>ULJB01026438.1_pt1 | contig 78191 bp, 70 predicted proteins | sample 1950771 | NCBI WGS metagenome assembly ULJB01 (sample SAMEA4835461, study PRJEB28245) | human gut metagenome | biome: gut microbiome; material: fecal sample | place: Denmark | collected 2008
ATAAATGTGTCAACTTTTGCCAGGACAAGACACCTTTTATACTCCCGTTGATTTTGCATAGATGAGCCTGTACTGGCAAGGTCCCTGTCGTTGTGTTTCAATATGTCAACAATACGTTTCAATTTTTTTGTTTTTCCCAAAGCACGCCCTATTTACTTTGATTTGCTTTGCTTGGATAAGAAAATATTATTATATTTGCAATCTGTAAACGTCTCAAAAAATAACGAAAAACAATGGTACTGTATTTTACGGGATTTGTCATCGCCATATCATGTTTTCTGATAATCGGACTGTTTCATCCGATAGTGATAAAGACAGAATATTACACGGGTACAAAATATTGGTGGATGTTTCTTGTTGTGGGCTTGGCGTGTATTGCGGCGGCCTTGTTCATTGCAAACACTATGGTGTCGGCTGTGCTCGGCATATTCGGAGCCTCATGCCTGTGGTCTATAAAAGAGCTGTTCGAGCAGCGTGACAGGGTGATTAAAGGTTGGTTTCCGATGAATCCAAAACGGAAGGGCGAGTATCCGGCCTGAAACATATACCATTTGAACAGATGAAAACCACACTGCTGCTTGTAGGAAAGACTACCGGAAAACTGTATGCCGAGGCCATTGAAGATTATGTCGGCCGCATAAACCACTATATACCTTTTAATATAAAGGTAATACCTGATTTGAAAAACAGCAAGAGCCTGACTGAGAAACAGCAGAAGGAAAAGGAAGGCGAACTGATACTGAAAACCATTGAGGACAAAAGCTTTGTGGTGTTGCTTGACGAACATGGCAAGGAATACCGCAGCGTGGAGTTTGCGTCGTGGTTTGAAAACAAGCAGCAGACGGTGCGCAGCCTGACATTTGTAGTCGGCGGCCCTTATGGATTTTCGCAGTCGGTGTATGACAGGGCTGACGGCAAGGTTTCGCTTTCACGCATGACATTGTCCCATCAGATGGTCAGGCTTATGTTCATCGAGCAGGTTTACCGTGCCTGCACAATAATCAAGAACGAGCCTTACCACCATGAGTGAAAGGTTAAGGGGAAAACATTAAAAACTTTTATAAAGACTTTTTGATATGGAAAAGACATGGAGATGGTTCGGCAAGAACGACAAGATAACCTTGTCGATGCTGAAACAAATCGGCGTGGAGGGCATCGTCACAGCCCTGCACGACGTTCCGAACGGAGAAGTTTGGACGCGTGAGAAGATACGTGACTTGCGTGAATATATCGAGAGTTACGGCATGCGCTGGTCTGTTGTGGAGAGTCTGCCTGTATGCGAGAGCATCAAATATGCAGGCCCTGACCGTGACAGGCTGATTGAGAACTACAAGGAGAGTTTGAGAAATCTCGGTCTTGAAGGTGTGCATACCATCTGTTACAACTTCATGCCTGTACTCGACTGGGCGCGTACCGACCTAACGCATCCCAATCCAGACGGAACGAGCAATCTTTATTTCAGCCATGCTCAGTTCGCATACTTTGACTGCTGCATACTGAAGCGTGAGGGAGCGGAAAAGGATTACAGCGAGGAGGTGATGGCCGAAGTTGAAAAGCTGAAGCAGACAATGACCCCGGAGGACAACCATAAGCTGGTGGACACAATAATTGTGAAGACACAGGGCTTCGTTAACGGCAACATAACTGAGAACGACGAGCATCCTGTAGAACTGTTCCGTCAACTGCTTGACCTTTATAAAGGCATTACAAAAGACCAGCTTAGGGAAAACATGCGTTATTTCCTTGCCGCAATAATGCCGGTATGCAACGAATTCGGCATGTATATGTGTGTACATCCCGACGACCCACCGTTCCCGATTCTCGGTCTGCCGCGCATCGTAACATGCGACGAGGACATCAATTGGTTCCTCAATGCAGTTGACGACCCGCATAACGGCCTAACCTTCTGTGCTGGCTCTTTGTCTGCCGGCGCGCACAATAATGTTGTGGAATTGGCACGCAAGTATGCCGACCGCACTTGGTTTGTGCACATGCGTTCGTGCAAAGTGTTCCCCAATGGCGATTTCACTGAAGCTTCACATCTTGGCGGCCGCGCCGACCTCATAGAGCTTGCCCGCATATTCGAAAAGACCAATCCGAAGCTGCCGATGCGAGTTGACCATGGACCCAACATGCTTGGCGACGAAAACCGTGGTTATAATGCCGGTTACACGTTCCTTGGCCGTATGTTCGCCATGGGACAGGTGCAGGGCATACTCGCTACCGTTGACCGTGAATTAGGGATAGATTAAGGATTGTAAGTTGGCAGTCAAGTAAATAACAGTAGTTTCATGTATGGCCATTCTGACTTGTCAGGGTTATTGGCTTTATTATTAAAACTTTAAATACTATGAATGATTTATTCAACATCAAGGACTATGTGGTAGTTATAACCGGCGGAACGGGAGTTCTCGGCCGTACCATAGCCAAGTATCTTGCTGGCAACGGGGCGCAGGTTGTCATCCTCGGACGCAAGGAAGAAGTAGGCAAGGAAATTGTTGACGACATCGTGAAAGACGGCGGAAAAGCTGAATTTATGAAGACCGACGTGATGGATTATGCTTCGGTTCAGAAGAACTGCGACGACATAATGGCCAAATACGGTCGTATAGATACTCTGCTCAATGCCGCAGGAGGAAACATGCCAGGCGCGACAATCGCTCCCGACCAGACGTTTTTTGACTTGAAAGTTGAGGAGTTCCAGAAAGTGCTCAACCTTAACCTTACAGGCACAGTGATACCTACACAGGTGTTTCTCAAGCCAATGGTGAAGCAGGGCAAAGGCTCAATAATCAATTTTTCAAGCATGGCGGCGTTCCGCCCGATGACCCGTGTGTGCGGATATGCGGCAGCAAAAGCCGGCATCAGTAATTTCACGGCGTTTATGGCGGCAGAATGTGCCAAGAAATTTGGCGAAGGCATCCGTGTAAATGCAATCGCCCCGGGATTTTTCATAACCGAGCAAAACCGTGCGTTGCTGACTAATCCTGACGGCTCTTATACCCAGCGCGGTAATGATGTTGTTCGTCAGACTCCGTTCGGACGCATGGGTGACCCTGAAGAACTTTGCGGAACGATACATTATCTGATGAGCGATGCAGCCAAGTTCGTTACAGGCACAGTGGCCGTGGTTGACGGTGGATTTAACGTGTTTGCAATGTAATGTTTTTATCAGACAAGTGGATGAGGGCAAGCCAGACAAATATGAAACTTCTTTTAGAGAAGGCGGCTTGCATGTTTGTCTGGCTGTATCTTGTCTACTTGTCAGCTTAAAAACTCGACAACGCAAACCTTTACGTACTTTTAATGCGTAAAAATGGTACACCTTATTGAATAATGATGTATTTTTGCAACAAAATTAATAAAAACGAATTTAGTAAATCAAATCATGAAAAAATTACAAGCTTTAAACAAGAGGACTGCGCCAAAGAGCGTTATGCCTGAAAAAGTAATCCAGTTCGGTGAAGGAAACTTCCTTCGTGCATTTGTTGATTGGATTATTTATAACATGAACCAGAAAACAGACTTCAACGGGTCTGTTGTAATAGTGCAACCTCTTGGAGGCGGAATGATTGACAAACTTAATGGTCAGGACTGCCTTTATCACGTGAACCTGCAAGGACTTGAGGATGGAAAGCCCGTCAACAGTCTTACACGTATAGATTGTGTTAGCCGTGCAGTGAACCCGTATTCTCAGAATGAAGCGTTTATGGCGCTTGCAGACCAGCCGGAAATGCGTTTCGTCATCTCGAACACAACAGAGGCCGGTATTGCTTTCGACCCGAGCTGCAAGCTTGAGGACGCTCCTGCAAGTTCGTATCCGGGCAAGCTCGTACAGCTGCTTTACCGTCGTTACCAGACATTCAACGGCGACCCGACAAAGGGACTTATCATTTTCCCCTGCGAGCTTATCTTCCTTAACGGACATGTGCTTAAGGACTGCATCTACAAATATATTGAGCTGTGGAATCTTGGTGATGACTTCAAGAAGTGGTTTACAGACTGCTGCGGAGTCTATGCTACATTGGTAGACCGTATTGTACCCGGCTTCCCACGCAAGGAAATAAAGGACATACAGCAGAAAATCTGTTATGAGGACAACCTCGTGGTGCAGGCCGAGATATTCCATCTTTGGGTTATTGAGGCACCGAAGGAAATCGCAGAGGAGTTCCCTGCAGACAAGGCTGGATTGCATGTCTTGTTTGTTCCGTCAGAAGAACCGTACCACGAGCGCAAGGTTACTCTGCTTAACGGACCGCATACAGTGCTTAGCCCGGTGGCGTTCTTAAGCGGCATCAATATTGTGCGCGACGCTTGCAAAGACCCCGTTGTTGGCAAGTACATACACAAAGTGCAGTTCGAAGAGCTTATGGAGACGCTCAACTTGCCGAAAGACGAGCTTCAGAAGTTTGCAAGCGACGTGCTTGAGCGTTTTATGAACCCGTTTGTAGACCATCAGGTAACGAGCATCATGCTCAATTCGTTCCCCAAATATCAGACCCGCGACCTGCCTGGTGTCAAGACTTATCTTGAACGTAAGGGAGAACTTCCACAGGGACTTGTGTTTGGTCTGGCTGCCATCATTACATATTACAAAGGCGGCAAGCGTGCTGACGGTACTGATATTGTTCCTAATGACTCACAGGAAATAATGGATTTGTTGAAAGACTTGTGGGCTACGGGCGATACGCAGAAGGTTACTGACGGTGTGCTTTCAGCTGCACAGATATGGGGAGAAGACCTAAACAATATAGCAGGGCTGAATGCTCTTGTAAAGAAAGATCTTGATTTAATTCAGGAAAAGGGTATGCTTGAGGCAGTAAAGACCATACTCTGAAGTGTATGGATTAAAAGTATAATAAGTTGAAGAAGACAAAAGATGGAACAAAAGGCATGGTTTCATCTTTTGTCTTCTTTGATTTTTTCATTTAATATATTCATTGATGGACGACATAAAAAGACTTTTGTGGCAGTATGCCGAAAAATACGAGACTGCGGATTTTCTTCCGGACGACCCCAGCTGGTTCATGCATCAGGTAAAAGGTGCTGACAATCAGGAAGTAATTGCTTTTATCGCATCTTGTTTAAGTTATGGAAGCCGGAAGCAGTTTATGCCGAAGATACAGTTTTTCTTGGATGTGTCTAAGAACAATGTGTATGATTGGCTGTTGAGCGGAAGGTTCAAACAGGATGTTCCCGACGATGACGAAAAGTGTTTTTATCGTCTGTACACATGGCATACAATGTACACGTTGTTGGTTGCAATGCATAAGATGCTTCATGAATACGGTAGCATCGGGCAATATGTACAGTCTCATGCGAAAGATGGTTTTACTGCCGTGAAATGCATCACAGACTATTTTTCGAGCATGGGAATAGAGACAATAATACCGAAAAACACAACTTCAGCTTGCAAACGTGTATGTATGTTTTTGCGTTGGATGGTTCGTGACGGTTCACCAGTAGACCTCGGATTATGGAACGGTTTTATTGACAAGCGCACATTGATAATACCGATGGATACCCATGTTCTCCAACAAGCCAACCGTTTAGGTTTGATTCATGCCAAAACAGCGTCAATGTCTGTTGCAAGAAATCTGTCAGCAAGGCTTGCAGAGATATTTCCGGATGACCCGTTGAAGGGAGATTTTGCGTTGTTTGGTTATGGAGTAAATCACTGAAAACATTATAATGTCTTGAATGAAGTCTGTTGTGAATGTGTTGAAAATGCAATAAAAATCGATGAAAAAACGTGAAAAATAACTTGTACGGCAATATTTTTTACTTTAATTTATTATCTTTGTGGCAAATAAGGGCAATTTAGAACTATACGGGCATTGTTTTTGCTCTATATGTTGCCTTATTCCTTGTAACATGAATCACTAACATTTAATAATAGTATGGAAAATAACTCTGAATTGATTTCTTTGTGTGAGGCCAAGGCCAAGCAATGGCTCACACCTGTATTTGATGCGGAAACACAGGCTACCGTAAAGGGCATGCTTGAAAACGAGGACAAAACAGACCTTATAGAGAGCTTTTATAAAAACCTTGAATTCGGTACGGGTGGTCTCCGTGGTATAATGGGTGCGGGAAGCAATCGTATGAACATCTATACCGTTGGTATGGCTACACAAGGCTTCGCCAATTACTTGAAAAAGAATTTTGCCGACCGCAAGCAGATTTCTGTTGTCGTATGTCATGACTGCCGCAATAACAGCCGCCTCTTTGCAGAGACTGTAGCAAACATATTCTCTGCCAATGGAATAAAGGTTTATTTGTTTGACGACATGCGTCCGACGCCTGAATGCTCATTTGCAATCCGCCATCTTGGATGCCAAAGCGGTGTAAACATAACGGCAAGCCACAATCCAAAGGAGTACAACGGATACAAGGCTTATTGGGAGGACGGTGCGCAAGTGCTTGCACCTCATGACACAGGCATCATCGATGAGGTTAATAAGGTTAAGGTTGAAGACGTGAAGTTCAATGGAAACAGCGAACTGATAGAAATCATCGGTGAAGAAATAGACAAGGTTTACCTTGACCTTGTACACGGAATTTCAATCGACCCGGAAGTCATCAAGCGTCAGAAGGACTTGAAGATTGTTTACACTCCGCTGCATGGCACAGGCATGAAGCTTATTCCGCGTTCGTTAGAGTTGTGGGGCTTTGAGAACGTTCATTGCGTGAAGGAGCAGATGGTGAAGAGCGGCGATTTCCCAACTGTAGTAAGCCCGAACCCCGAAAACGGAGAAGCTCTTACCCTTGCACTGCGTGATGCGAAAGAAATTGACGCTGATATTGTCATGGCGAGCGACCCCGACGCCGACCGTGTGGGCATGGCTTGCAAGAACGACAAGGGTGAATGGATACTCATCAACGGCAACCAGACATGCCTTTTGTTCCTCTATTACATCATACGCAACCGTCAGGCCAAGGGACTGATGAAGCCTACTGACTTCATCGTAAAGACTATTGTAACAACGGAAGTTATCAAGAAGATTGCAGACAAACAGCACATCGAGATGCGTGACTGCTACACAGGCTTCAAATGGATTGCACGTGAGATAGCTCTTTCTGAAGGAAAGCAGCAGTACATCGGCGGCGGCGAAGAGAGTTATGGCTTCCTTGCTGAAGATTTTGTGCGTGATAAGGATGCGGTTTCAGCTTGTTCACTGCTCGCAGAAATCTGTGCTTGGGCAAAAGACCAAGGTAAGACGCTTTACGATGTTGTGATGGACATTTATCTTGAATACGGCTTCTCTAAAGAAGTTACTATCAATGTGGTTAAGCCCGGCAAGACCGGTGCAGATGAAATCAAGCAGATGATGACCGATTTCCGCAACAATCCGCCTACCGAGCTTGGTGGCAGCAAGGTTGTTTTATGGAAAGACTATCAGACGCTTGAACAGCGTGATGCCGCTGGCAATGTTACAAAAATTGACATGCCGACAACAAGCAACGTGCTTCAGTGGTTCTGCGACGACGAAACAAAGATTAGCGTCCGTCCGTCGGGTACAGAGCCGAAAATCAAGTTCTACCTTGAGATTAAGGACACCATGAAGTGCGCCGGATGCTATGAGCGTTGCACAAATGCAGCTGTTGAGAAGGTTGAGGCTATCAAGAAGTCTTTGAATTTGGAATAGCATTCAAGTTGTTATAATGTAAAACGGCGAAGGAAAAGTCCTTCGCCGTTTTGTTTTATCTTGCTTTTTCTATAACATCAACAGGCAAAATCAACATTCATTGCAAACTTACAGTAGAGGCAGTTGTGCCAACATGCTCTTCAATCTGATGGCTATCCTCGGCATAGGTTCGGCTACGGTCAGCCCTACGAGTTCCTTTTCACTTGCAATATCGTTGATTACACGTACAACATCGGCCATCTTCATGCACCCGGCACAACTCCAACGGCGGCGATAATCTCGGCAGGGTCGAGCACGTCCATGTCGAAATGCACAACGACCCGTGAGGCTTTGCATTTTTTCAGCCAGTCAATCACCGCAGAACTGTCGGTCGCAACGTCTTCCGGTGACAGATGTTTTATTCCGTATTCCTGTTGACGTGCCTTTATTTCGTCGCGCTCCCAGTCGCGCAGGCCGACGAACAGTATCTTTTCCGGGGATATTCTTGCCGGTAACTGTGAGACCATATCTTTGTCGCCAAGCCCCATGCAGGCTGTTACGGCCATTGCATGATAGCCCGTATAGACATCGCCTGGCAGTGTGATGTCCGGGTGTGCGTCAATCCATATCATGGCAACGTCATCCTTGTATTTATCGGCAAGATAAGTGAACGGCGCAACGCTGACCGAGCATTCTCCTCCCAAGGTCACAATTTTGTCAGGTTTTTCAACATTTAATATATCCAATGCCGCTTTTGTCTGCAATGCAATGTCATCGCGGTCAAGTACACCGTCAACCGCCTTTCGTTCCTTCGCATCGGTGTTTACAGGAACAGTAAACTTCGGTTGCCCATTGTCAGGGGCGAGGAAATCAAGCAGTTGTGCCCCGGGATAATATCCCCTTGCCGCCAATGCAGGGGCACTGATTTCAGGAATCCACCTCGTTATGTCGCCTCCCTGCCACTGCGGATAAATCAACCTGATTGTTTTTGCGTCCATATAGTTTGTTTTTTTATCTGTCTTTATAAATGCAAAGTTAATGGTTTAGCTATAAACGGCAAAGCCTTTTGACGCATAAATTTATCCTATTCCACTGCTTTGTATTACCAGGTTAATCAGCTTGTCTGTCAGAGAAAGAAACATTGTAAATGTCAGAAAAGATGTTTGATATCGCAAATATTGTAAAGAAAATGTTTGAGAAGGCTGTTGTTTTACTAATTTTGCGCGGAATTAAGATATTGGAAGGTTATGAAACTTATAGCAGACAGCGGCAGCACTAAGACAGACTGGTGCGTGGTAGATGGCGGAGAGATGGTTTGCCGGTTTTCCGGCCAAGGCATAAATCCGTATCAGCAAGGCGAGGACGTGATAGCGGATATTGTCATGGAAGAGCCTGCAAGGCAGCTTGATGATGCCAAACGGATTACGGAAATTGAGTTTTACGGTGCCGGATGCCGCGGTGAAAAGATTGCGGTGGTAGAAGGTGTGCTGCGCCGGACGTTTGTAAATGCCGGCAGGGTAGAGGTGTGTTCGGACATGCTCGGGGCGGCGCGCGCGCTGTTCGGCAGTGAGGAAGGCATTGCCTGCATACTCGGCACCGGTGCAAACTCATGCTTGTACGATGGTGACAGGATAACGGCCAACGTTCCGCCGTTGGGCTATATACTCGGCGACGAGGGCAGTGGTGCTGTGCTTGGCAGGCTGTTTATAAACGCTTTGTTCAAGGGAAGGTTGCCCGCATCGTTGCGTGACGAGTTTTTAAGCGAGACAGGACTTACGTTGGATGACATTATAACAAAGGTTTATCGGGAGCCGTTGGCGAATCGTTTTCTTGCAAGTACTTCAATGTTTATCCATAATCATTTGGACAACAATGATTTAAGGATGATTGTTATAGAAAACTTTAGGGGCTTTTTAAAGCGTAACGTCAATCTTTACGGACGGCGAGACCTGCCTGTTGGAGCAGTAGGAAGTATCGCTTTTTATTATGAAAAGGAGTTCCTTGAGGCTGCCGGGACGGAAGGGTACAAGGTGACGAAGGTGATAAAAAGTCCGATGGACGGGCTTCTGGCTCGTGAGCGGAAGTCGTGTGAATAGATGGAGTGCGGTTTGTGGGATTTCGTCAAGCCGTTCCAAACAAGTTGTTTCCACCGTTCAAACGGTGCGTTAAAGCCGTCCAAACAGGTCGTTTGGACGGCTTTTCTTTCATGCCTGCATACCGTTTTCTTAACGGATTGGTTTTCAATAAGTTATAAAAGACGGCAAGTTGCCTTGCAAAAGACGGCCTTTTGGCGTGTGAAAGGTGGCCTTTTGCAAGGCCGTTTGCCGCCTTTCGCATTGTATGTAAATTACTCACGTCAGGCGGTAGGAATTTCATTAAAATAAAAGTAAGTGTTTTTGTGAAACTTTGCAAAATAAATTGTACCTTTGCAGACGTTTTGTAGTACTACGTTTTATTAAATAAAATATATATGTATTTTATCTTGTTAATTACCGTTCTAATAACGGCTGTTTTCTTAGTTGTGGCTGCTTTCGTCATCGCTAAGTTAATGGGTCCGCGTACTTACAACAAGGTTAAGGGGGAACCGTTTGAGTGTGGTATACCTACTCATGGCTCTTCATGGATACCTGTGCACGTGGGCTATTATCTTTTCGCCATCCTTTTCCTCGTGTTCGACGTGGAGACAGTGTTTCTCTACCCTTGGGCCGTTGTGGTTAAGGATTTCGGCGTGATGGCAATGGTCAGCATCGGATTCTTTTTGTTAGTCTTAGTATTTGGCCTTGCTTATGCTTGGCGGAAAGGAGCACTGGAATGGAAGTAAGAAAACCCGTTATCAAGAGTATTCCTTACTCAGAGTTTAAGGACAATGAATCCCTTGAGCAGATTGTAGACGAACTGCACGAGGGGGGTGTTAATGTAGTTGTAGGCTCTCTCGACAGCATGATTAACTGGGGCCGCAGCAATTCGTTATGGTCGCTTACCTTTGCGACGAGCTGCTGCGGTATCGAGTTCATGGCGGTCGGCTGTGCCCGTTACGACTTTGCACGCTTCGGTTTCGAGGTTACGCGTAACTCTCCGCGCCAGGCAGACCTCATAATGTGCGCCGGTACGATAACGCACAAGATGGCTCCTGCATTCAAGCGCCTTTACGACCAGATGGCAGAGCCTAAGTATGTGGTGGCCGTTGGCGGCTGCGCCATATCTGGCGGTCCGTTCAAAAGCAGCTATCATGTGGTTAAGGGCATCGGCGAGATTGTACCCGTGGATGTGTACATCCCGGGCTGCCCTCCGCGTCCAGAGGCCATTCTGTATGGCATGATGCAGCTGCAGAGGAAGGTGAAAGTTGAAAAGTTCTTCGGCGGAGTGAATCACAAGGAAAAGAAGCCGATAGTAGTCAACGGAAACGACGTTGACGGGAGCATGCTGAAAAAGGCTGCCGCGGCTCTCGGCCTTGTCAATACGGCATCGTCGTCTAACATTTAATAAAGGAAGCGATGAAATTAGAACACAAAATATTCGAATTGAATGATTTTGCCAAAGAGATGGCAAAACTCAAGAATGAGAAGCATTTTGACTTCCTCGTTACCATCGTAGGTGAGGACTTCGGTGAAGAAGGTCTTGGCGCTGTGTACATTCTTGAAAACACGGAGACCCATGAGCGCACGAGTGTCAAGGCCGTGAACAGCGACCGCGACAACGCTTACATCCCGACGGTAAGCGACCTGTGGAAGGGCGCCGAAATCCTGGAACGTGAAGTGTACGACTTTTATGGAATAAAGTTCCTTGGCAACAAGGACATGCGCCGCTTGTATCTCCGCTCTGACTTCAAGGGCTATCCTTTCAGGAAAGACTATGACATGAGTCCGGAGAACAATCAGTACACGCTTGAAGACGACCCGGAGCCTGATTATACCGTTGAGTATAATCTTGACGAGGACGGACATATCATAGAGACCCGGCACAAGCTTTTCACCGACGACGATTATGTAATCAACATAGGACCGCAGCACCCGGCGACGCACGGTGTGCTCCGTCTTCAGACAATCCTCGACGGAGAGTACGTGCGCAAGATATATCCGCATTGCGGATACATCCACCGCGGAATAGAGAAGATGTGCGAGAGCTATACTTATCCACAGACATTGGCTCTGACCGACCGTCTTGACTATCTCTCGGCCATGATGAACCGTCACGCCCTCGTGTCGGTAATCGAAGAAGGCATGGGCATCGAGTTGTCAGACCGTATCAAGTACATCCGTACAATCATGGACGAGCTGCAGCGTCTTGACTCGCACATGCTTTACTTCGGATGCTGCGCGCAGGACCTCGGAGCGCTGACCGCTTTCATTTATGGAATGCGTGACCGCGAGCAGGTTCTCAACGTTATGGAGGAGACAACAGGCGGCCGCCTTATACAGAACTATTACAGGATTGGCGGATGCCAGGCCGATATTGACCCGAATTTCGTGAAGAATGTAAAGAAGCTTTGCGAATATGTGAAACCCATGTTCAAGGAATATGACGACATTTTCACAGGCAATGTAATCCTGCAAAACCGCTTCAAGGGCGTAGGTGTTCTGTCCAAAGAGGATGCAATCTCTTATGGATGCACCGGTGGTACAGGCCGTGCGTGCGGCTGGCACAACGATGTCAGGAAAAATCATCCTTATGATTTGTACGGCAAAGTAGACTTTGACGAGATTGTCTACAATAACGGTGACTGCTTCGACCGCTACAAGGTTCGTCTCGATGAAATGCGCCAGAGCGTCCGAATACTCGAGCAGCTTATCGACAACATTCCCGAAGGCGAGTTCTACATCAAGCAGAAGCCTATAATCAAGGTTCCCGAGGGAACATGGTACACAAGTTGCGAGGGCAGCCGTGGCGAAATCGGAGTTTATCTGAGAAGCGACGGAGGAAAGAATCCTTGCCGACTGAAGTTCCGTCCGATGGGGCTGCCTCTCGTTTCAGCGATGGATACAATCTGCCGTGGCGAGAAGATTGCCGACCTGATTTCAATCGGAGCAACGCTCGACTATGTGATTCCTGATATTGACAGATAATAAAGGAGGCTAAGTGAAGAGTTGGCAAAGTGAAAAGCGGGAATTAACTCCTTTAACTTTTATCACTTCTTTGACTTCTCCAAATTATAAACTTAAACTTTAAAGAAAAGTGTTCGATTTTAGTATAGTAACTACATGGTTTGACAGCCTGCTCAGGGATACCCTCGGGCTTGGCAATTTCTTGTCAATCCTTATTGAATGCGTTATTGTCGGACTGCTCATTTTGGTGGCTTACGCTCTGCTGGCAATCGCACTCATATATATGGAACGTAAGGTCTGCGCTTTCTTCCAGTGCCGTCTCGGCCCGATGCGTGTCGGCAAGTGGGGTATTTTCCAGGTCTTCGCCGATGTGCTGAAGATGCTTATCAAGGAAATATTCCCGGTTGACAAGGCGGACAAGCTGCTTTATGTCATCGCTCCGTTCCTTGTCATAATAGGCAGTGTTGGCGCTTTTGCGTTCATGCCGTGGAATAAGGGAGCTGAAATCCTCGACTTCAATGTCGGTGTGTTCTTGCTTACCGCTATATCCAGCATAGGCGTTGTCGGCATATTCCTTGCCGGCTGGAGTTCGAACAACAAATATTCTGTTGTTTCGGCTATGCGTGGTGCAGTGCAGATGATTTCCTATGAAATGTCTCTTTGCCTTTGCCTTATAACAGCCGTTGCCTTGACAGGTACAATGAGTCTTTCAGGCATAGTAGAGTCGCAGAACGACGGGTGGCTGATTTTCAAGGGACATATTCCGGCCATTATCGCTTTCCTGGTGTTCCTTGTTGCTGGTAACGCAGAGGCAAACCGTGGCCCGTTCGACTTGGCCGAGGCCGAGAGCGAGCTTACTGCAGGTTATCATACTGAGTATTCGGGTATGGGCTTCGGCTTCTTCTATCTGGCTGAGTACCTTAACCTCTTCATCATTGCCGGTGTTGCCGCCACGGTGTTCCTTGGTGGTTGGATGCCGCTTCATGTCGCAGGACTTGACGGATTTAACGCTGTTATGGATTATATCCCCGGCATTGTATGGTTCTTGGCAAAAACATTCTTCCTCATTTGGATTCTGTTGTGGATTAAGTGGACGTATCCCCGCCTGCGTATCGACCAGATTCTTAAGCTCGAATGGAAGTATCTTATGCCGTTGAGCTTGCTCAACCTTGTGATAATGACAATTGTCGTTGCTCTGGGCTGGCATTTCTAATGAGATAAAATTTGTAAGATTGAAGACATTTAATTAAATGGAAGAGAATAAGAATTCATATTTTGGCGGAATAAGGGATGGACTGAAGTCTTTGGCTACAGGACTTGGCGTCACTTTCCGTGAATATCTCACGAAGAAAGTCACCGAGCAGTATCCTGAGAACAGGAAGACCACTCTTCATGTTTCGCCACGCCACCGCGGTCGCCTTATCATGCCGCAGGACGCAGAGGGCAACAATAAGTGCATTGCCTGTAAGCTTTGCGAGATGGCTTGTCCGAACGGTACGATAAAGGTTGTTCAGAAAACTGTAGAGACAGAGGACGGCAAGAAAAAGCGTGTCCTTGACGATTACATTTACGACCTCGGCGAGTGTATGTTTTGTGAGTTGTGCGTAAATGCGTGCCCTCATGACGCTATCAAGTTTGTCAACGATTTCGAGAACGCTACGTTCAGCCGTGGCAGCCTTGTGCAGCATCTCAATAAGGAGAAGTTTGAAACGCCGCTGCCTGACCTTACCGATGGTGGCGCTCCTCTTGAGATTGGAAAGTTCAATACAGGTATAAAGTAAATAGGAGAACGTGAATATGGCTAATATGGTAATGTTTTTAATTCTTGCTGTTGTCATCCTCGGTTCGGCTGTTGTATGCGTGATGACAAAGCGGATTATGAGAGCGGCCACTTTCCTGTTGTTCGTTCTCTTGGGTGTGGCAGGTCTGTATTTCCTGCTTGACTATACATTCTTGGGCGCAGCTCAAATCAGTGTATATGCAGGAGGTATAACCATGATTTATATCTTTGCCATCCAATTGGTAAGCAAGCGCACGTTGCAAGGTCTCGTGGAGCGTTTCAAGGGCAGCCGTGTGGCTTTTGGCGCATTGATGACTCTTGTAGGACTTGTTACGGTCGTTGCTGTATTTTTTAAGAATAAGTTTATCGACATGTCAATGCAGATGGCAGACGCAGAAGTTCCTATGAACATCATCGGCAAGACACTTATGGGTTCTGAGAAATACCAGTATGTGCTGCCGTTCGAATTTATTTCGGTGTTCCTGCTTGCGTGCATCATCGGTGGAATTGTAATATCGAGAAAGGAGTAATAAGTATGGTACCAGTTGAATATTTCTTTGTGCTTTCTGCACTGTTGTTTTTCATTGGCGTGTTCGGTTTCGTCACAAGACGCAATCTGATTGCCATGCTGATATCCGTTGAGTTGATACTGAACTCTGTAGATATTAACTTTGCCGCGTTCAACCGCCTGCTCTTTCCCGGACAGATGGAAGGCTTTTTCTTTACTCTGTTCAGCATAGGTGTAAGTGCGGCCGAGACTGCGGTGGCTGTAGCTATTATCATAAATGTTTACCGCAATTTCCACAGTGACCAGGTGAACTGTATTGAAAACATGAAAAATTAATTGTTATGGACTATAGTTTTGTATTTTTGATACTACTGTTGCCTGCTCTCACGTTTGTATTGCTCGGCCTGGCGGGAATGAAAATGTCCCATAAGGTTGCCGGAGTGATAGGAACATGCTCGCTGGCAATTGTTACGGTGCTGTGTTATTACACTGCATTCGAATATTTCCTTGTGCAGGGTAGGGATGCCGCTACAGGACTTTATCCTACAGTGACAGTCTTTGACATCACATGGCTAAAGTTTTCAGAGCTTCTTACTTTTAACATCGGTTTCCGTATAACGCCAAATTCGGCCATGATGCTTATCGTCATCTCTACGGTCAGCTTTATGGTGCATATCTATTCGTTTGGCTATATGCACGGAGAAAAGGGTTTCCAGCGTTATTACGCTTTCTTGAGCCTTTTCACGATGTCAATGCTTGGATTGGTTGTAGCTACCAACATATTCCAGATGTATCTGTTCTGGGAGCTTGTGGGAGTTTCTTCTTATCTTCTCATCGGATTTTATTATCCGTTGCACGCTGCGGTCGCAGCTTCAAAGAAGGCTTTTATCGTTACGCGATTTGCCGATTTGTTCTTCCTTATCGGTATTTTGTTCTACAGCTTCTATGTCGGGACATTCAATTACGACCTTACGGCAATGCCTGATGCCCAGATGGGTGCTCTTCAGCAGGCTGGATGGATAATGCCTACGGCGTTGTTCTTGATGTTCATTGGCGGTGCAGGTAAGAGTGCGATGTTCCCTCTGCATATTTGGCTGCCTGATGCAATGGAAGGCCCGACTCCTGTCAGTGCCCTTATCCATGCGGCAACGATGGTTGTAGCCGGTGTATATCTTGTTGCAAGCCTGTTCCCGTTGTTCATAGAATTTGCTCCAGAAGCATTGCATTGGGTTGCGTATATTGCGGCGTTTACGGCGTTTTATGCAGCAGCCGTTGCTTGTTGCCAAAGCGACATCAAGCGTGTGCTGGCATTCTCTACGATTTCACAGATTGGCTTCATGCTGGTTGCGCTTGGAGTTTGCATGCCCGACCCGGAACTTGGCAAGGTTGCCATGACGGAGGAATATGCTGATGTCAACGGACTTGGCTATATGGCAGGAATGTACCACCTGTTCACACACGCCATGTTCAAGGCTTGTCTGTTCCTCGGTGCCGGTTGTATAATTCATGCAGTACATTCGAACGAGAAAATGTACATGGGCGGATTGCGCAAGTACATGCCTGTAACCCATTGGACATTCCTTATTTCATGTCTCGCAATTGCAGGTATTCCATTCTTCTCTGGCTTCTGCTCGAAGGATGAAATCCTTGTAGCTTGCTACAACTTCTCGCCTGTGATGGGTGTAATAATGAGTGGAATTGCTGCAATGACAGCGTTTTATATGTTCCGCCTTTATTATTCAATCTTCTGGGGCAAGAGCTATTACGAGACTCACAAGGCTGAAGGTGCACACCAGCCACATGAGGCTCCGGCAACTATGACAGTTCCTCTTATCGTATTGTCTGCGATAACCCTGCTTGTCGGTGTTTTCGGAACTCTGCACATATTTGAGTTTGGCGAGTTTGTTTCTGCCAACGGTATTGGTTTTGGAACTCATACAAATTGGGCTGTGGCAGGTGCAAGTACAGTGTTGGCACTTTGCGGCATCGGTCTTGCCACTTATATGTATAAAGGAGAGGAAACTCCCGTTGCAGATATGCTGGCAAAGAAGTTCCCGCGTCTGCACCAGGCGGCTTACCGTCGCTTCTATCTTGATGAGGTCTGGATGTTCGTTACCCACAAGATTATCTTCCGTTGCATAAGCCGTCCTCTCGCATGGTTCGACCGCCATGTTGTTGACGGAGCGATGAATTTCATTGCATGGGGTGCAAACGAAGGTGGCGAGAGCATACGCGGATGGCAGAGCGGCGATGTACGCCAATATGCAATCTGGTTCCTTACAGGAACAATAGCATTAGTCTTGTTATGTATTTGTCTATAAAAGAAAACCGGTAAAATGAGTATATTAAGTTTATTTGTAGTAATTCCCGCACTGATGTTGCTTGGCCTTTGGTTGTCAAAGAGCCTCAATCAGGTGCGCGGTGTGATGGTGGCCGGCTCTTCTTGCCTGTTGGCCCTGTCAATTTGGTTGACCATCGCATTCATACAGATGCGCGCCGGCGGTAACACCGACGAGATGCTGTTCACATACAGTATTCCTTGGTTCAAGCCTTTGAATATCGCATACTCGGTAGGCGTTGATGGCATTTCTGTTGTAATGTTGCTTTTGTCAAGCATCATTGTATTTACCGGAACATTTGCTTCTTGGCGTCTTAAGCCGTTGACGAAGGAGTATTTCCTCTGGTTTACACTGTTGAGTACTGGTGTCTATGGCTTCTTCATTACAACCGACATGTTCACTATGTTCATGTTCTACGAGGTTGCCCTTATCCCTATGTACTTGCTTATCGGTGTATGGGGCAGCGGTCATAAGGAGTATTCGGCCATGAAGCTTACCCTTATGCTTATGGGTGGTTCGGCACTGCTTATCCTCGGCATACTCGGAATTTATTTCGGAAGCGGAGCAACAACAATGAATGTGCTTGAAATTGCACAGATGCATAACATTCCAGTTGAACTTCAAAAGGTATTCTTCCCGTTTGTGTTCATTGGTTTTGGAGTGCTTGGCGCCTTGTTCCCGTTCCACACTTGGAGTCCTGACGGTCATGCTTCTGCACCTACGGCTGTGTCAATGCTTCACGCAGGCGTGCTTATGAAGCTTGGAGGTTATGGATGTTTCCGCATCGCCATGTTCCTCCTGCCTGAAGCCGCACACGAGTTGGCTTGGATTTTCTTGATTCTGACGACCATATCAGTTGTGTATGGAGCCTTGTCGGCATGTGTGCAGACTGACCTTAAGTATATCAATGCGTATTCGTCAGTTTCCCACTGCGGCCTCGTGCTGTTCGCATTGCTCATGATGACGAAGACTTCATGTACGGGTGCGATACTCCAGATGCTTTCACATGGTTTGATGACGGCGTTGTTCTTTGCCCTTATCGGTATGATTTACGGCCGTACACATACACGTGATGTGCGCCAGCTTGGCGGACTGATGAAAATTATGCCGTTCCTTAGTGTTGGCTATGTCGTTGCAGGTCTTGCAAACCTTGGATTGCCAGGTTTCTCGGGATTTGTTGCCGAGATGACTATTTTCGTCGGTTCGTTTGAAAACAGCGACTTGTTCCATCGTACAGCTACGATAATTGCTTGTACAAGTATTGTTGTAACTGCGGTCTACATTTTGCGCGTTGTCGGCAAAATCCTTTACGGTAAGGTGGCTGACCCGCATTATGAGACGCTTACCGATGCTACATGGGACGAGCGTGTGGCCGTTTGCTGCCTCATCTTCTGTGTTGCAGGACTTGGTATCGCTCCGCTTTGGGCGAGCGATGTCATCGATAACGCATTGGTTCCAATCCTCGACCACATCAACAATGTTTCAGCTATAGCGGCAATATGATGAAAGCAGACGAGTAAACGAGGTGCAAGCAGACAAGGCAAATCTCCTCGTCCCTTGTTTCCTCGTCAACTTGTCAACTATAAAAAATCAGAACAATGAATTACAGTCAATTTTTAAACATGATACCGGAAGCCACGATGATGGCTATCCTCATTATCGTCTTCATCGCCGATTTTGCATCGTCGCGCAACAGCGAGCGCAAGTGGTTCAATCCGCTTGTTTGCCTGCTGATGCTCGTGCAGGTGCTTGTCAGCGTATGGCCGCAAGAGCCAACGTCGGCCTTCGGCGGTATGTATGTAACCACTGCTGCGGTAAACGTAATGAAGACAATCCTTGCCGCAGGTACGCTCATTGTACTTATACAGGCACGCAAGTGGCTTAGCCGTACCGACACGAGCTTCAAGGAAGGCGAATTCTACATGCTTGTAATATCCACTCTGCTGGGTATGAACATGATGATGAGCGCGGGTCATTTCCTGATGTTCTTCCTTGGACTTGAAATGGCTTCTGTTCCTATGGCTTGCCTCGTGGCTCTTGACAAGTACCGTCACAATTCAGCTGAAGGCGCTGCCAAGTTCATTCTTACCGCAACGTTCTCAAGCGGCGTTATGCTTTATGGCATTTCGTTCATATACGGAGCGGCCGGCACGCTTTATTTTGACGACGTTGCGACAGCGCTTGCGGCAAAGCAGAACCTTACCATGGCAATTATGGGCATGGTGTTCTTCTTCAGTGGCTTGGGCTTCAAAATCAGTCTTGTGCCCTTCCACTTCTGGACGGCGGACGCTTACCAGGGTGCGCCGACAACCGTTACCGGTTATCTTAGCGTGATATCCAAAGGTGCTGCAGCCTTCACGCTGATGGCAATACTGATGAAGGTGTTTGCTCCTATGACGGAATATTGGACATACGTGCTTTACGTTCTTGTTGTCCTTACAATAACCGTCGGCAACCTCTTCGCCATCCGTCAGAAGGACCTCAAGCGTTTCATGGCGTTCAGTTCAATCTCGCAGGCCGGCTACATCATGCTCGCCGTGATTGGTGACAGTGCGATGGGCGTAGCTGCGTTGTCTTACTACGTGTTGGTTTACGTTGTTGCAAACCTCGCAGTCTTCGCAGTAATCGGCGTAGTGGAAGAAAACAATGGCGGTACAACCGATATGGACGCATACAATGGCTTGTATTCTACTAATCCGAAGCTGTCGCTCCTTATGACGTTCGCGCTGTTCTCCTTGGCAGGTATTCCTCCGTTTGCCGGAATGTTCAGCAAGTTCTTCGTCTTCATGGCGGCTGCTCAGCAGGGTTCTCCGCTTACATATCTTGTTGTGTTCATAGCTTTGTTGAACACGGTAGTGAGCCTTTACTACTATCTGCTTATTGTCAAGGCTATGTACATCAAGAATTCTGAGAACCCGTTGCCAACGTTCAAGAGCGACGGCAACACTAAGCTTGCCCTTGCTATCTGCACCGCAGGCATACTGCTCTTTGGTGTTTGCAGTTTCTTCTATGACTGGATAGAAATGGCGGCTTAATCCGTATTTTCATACAGACATACAAAGTTCGGGCAGACAAGGAAACAATCTTGTCTGCCCGCTTCATTTTAATCGAAGCTACGAAAGATGGCCTTTTGCATTCTGAAACATGGCTGTTTGGAATGCAAAAGGCCATCTTTTACGACCTGAAAGGCCACCTTTCATAACACAGGTTCTAATTTGTTGAAATACAATGTGTTATGTCTGTTTATAAAAAGCATGCCATAAGTAGTGCCAAAGTCGGCCGAAGCTGTTTGTCTTGACAGACTTTGGTGATAATGAAGGCTTGCCAATCGTTTATCGGCTTTTGTGTTTTTGAATGATTATTCCATTATTTTCTCAAAGATGAAATACTCGTCATGGAAGTCGTGACGTCCTACTTCCCTTCCCGGTTCACGATGAGCCTTATTGAAAAACTCTACAATCTTGAAGCTGCACTTATTGATATAAAAATGTATGTTGCGTTTTTCAAAGTACTGTGTTATCAGGCGCCACACTTTTGTTTCCGGATATCTTTTTTCCAAGCTTTGCCATATCTGAAGCCCGAGACCTTTGCCATGCTGGTCTGGGTATAGATAAAACAAATCCAACCAGTTGTGTTGCGTGATGTGATTAATCCTGACAGTTACGCCGCCTACTTTCTTACCGTCGGCATAAACGGCCAAAGTCTCACATTGAGGGTCGTATAGCGACATGTTTATGTCACTGTCAGGAACAATTGCTTCTTTGTCGTCAAGCTCGCCGAAGCTCTCGATGACGGCGATGGAGAAAATGTTTTTCACGTCATTTCTGAACTCCCCGTATTCTTGTTTATCAAGCCTTTTGAATGTAATGTTTTGTGAAGTCTGCATAAAGTGAACGGTTGAATATGTTTCTGAATTTGTATGTCTGGCTTCAAAAGTTTTTTCATTAAGCTTCCACCGTAAGTGTCCCATCTGCCAATGTGCCGTTTTGCGGAATGCTGCCAGCTCATTCTTTCACCCTTAACTGCCAAAATGCAACGGCAGAAGCTGCCGCCACGTTAAGCGAGTCTACACTGTGATGCATGGGTATTCGCACCGTATAGTCGGCCTTTGATATCGTGTCTTGGGGCAGTCCGTCGCCTTCAGTGCCCATTATGATGGCCAGGCGCGGTTCGGCGGCAAGGGTGGGGGAGTCTAACGATATTGATTTGTCGGTCAAGGCCATGGCCACTGTCTTGAAACCATACGCTTTAAGGCTTTCAGGCGTATCGTCGAGCCATGTCCAAGGCACAAGGAACACTGAACCCATTGAAACCCGGACGGCACGCCGGTTCAACGGGTCGCACGAGTTGCGCGTAAGCAATACGGCATCAATCCCGAGCGCGGCTGCGGAGCGGAAGATTGCACCGATGTTGGTAGTATCGACAACATTGTCTATCACAGCAATGCGGCGTGCTCCAAAGCATAGTTCTTCTACTGTTTTCAACCGTGGCCTGCGCATGGCGCAAAGAACGCCTCGTGTAAGGGTGTATCCGGTCAGCTGAGCTAAAATCTGCCTGTCACCGGTGTACACGGGAATGTCTCCGCACAGTTCGATAATGTCCTCCGCGTCGCCTGTAATGTGCCTGCGTTCGCACAGCAGTGCTGTCGGTTCAAGCCCTGTGCTTAGTGCAGTGCGTATAACTTTCGGGCTTTCGGCTATGAATATGCCCTTTTCGGGAACTGCCCGGTTGCGCAACTGGGCTTCGGTCAGTGAAGAAAACACTTCTATCCCCGGATGTCCGAGTGATTGTATGTTTATTATTGCCATAGCGTGTATTGATTGTTTGCATTGAAATGATTACGGTGCAAAGTTATTTGTTTTATCCTTATTCTATAAGACTTTCCACATCAAAGTTTTCAGAATGGGTGTGTCTTTTGTCAGATTTTCACATTATCTTTAGATAAGATGAACTGCACCTCGGCAATACAAAAGAAAAGTTTGTTTCTCTTACTTTTCTTTTGTATTGCGCTCGGTTTGTATTATCTTTGCACTATGATAAGCCTTGACGGCGATATGTAGCGTAAAGCAGGCATCCGCCGCCGTGGCATTTCAGGCTTAATGAATACAGTACCCCGGTCTGCCGCTGGCATCATACAGGTGCGAGAGGAAAGTCCGGGCAGCACAGGACACTCCACTTCTGAAAATGGAAGCTGCCGGTGACGGTAGGATATGGCAGAAGAAAATAACCGCCTGCACTCGTTGTAGGTAAGGGTGAGAAGGTAGTGTAAGAGACTACCAGCCGGCAGGTGACTGTCGGGCTGTGCCATCTGGAGGCTGCAAGTTCGCGTAAACCGTCGTCTGAGGGCTGTCCGTCCGATGCTTGCAACGACGGAGGGTGGAACGCTGGAGCCGTAAAGTGATTTGCGGCGTAGATAAATGGCAGGCACCGTCGTGCGCCGTGAGGCTGCGACGGAACAGAACCCGGCTTACAGGGGTACTGTGTTCGTTTTTTCTTGTTCCCCATGTATTGGGGAAATTCTTGTCAACCAGTCAGGCATATTATGAATAAACGGATTGCGCGGATTGTCGATTTCATCAAGGTTGGAATATGGCACGTCAAACGGAAGGACGTACCGGCGTGGAAATATTTTGTATATAGCGCGGCGAAGAAATTGTTGTTGGCAGTAGAACGGGCTACTACCAAGCGTATGATGAATGCCGCTTCAGCCCTTACATACTCTACATTGTTGGCCATTGTGCCTATAATGGCTGTGGTCTTTGCCGTGGCGAGGGGCTTCGGTTACAACAAATATATGGAGAGTTGGTTTCGTGAAGCACTTGCAAGTCAGCCTCAGGCGGCCGACGTCATCGTCGGATTCGTCAATTCTTACCTTGTGCATACGAAAAGCGGAGTATTCCTCGGTGTGGGACTTGTTTTCATGTTATGGACGGTTTTCATGCTTGTCGGCAACATCGAGCAGACATTCAACTATATATGGCAAGTGAAGAAGCCCCGCAGTCTCTTCCGGACTGTAACTGATTACATGGCGATGTTCCTGCTTGTACCGATAGTAATTGTGGTTACGTCAGGATTGTCGATATTTGTCGCTACAGTGTCCGACAGTATGGAAGGCTATGCTTTGCTGGCTCCGGTTATGAGGTTTGTCATAGCGTTGATGCCATACGTGTTCATGTCAGCTGTCTTTGTGGCGTTATATGTGTTTATGCCCAATACCAAAGTGAAGCTTGGCTGTGCCATCGTTCCCGGCATATTGGCTGGTGTGGCAATGCAGGGACTGCAGTTGGTTTACATACATTCACAGATATGGGTCAGCAGTTATAACGCGATATACGGTTCTTTTGCCGCTCTGCCGCTGTTCATGTTATGGGTTCAGATATCTTGGACTATTTGCCTTTTTGGTGCGGAGCTGTGTTATACCAGTCAGAATCTTGAGGATTTTGCATTCAGGGCCAAGACTAAAGATATCAGCCACCGTTACCGCCTGATGATGAGCGTGATGCTTGCATCCCTTATATGCAAGCGTTTTGACGAGGGAGGCAGGCCTTATACCGCCTTGGAACTGAAGTTGAAGACGGACATTCCGGTGAGGATTGTTAACGACCTGCTGTACGAGCTGACACGTGTTCACGTCATAATTGAGGTTACTGGTGACGAGAAAGGGCAGGAGGTAATGTATCAGCCGGCTGAAACAATTGAGAGGTTAAGCGTCGGAACGCTTGTTGACAGGTTGGAATCGAAAGGCCGATGGCCGATAGAGATAGACATGGCTTTGCTTGATTCAGACAATTGGAGGCGCATAATAGCCATGCGTTCCGAATACCTTGAGAGGCAGAGAAGTGTGTTGCTGAAAGACATGTGAGCTGTAATATAAAAGTGAGGGGATGCCGTTGCGTGCATCCCCTCACTTTTTCATTTCGTTTCTATTTCTTCCTTCATGTCAATAAAGTGCTTCTCCTTATCATAAAATTCATATTGTAAGAGAGCCATTTTCTGTGAAGGAACAACATGTACTCCACGTCCGTATTTCATCTGCCACTTCCTTTTCAGACTTATGAAGCCCTGGTTTATGTAGGCTGCAACGTACGGGTGTACGTGAAGATAGAACTTCTTGACGCCAATCTTGTTGACAAGTCGGTCGACTTTCCCTTCCAGTTGTTCTACGAAAAGTATGCTTGACTTTATCTTTCCTGTGCCGAAGCATGTCGGGCAGGTTTCTTCAACGTTAACATCTATGGCCGGACGTACCCTTTGCCTTGTAATTTGCATCAGTCCGAATTTACTCAACGGCAGTATGTTATGGCGTGCACGGTCTTTCTGCATGTTCTTGCACATCCGTTCATACAACATTTGGCGGTCTTCAGCGAGGTTCATGTCAATGAAGTCTACCACGATGATTCCGCCCATGTCCCTCAATCTCAATTGGCGTGCCAGTTCGTCTGCCGCGCCGAGGTTTACGTCCAATGCGTTTGCTTCTTGCCCGTTGGCTGAACGCGTGCGGTTGCCGCTGTTTACGTCTACTACATGCAGGGCTTCTGTATGTTCAATGATTAGGTAGGCTCCATGCTTGTAGTTTACAATCTTACCGAAGCTCGATTTAATCTGCTTTGTGATGTTGAAGTTGTCAAAGATAGGCACATTGCCTGTGTACATTTTCACTATGCCAGCCTTTTCAGGGGCGATTAGTGTGACATAGTGTTTCACCTCCTTGTATATTTCCTCGTCGTTGACGTAGATGTTTTCGTAAGAGGGATTGAACAGGTCGCGCAATAAGGCGACGACCCTGCTTGTCTCCTCATATACCAGTTGAGGTCTTTTGTCTGTTTTCTGTACTTTGGTAATGGCTTCCTCCCAACGCTTTAAGAGGATTTTCAGTTCGGTGTCGAGTTCGGCTACACGTTTGCCTTCGGCCACGGTACGTACTATGATGCCGAAGTTTTTTGGCCTTATGCTGTTGATAAGCTGTTTCAGCCTTGCGCGTTCCTCGCCGCTTTTGATTTTTGAAGAAACCGAAACTTTATCGTTGAACGGTATAAGCACCAGGTACCTTCCTGCAAAACTCAGTTCGCCTGTCAGCCTCGGGCCTTTTGTCGAGATAGGTTCCTTGACAATCTGCACCATCACTTCCTGTCCGACTTTCAGCGTTGTCTGTATACTGCCGTCTTTTTTCAGGTCGGGCAGGCGTGTAGCCTTTGCGAACGGATAAAGTTTCTTTCTGTCGCTTTGTACTTGTTTTAGATACTTTTCGTAAGAGCTGAATTGACTTCCTAAGTCAAGGTAATGGAGAAAGGCGTCGCGTTCAAATCCAACATCCACAAAGCAGGCGTTAAGCCCCGGCATCAGTTTTTTCACTTTTGCCATGTAGATGTTTCCAACAGAGAAAGATGCCGAGCGTTGCTCGGTTTGGAACTCTACCAGATTTTTGTCTTCCAGCAGAGCAATCGAGATGTCTTTCTGTTGGACGTCAATTACTACTTCGCTGGTCATTTCCTGTTGTTCAACTTGGTTGTCAATAAAAGTGGGCATACCGGCTTCGTTGTCCAACGGTGCCGGTGTGCCCGTTAGCCTGAGCGTACAGGCTTAAGGCTCGCGCCTTACTTGCTCTTGTGCCTGTTCTTTCTCAATCTTTTCTTACGCTTGTGCGTAGCCATCTTGTGGCCTTTCTTTTTCTTACCGTTTGGCATAATTATAAGTTTTAAAAGTTATTTGATATTTATCGAATTTACCGTTTATTCCCCTTTCATTTTAGAGACGAAGCTCTTTGCGGGCTTGAAGCAGGGGAAGTCGTGTGCCGCTATCACCATTGTGGTGTTCTTTGATATGTTGCGTGCTGTCTTTTCCGCCCTGTGTTTTACAACGAAGCTTCCGAAACCGCGCAAGTAAACGTTTTCCTTCTTTTCGAGCATACTGTTCTTTATTACTTCCATGAACGCCTCGATAGTTGTGGAAACGTCTTTTTTTGTGATGCCTGTAGACATCACGATTTCCTCGATTATGTCTGCTTTGGTCATGTCGTTTATGTATTTACGATATTGTTGTTTTTATATGCATCCTTTTTTGAGCGTGCAAATATACTGCTTTTTGTCGTGAAACGGAAATTTATTTTGCTTTTTTTGCTAAATTAAAGTTGAAAATGCGCTATAAATCACGCAGTTACACGCTGCGGCACTGGCGGCGTCCTGCTTTCCGGCCTTATTCCGCCTGTCTTTTAAAGTGTTTCAACCGCCTGCCGCGTGTGTCGCCTTCATTGATTATGCTTTTGGTCGGCGCTTATCGCGCTTGTCAATTGAAAGTATGGTTTTCATGTCATTTGTCAAATCCGCTTTTGTCCGTAAAAACATCAAAACCAGCTCGCCCGTACCGTCATTGCAGCCTGTCCGGCATGCAGTTTGCGGCATTCTGCATTGCAAAACGCTATATTTTATGTTGCAAAAGGACGCCTTTTATACTGTCGGAGACGGCGTTTTGCAGCAGCAAAAGCCGTTATTTTCGCCCGGAAATGCCGTTTTCAAGGCCCGGAAAGCCGTGTTTTAGCTTGATTTTGGCCGTTTTCGTTGCACACATCAGCCGTTTTTCGGCATAAGATATTGGTTGTCAAGTATTTACATTTGCACGCATCAGAATTGCGTATTTCCGTCCGCCTTGTTCCCGTTTCAGAAAAACGCCGCTGTGTAGCGTTAACGGAAATCAAAATGTAAGCCTGCAGCCGTTATTCGTCTCAATGTGACACCGGCATTCAGGCCGTATTTTTTTGGTTCATCCGCAAATCTGTTGGATGAGAATACGATTATAAAATCATACAAAATTAATGTCAAGTGAGGCACTCGGTAATCGTCATTCCGCACTCCGATGCGGAATCCAGAAAACACCGAGAATGCACAAAATGATGCTAATTGCATACACTGGATTCCGCATCGGAGTGCGGAATGACGATTACCGAGTGCCTCATTTGGGAACTGTTATTTACTGAAAATAGAACAAAAAGCATCCAACAGAATTGCGGATGAACCATTTTTTGCATGAGCTGGAGGTACAACGTTTGCGCTGATGCCCAATCCGCAATTATTGAAACTTTTTATATTGTGAACCATTATGAACTTGTTTTGTGTTTTTTTAATGTTTATTTTTGCACAGACAAACAAAGGCCGGATAGCTCTAACAAATGTGAGCACCGGTTACGAGAAGGTATAATGCAGATAGTTTAACCTATACATATTATAAATAAACAGACAGTCATGAAAACAAACAAGACTTTTTTTGCCGCCGTTTTTGCGGTCTGCGCACTGTGCGCATGTTCATCCGGTGCTGACGGCAATGACCATGAGACACCTGAAAAGCCCGTACCTACGGGTAAGTTGCCCATAACAATCAGTACTTCAGTTAGTGGAGTGGAGGAGTCTCGAGTGACCGATTACGCCTTCGAGGCAGGCGACGAGGCCGGACTTTACGTTGTCAACCGCCGTGCCGACGGCTCTGCCGCACCATTGCAGGCGCAGGGCAACCACGTTGACAACATGTGTTTCACCTACAGCGGCACGTGGACTCCGGCCTCGCCAATATACTGGCTCGACAACGAGACGCATGCCGACTTCTACCTTTATTATCCTTATAAGGCTTCGGTGGCAGATGTTGAAGCTGTGCCTTACAGCGTTGCCGCCGACCAAAGCACGGAGGCTGCCTACAAGTCGGGCGACGTCGTAATCGGTTCGGCATTGAATGTTGCCCCCACGGAGAGCGCCGTGAGCATAAAGGCAAAGCACGTTATGAGCCAGATGCTCGTAACGCTTGAGCCGGGCAACGGCTTTACTGACGAAAGCCTTGCAGCAGCCGATGTGTCAGTGAAAATAAACGGCATCAAGACTGCCGCCACAGTCAACCTCTCTACAGCTACAGTGACGGCCACAGGCAGCGCGGCAACCATTACGCCATTGCATGTAGACAATGCTTACAAGGCGCTCATCGTGCCGCAAAGCGTGGCCGAAGGCAATCTCATAACCGTCACCGTAGACGGCCGGGACTTCAACCTTGACAAGGCGTTCACCTTTGTCAGCGGCAAGCGTCATCGGTTTACAGTTACTTTGAGCAAGACAAGCAGCGGCGTGAACGTTGACATCAATCCTTGGGAAGATGACGGCACTGACAACGGCGGCGTAGCCGAATAGCGGCCTCCGCCCGTCACCCTATTACTCCCTGAACTTCTAAAATCGAAAAATCATGAAGAAAATGAAAACCAACCAACACGTTTTTATATATGCGCTTGCTGGGGCTTTGGCTCTTTCAGGCTGTTCTGATGACTTGTTTGAAGGCGGTTCCGTAAACGACGGAACCGCCCACATAGAGTTGTCGGGCGAGATTGACCAGCTCGCCGTAACCCGTGTCAATGACAACGGCTTTTGCGACGGCGACGTGATGGGTGTCTACATTGTTGATTATAACGGCAGCACGCCCGGCACTCTGCAAGTGAGCGGCAACCGTGGCGACAACGTGCGCCATACGTTCGACGAGGATGCCTACAAGTGGAACTCCGCATACGACCTTTATTGGAAAGACAAGCATACGCCAATCGACGTTTACGGATATTATCCTTTCGGCTCTCCAGAAAGCATAGACGCCTATCCCTTTACCGTGCAGCGCGACCAAAGCACGGAGTCAAAAGACGGGGAGATGGGCGGATATGAGGCCAGCGACTTCCTGTGGGGCAAGGTTGAGAATGTCGCTCCGACAACAAGCGTTATCCGTCTGCCCATGCGCCACCGCATGGCTAATGCCCGCGTAACCCTTGTTGAGGGCACAGGCTTCGCCGCAGGAGAGTGGGCGCAGACCGACAAGATTGTCCTTGCGGCCAGCCTTGTGCGCGAGGCTACCATCAACTTGGCTGACGGTACCGTTACGCCTGCTGGCGAAGTGGAGCAGACTATGACTGTGCCCAGCCGCAACGGCGACGAGTGGCGCGCCATCGTTGTGCCGCAGACAGTAGCATCGGGCGCTACGCTCTTCAGCATAACCATTGGCGGAGTGCCCTATAAGTTCTCGAAGAACGAAGCGTTTACCTACGTGGCCGGAAAGATGAACAACTTTTCAATCCGCGTTGACAAGAAGGCTGCAAGCGGCCAATACACCCTTACCTTGATTAGCGAAAGCATAACGGCGTGGGAAAACGACCTTGTAAGTCACGACGCATCCACACGCCAATACATCATCATAAACTCAACCGCCGGTCATCTCAAAGACTCCATTGTGGCGGCAAATAAGGATTACACGCAAGTAAGGAACCTCAAAATAACAGGTGAAATAAACGGCGCAGACTTTTATTTCATGCGTGATGATATGGACATGCTTCAATCTTTGAACTTGAAAGAAGTAAAGATTGCCAAGACGGATACATTGCTACATTTTGGCAGTGGGTCGTGTCAACCACGCACTTATGATGAAGATGAGATACCAGAGGGTGCTATGTCTGGCAAGTTGAGTTTGTTACGCCTTATACTTCCTGACAAATTGAAAATAATCAATGTCGGTGCGTTTGAAGGTTGTAAGAACCTAACAGGTTCTCTTATAATTCCTGAAGGAGTAACAGATGTTATGGCTGGAGCATTTACAGGATGTTCGTCAATGACAGGCTCATTGTCATTACCCACAACATTGGAAAGGCTTGGTAATGGATGGGAAAAATATTGGTATGGTGGACCTTTTAGAGAGTGTGGCTTTACGAATGAACTTGTTTTACCTAATAATTTGGAATACATTGGTGAACAAGCTTTTTGGAGCTGTGATAATTTATATGGTGACTTAAGACTTCCCGAGAAATTGAAGTCAATAGGAAATGCCGCTTTTTCAGGCTGTAGTAATATAACTGGAAGTTTGACAATTCCTCAAGGGGTTACGTCCATTTCAGAAGCAACTTTTGAAAATTGTAGTTTTGATGGAACTCTAACCTTACACAATGGTATTGTGACAATTGGTGAAAGAGCTTTTAGTGGTACGCATTTCAAAGGTGAGCTTACTCTACCTGAAAATCTTGTAGTATTAAGTGATTATGTATTTACTGGTTGTGACTTTTCTGGAGAACTGAAATTACCTAAGCAATTGCGTACTATTGGTAATTATGTATTTGGCGATCCTTATATTGGGAGTTGTTGGCGTCTCATGGGCGTGTTGGAAATACCTGATGAGGTGCAAAGTATTGGTCGTGGGGCTTTCTATGGATGTGGAAGTTTAGAAGGGCTGGTTTTTCCTGATGGATTGGAAAGCATCCAAAACCAAGCGTTCTATATGTGTACAGGTATAGGAAGCATTGTATGTAAAGGTTCTATGCCAGCCTATGTACAAGGCTCTGCATTTGAGGGGGTTCCTAAAGATAATTTTACTCTTGAAGTGCCAGAGTCCGCCATTCAACAATATCAAGCTGCTGCAGGGTGGAATGAGTTTAAGCGCATTGCCGCTCATCACGAGCTTGTATGCCGTCCGTCGTTGGCATGCGCCTTGAATACGGAACATAAGCAGACGCTTGTTGTTGACGCTGAAGGTGAATGGGAAGTTGCAAGCAAGCCCGATTGGTGTGAGCTGTCACAGACAAGCGGCGGAGACAAGACGGAAGTGACGCTTACCATTAAAGAGATGCCTAAAGGTTCTGGCGACCGTGAAGGCAAAATAGTATTTAAGTTGAAAGACGAGGAATACACGCACGAGTGCGCCGTAACGCAATACGATTACGAGTATGGCGAAGACGAGTGGCTGACACTGCAAAAAGCTACGCGCGGCAATACTGGTGGCATCAATATTGTAATCCTCGGTGATGGCTACGACGCTAAGAACATATCAGACGGTGATTATCTTACGAACATAAAGCAAGAAGTTGAGTATTTCTTTGGTATTGAGCCTTATACAACTTACCGCGATTACTTCAATGTGTACACTGCGTTCCCATTGTCTACGGAAACAGGTGTCGGCACGGTAAACACCATACGTTACAACCGTTTTAATACGACTTACACAGGTGGAGTGGGCTTGCGTGCCGACTATGATGAAATATTTGAATACGCGTTGAACGCTCCTACGGTCAATGAAAACAATCTGAAGGAGACGCTAATCATCATCGTTCCCAACAGCACTGACTATGGAGGCATTTGCCAGATGTGGGAAGACGGCTCGGCTATAGCCTTCTGTCCGCAAAGCACATACGGCTATCCGCTCGACTCTCGCGGAGTTATCCAGCATGAGGCAGGCGGTCACGGTTTCGGAAAGCTTGGCGATGAGTACATCTATCATAATGAGTTCATTGATTTCTGTAATTGTACTTGCTGCGGACATGTTGATGCTATCAACTGGGCTAAGGGGCTTGGTTGGTATGACAACCTTTCGTTGGTTGGCAAGATGCACGAAGTGCCTTGGAGTCATCTTATCTTCGATAACCGTTACAGCGATATAGTAGACATCTTCGAGGGTGGCTTTATGCACAATCGTGGTGTGTTCCGCTCGGAGCAGAACTCCTGCATGAACAACGACATACCTTATTATAGTACGATAAGCCGCGAGAGCATCGTGAAGCGCATCAAGAAGTATGCCGGAGAGACGTATTCGTTTGAGGAGTTTGTCGCCAACGACAAACGCGATGCCGGTGCAGTGACGCGCAGCGCGGACGTAAAGGTTAGCGGAAGCATGATGCACAGCCGTCAGGCTCCTCCGCAGATACATAAGGGCAGTCCGCTGAAAAAGAGAAGATAACAGGTTGGCAGTAGAGGTAATGAACAACTTAAAATAAGAAAAAATGAAAGAAAATATAATAAAATATGCAGCGTTGGCGTTATTTATTGCAGGGCTGTCGGCATGCTCGCAAGAAGAGGACGGTGGCAAGCCTGTTGACGCCAAGCATACGCCTATAACGTTCGCCGTTACACATCCGGCGCAGCGCACACGTGTTACAGACACTAATTTCGAGGATGGCGACAAGATAGGAGTGTTTGTCTGTGAGACTGATGCTCCGCTTGAAATAGGCGGCAACCTTGTAAACAATGAGCAGCTGACGCTAAGCGGCGGTGCATGGACAGCTTCACGCACGCTTTATTGGGACGAGGGAACGTTCAACGCCTACGCATATTATCCTTACACGCAGCAGGTAAGCTCGATTGAAGACCAGCCTTTCAGTGTAAGCACAGACCAAGGAGCTATTGACGGGACTACCGGATTGGACGGTTATGAGGCCAGCGATTTCCTCTATGCAAAGACTGAAGGCGTAAGTGCGTCGAACTCTCCTGTGCCGTTGACATTCAGGCATATAATGAGCAAGCTGACGGTGCGCCTGGTTAAGGGTGAAGACTTTGAAGGAGACATGCCCACGGACGGCGAAGTGTATATACACAACACTGTTCCGACGGCCACAATCGACATGAGTGCGGGCGTGGCAACGCGATATGTGCGCGGAACACGGGCTACAATCAAGGCTAAGCAGGACGCAGGAACAATGTTCTCGGCCATAGTTGTGCCGCAACGTGTTGAAAACAGGATGCCCCTGATAGAAGTTATAATGAGAGGTGTGTCTTACGTATATGAAAGCAAGTTCCAGTTCAAACCGGGTACAAACCATTTCGTAAATTTCGTCATTTCAGACAATCCTGACCAGGTAAAGATTGAAGTTGGCGGAGAAATCGAGGACTGGCAGTAAAAATGAAGACCGTTATATACATTTTATATGCAGTTACATTGGCTATAGTGGGTGTTGCGGCAGCTTTATGGCTGTCGCGCACTTTGATTGCAAACAGAGGCGATGTATGTAAGCGGTTCGGATTATATGAGGGTCGCGAGCTTGTCGCCGTTGTTGACGGCGACGGCGATACATGTCATGTAGTAGAGGACAGCCGGGGGCATAAAGTGTTTGACGTGCCTGTACGTAATTGCATACTTGATGTGCGTTACCGCGACGGTTTGTTGCGTTTCCGTGAAAAAGTCACAGGCCGGTTGGGATATATTGATAAAAACGGCGTGGTTACTTTCATTCTTGAGGGACGGGAAACCGGTTACGAACAGGAAAAACATGGCAGCGCCACGTTTCATCCACAGCAAGTGGAGACAATTGACGGCACGCATCATAGTGCAGCACGGAATGCACACACGGAACAGCCTTCACGAAAATTGGGAGACGACGATTTGCGCAAGCTAAGACATGACAATCCGTTTTATCGCGAGGCAGTGAAAGTTTTGTCTGGGAAACTTGGCGAAGACGATGCCGAACGCAGACGTGTCATATTGAATTATTGCGAGCATTTTAGGATGGCATACGTCACCAAAGACATTGATTTTATCAAACAATTGTTCAGCGAACAGGCGTTGATAATAGTTGGCAACGTGGTGAAAGAAGCTTCTTCTGACAGACATGGTGTGTCTCCTGTAGGACGCGTGGAATACTATCTGCGTACAAAAAACGAATATGTCAAGCGTCTGGCGAAAGCGTTTGCCGCCAACAAGCGGATAGACGTAGGGTTTTCCGATTTCCGGATAATGCGCCATCCTACGGTGGACGGCATTTATGGAGTGAGCCTGCGCCAGCGTTACAGGAGTGACAAATATTCTGACGACGGTTGGCTGTTCCTGCTGTGGGATTTCCGCGACGAGGCAATGCCTTGCATCCATGTTAGGACATGGCAGCCTGCGGCGGATGTAAGTGACGGTGATGATGTCATAAGCATTAGTGACTTTAATATGGAATGATGACGAGACAAATGTTGACCGAGCGGTTTTCCATATTGTTCAGAGCATGCGTAGGAGCTGCGCTTGGACGCATATTATGCCTGTGCATGGCGTTTGCCTCTATGGCTGTGCCTTCTGTAGCCACAGCTGGATATGGTTCTGGCCAAATCATGATGCCCGGAGATACGTTGTCGATAAAGTTCAGTGTTTCCGGCTTCAGGACTTTGCCTAACGATGTCACCGCGTTCATTTCACCTGTATACGACCTTAACGGAGAGGCATGCGCATTGGTAAAAGTGGTTGCATCGACTGATTTTGCATTTTCATCTCCGCTCGGCGTGGTGAAAAGAATAAACAAGACAGGGGAGATTTGGCTGTACCTGCCAAAAGGAAGCAAGTTGTTGACAATAAAGCATCCGCAATGGGGTGTGATTAGAGACTACCGTTTCAGAAAACCGTTGGAAAGCCATGTCACTTACGAAATGAACATAGCAACGCCTAAAGTACAGCTGGCGACCATGCCGGATACTATTGTCTTGACAAAGACGGTGACCGACACAGTTGTCGTATCACGAAGAAGACCCAAGATGCCGTTGGCCTTTCACGCATTGTTCACTGTATCGATGCACAAGCACGGCCCGTCATGGGGATTGATGCTTGCTGTATTGCGCAGACACGGAGCTTACGTTCATGCACAGAGCGACATGCGGAGTATTGGAAAGACAGCACAGACTTGCGACCGCGATGGTATGTTGCCGGACAGCGATGTAAAACCGTATTATACAGGAAAAACACGCCATTCAAACTATGTGGTGACTGCCGGACTTGTGCATCGCCTTTGCCGGTGGCTTGACGTGTTCTATGGCGCAGGTTATGGACGCACTTCTACGGCATGGCAACTTGCCGAAAGCGAAGGCGGCGGATATGTACTTAACGGAGGTCTTACACATAAAGGCGTGGCTGGAGAAGCCGGCATACTGTCGTCATTCGGACGTTTCAGTGTTTCAGCTTCAGCGGTTACGATAAAGTTCAACCAGTGGCAGGTATGCCTTGGAGTAGGTGTCAGACTGTGAAAAACCAAGAAATAAAGTATGAATAAGTCGTTTTTCATATATGTGATGCAGTTGTTCGCTGTCTTCATGATTGTGTCATGCAGCGATGACGACGGGCCTGACAACTTTGAGCCGAAACTTTTTGTGGATGGTGCGGTTGACATTACACGGACAGAAGCAACGGTCGAGGGCCACGCAGACCTGCGTGGCAATCAGTCAAAGCCGACGTTCACATTTGAGTATGGTACGGATGAAAGTTCGATGGACATGTCCGTACCTGCAGTTGGCGGTGACAATGGGGCTGTAAAGGCACGGCTGACAGGCCTTGATGCCGGTACACAATATTACTTTCGCCTTAAAGGCGACAACGGAAGAGTTGTATTGAGCAGTGCAGTTGAAACTTTTACAACAATGCCTAACGACCTTCCAACTATAACCGGGCTGTCTTTGTTGAGCCAAGGCCCTATGAGCGCGATTGTTTCATTTGGCATAACGGATGACGGCGGTGAAGCAATAACCGATGCAGGGTGCTATATCGTTGACATGGAGACAGGCGAGACGACTAAGGTTGAAGCTGATGACAGCAATAAATACGAGGGTTCTGAATGCCGTATTGTAATACGTGGATTACGGCAGAAGGCAGAATATGAGTTGCTTCCGTATGCGTCAAACCGTGTCGGAGAAACCAAGGGCGAAGCTCTTTCACTGTCAACAGGCTATGCTGTGAAAACCAGTGAGCCTGGAGAGCTGGCATCACTTATGGCGGACGACTTGTATCTGTATACAGAATTGTCGTTCGCAGGCCCCATGAATGGAGACGATTTCCGCTGCCTTAGAGCCATGATGGGGCGTGGCACTGAAGGAGAAGACACTCCGGGGCAACTGGTTCATGTTGACATTACAGACGTAAGGATTGTGGCTGGAGGCAGCAGCTATGACATGCAGCATTACACTGAAGACAATGTGGTCGGTTCAGGCTTTTTTGCAGACTGTTCAGCATTGGAAGATGTGGCTCTTCCTGCAACGGCCGTAAAGGTTGGCAGGGACGCGTTTAAAGGCTGTCAGTCGTTGAAACAAATTCAGATACCGGCTTCCGTGTCGTCAGTGGAGCATTCGGATGGATGTGTCGGTCTTGAGAGCATTGACGTTTCGCCTGCCAACAGTACGTATGCAAGCGTTGACGGTGTTTTGTTTGATGCAGGCGTAACCGACATCTTATGGTTTCCAATGGGCAAAACCGGGTATTACGAGCTGCCGTCAACGGTCACGTCGATAGGTGACTATGCATTCAGAAGTTGCAGCATAACGCAGTTTGTGTTGCCTGACGGCATCAAGGAGATAGGCAAGGGGGCGTTTTACGGTAGTTTGGTTGAATATGTTGCTTTGCCTGACGGACTTACGCTTATACCTTCGGGGATTTTCCAAGAATGCAACCGACTAAAAGAAGTGAGGTTTGGCGAAAGTACGGACAATGTGGCTGAATACGCTTTTGACGGTTGTCCTCTCGAAAATCTATACATCCCCACTGAGATTCCGCCTGTTTGCGATAAAAATGCTTTCGGCCAGACAGCCGACAATATATTTCAGCAGTGCGTGCTTCATGTGCCGTCAAGCAGCGTTACTTGGTATAAGGAAGACAGGGAATGGGGACGTTTTGACAAAATCATAGGGATAGAATGAATATGAATACGCCTGAGATAGAAGAGCTTAAATTGCTTATAGAGCGCAAGTACAAACGCGTACTTGGAACTACAACTGACTTTGAAGAATTTTCGTTGCATCTTTCACGTAATTTCGGGATGCGCCTGTCTGCATCGACGTTGAAGCGTCTTTGGGGCTACGTGGGTGACAGCCATGCTCCGCGCAAATGCACTCTGGATGTGCTCTCGCGTTATATCGGCCATGAAAGTTACGCGGATTTCAAGACATGGCTTAAGACCAGCACAAGATACAATTCTTCTTTTTTCGATGCGCGGCAACTTACGAGCAGCGAGTTGCATTCTGGCGCGGAGGTCGAGATAGGATGGAGTCCTAACCGCATAGTGCGTCTTGACTATCTCGGTGACAGCATATACGAAGTTGTTAGTTCGCTAAACAGCAAACTGCTTGCAGGCGACCGATTCATGACAGGATGCTTCATAAAGGAACAGCCGCTGTATCTTCCGTTCATAGAGCGTGGAGGATATCGCACAACTCCTTTCGTTGCCGGACGCAACGGAGGACTGACAATAATTAATGTAATAAGAAACAAGGCATGAACGGACAAGGTGAAGGCAGCATGCCGGAAAACACTTCGGGATATACTGACGGACTTGATGCTGAGCTGAACACATCGTTTATGCCAGTACACGACAAATTCAGCTCTTTACACTGCTTCTACGTGTCGCCACATGGTCACACGCGCCTGTTTTATGCATCACGTTACGGCAAGTCGTATGTGCTGAAATGCCTTAAGCCCGATTATCTTTATATTCCTTTGTACAGGCAGGCGTTAGTCAAGGAGTTTGAGATTGGTTTGCAGCTTGACCATCCTTATATATGCCGTACAATCGGAATGGAAGAGGTTGACGGACTCGGCTCTGTCATTGTGATGGAACATATCGACGGCTGCACCCTCAAAAGCATTATGGACAATCGCCAGCTCACCCCGGACTTGGCGCGCAAGATTGTCGGGCAAGCCTCTGAGGCTATTGATTACATGCACAGCAAGCAGATAATCCACAGAGACCTCAAGCCATCGAATATAATGGTGACCTATAATGGGCACAACGTGAAAATAGTGAACTTCAGCCTTGCCGACGGCGATGCGTTTGTCGTACTGAAACAACCGGGAGGCACTTCCGGCTACATTGCACCAGAGTTGTTGCAAAAGGGAGCGAAATCAGATGTGCGCTGTGATGTTTATTCGTTCGGCAAAGTAATGCAGGATATGGCGAAACTCATAGGCGACAATGCCATGGCGGAGGTTGCCGGGATATGTACTTGCCGCAATGTAGCAGAACGTCCGGCCAGCATACCGCGTTTAAGGAATGAAGGAAAAGGTGGGCGCAAGCGGTCTGTTTGGCTTGCTGTCATTATATTTTTCGGCATTGTCTTGGTTGTTGTCATTTCGGCATTTCTCATTGCCGCAGCGCGTGGCTCCGACGTAAATCCTGACGGCAACAGTGTTATGGACATGTCAGCATGGGTTGGCAACATAGGCTGACATGTGCTTTTTCTTATAGTGCCGTTGTATATTGTTGGATAAAAATCCTTACCTTTGCACCCTCGGAACCAGTTGAAGTGCATTTTTTCATTAAATAATTTTATTCAGACATGTTGACAGAAAAGCGTAGCAGCATGCTTCACGGAGTATTGCTTATCACATTGTTTTCATGCGCCGCATTCTATATCGGCGACATGGGGTTCGTAAAAAGTTTGCAACTAAGCCCGATGATTGTCGGCATTGTGCTCGGTATGCTTTATGCGAACAGCCTTCGCAACAATCTGCCTGATACCTGGGTGCCAGGCATACAGTTTTGTTCTAAGAGAGTGTTGCGGATAGGCATAATACTTTACGGCTTCCGCCTGACATTCCAAAACGTGCTTGACGTCGGCTTGCCGGCAATAGTGATAGACGCGATAGTTGTGGCAGTAACAATTGGCGGCGGTATCTTAATCGGCCGCTTGCTGAAGATGGACAGAGGCATAACCCTGTTGACATCCGTCGGCAGCGCTATATGCGGTGCGGCGGCTGTTCTCGGCACGGAGTCAGCCATCCGTGTGAAGCCATACAAGACTGCTGTGGCTGTATCGACGGTTGTCATTTTCGGAACGTTGGCCATGTTTGTCTATCCAATATTATATCGGAACGGTGTGTTTGACCTTGACACAAAGGCCATGGGAATATTTACAGGCTCAACAGTGCATGAGGTTGCGCATGTTGTAGGAGCAGGCAACGCTATGGGCAAGGAGGTTTCAGATACCGCAATCATTGTAAAGATGCTTCGTGTGATGATGCTTGTGCCGGTGTTGCTGATAATCAGCTACAGCGTAATGCGTGCCGCTTTGAAAAACGGTGACACTGAAGGACGCGGACGGATATCGATGCCTTGGTTCGCAATATTGTTCTTGGTGGTTATCGGTTTCAATTCTTTCGATTTGCTTCCTCATGGCCTTGTCGATTTCATCAACACCTTTGACACATTCCTCCTGACCATGGCCATGACCGCACTTGGCGCTGAAACCAGCATTGACAAGTTCAAGAAGGCCGGCTTCAAACCGTTCCTGCTCGCTTTCATCCTTTTCATCTGGCTCATCGCCGGAGGTTATCTGATGGCAAAATATCTCGTTCCTGTAATAGGATAAGTTCTATAAACACTAATGTCGGGAGCATTGACAAGTAACGCATCAATGTTGAATCCGAAGGACTTTGGAACCCGATATAATACTCATTAAATTCCGCAACAGGGCAAAAGGCCGTCTTTCGTCGTTTGAAAGACGGCCTTTTGCCCTGTATTTTACGGTCTTTTGCAAGCCGGTTTACGGCATATTGAAATGCGCCTGGATTTTAGTCTTCCGTTTTTTACAACAGTTAGTATTTTTATCGGATGTTTATTCAGGCGGGGAAGCATAGAATATGATGTTTGCCTGTTTAAAACATAAATGTCTTGCATTGGTGAATTTTATTTGAACAAAAAATATTTTTTCTTTTGTTATCTCAAATAATGTTTGTATTTTTGCGAACAACAAACACAGTTGATATGCAAGATAAGACAAATACCCACCAGGAACAGCTTGCCCGTTTCGCCAAAGCGATGGGGCATCCGACGCGCATTGCGATACTACAATTTCTCGCCAAGCGTAATACCTGTTATTTTGGCGATATACACGAAGAACTGCCGATAGCAAAGGCTACAGTGTCCCAGCATTTGAAGGAACTGAAAGACGCTGGGCTTATACAAGGTGAAGTGGAGGCTCCTAAGGTGAAATATTGTATAAATAGGGACAATTGGAAATTGGCCTGCAGCCTTTTTAGTGAGTTTTTCGGGCAATGTCCGTCAGAGAAAAAAGAAAGTTGCTGTGGATAACAGCTTCTTTTTTACCCTAAATGTTCGTTGTTTTGCGAATTACATATTAATTTTAACTAATGCGATATGAAAAAGACATTTTTGATTATTGCCCTTTGCCTTGGGCTTTTCGCCTGCAATAATAATGATGCAGGAAGTAAAAAACAGACTGAAGGCAAACGTCCGGCGGACTTAGTGGAAGTTTTGTTTTTCTATGGCAAACAGCGCTGCCCAACATGTAAAGCCATAGAGCGTGAGACACAAGCACTTGTTTCGACAACCTTTGCCGAAGAAGTGAAGAACGGGAATCTGGTGTTCAAGATATTGGACATTGACGAAAACGAGGCTCTTGCTGAAAAATATCAGATAACATGGTCTTCGCTTGTACTTGTAGATTGCGACAATGGGGAAGAGAAAGTTGAAAACATGACTAATTTTGCGTTCGGCAATGCCCGCAAGTCGCCAGATACATTCAGAAGCGTACTTGCCGGCAAGATTAATGAAATGCTAAATTAACAGATGATGGAATGGCTACAATCGTTGCTTGACAGTGGGACTACACCCGCTATTACGGCATTTCTTTTGGGGCTGTTAACGGCAATTTCACCTTGTCCGTTGGCTACGAACATTGCCGCAATAGGTTTCATAGGTAAGAACATCGAAAGCCGCAAGGTGATATTCCGTAACGGACTGCTTTACACGTTGGGGCGAATTGTCGCTTATACGCTGTTGGGGGCGGTATTGATTGCCGTTCTGGAAGAAGGGGCAAGCCTGTTCGGTATCCAGAAATTCATTGCCCGGTACGGAGAAATGATTATCGGTCCGGCTTTGCTTCTGATAGGATTGTTCTTGCTTTTCGGTGACAGGTTAAGCCTGCCTTCTTTCGGTTTCAAGGGTAACGGCGAAAGACTGGTGGGGCACGGAGGCTGGGGCGCATTGCTGCTTGGTGTATTGTTTGCCTTGGCGTTCTGCCCAACAAGCGGAGTGCTCTATTTCGGCATGCTGATACCAATGTCGGCAACAACAACGGCCGGTTACTTACTGCCTGTTTTGTTTGCAATCGCGACGGCATTACCGGTTCTGGCTGTGGCATGGGTACTGGCTTTCAGTGCACAACGCATCGGTGAAATGTACGGGAAAATACAAACCGTACAGAAATGGTTGAATACCGTAGTTGGCATACTGTTCCTTGCCATCGGTGTTTTTTATTGCGTAATAACTCTATCATAAAAACATTAACAAATTCAAGCAATAAACAATATGGAAATCAAAGTTTTAGGTCCGGGCTGCGCCAAATGCAAGGCAGCCTATAAAGTAGTGGAAAAGGTTATAAGTGAGAACGGCCTTGACGTGCAACTTTCCAAAGTGGATGACATTATTGAAATGATGAGTTACAACATCATGAGTACACCTGCGGTAGTGGTTGACGGTGTTGTAAAAATAAAGGGTTATGTACCTACCGAAGCGGAAGTGAAGAAAGCTCTTGGCATATAAAAGAAATATGGAAACAAAGAAAGAGTTGAAAATCCTGTTTTGGATTGTGGCTATCTTTACGGCGGTATTCTTCATGCCGTTGCAAAACACACGGTTCACCACTGCGATAAACGCAACGCTTGACCTCGCCCAATGGTATGCACGCGAACATGTCGTGCTGTGCCTATTGCCTGCGTTTTTTATTGCCGGAGTGATAGCTGTGTTTGTCAGCCAAGGCTCGGTATTGAAATATTTTGGAGCGAGTGCCAAGAAATGGCTGTCATACACAGTGGCCGCCGTATCTGGAGGCATATTGGCTGTGTGTTCATGCACCATACTTCCATTGTTCACCAGCATCTACAAGCGCGGTGCCGGTTTGGGGCCGGCCATAGCTTTCCTGTATTCCGGACCGGCTATCAGCGTGCTTTCCATCATCCTCACGGCGCGGATACTTGGTATAGAAATGGGTGTCGCACGTGTTGTTGGGGCTGCCATGTTCTCTGTTGTAATCGGTCTTGCCATGGCTTTTATTTTCAGAAAAGAAGAGAAAGACAAGCAAGAGCATCAGATGAAAATCGTGCCTTTGCCAGAAAAGCGTCCGATGTGGCAGACTGCATTCCATTTCTTTACGCTTGTGCTTATACTTGTATTTGCCAATTGGGGCGCGCCGGCTCACGGCGACACGGGCTTATGGCAAATAATATTTACATATAAGTGGTATGTAGTAGGCATGCTGTCACTTTTACTGTGCTGGTCTTTGGTTAGGATTTTAAAGCTGAAAGCTATGTGGATATTGCTTGGAGCAATCGTTACGGTTGTTTCAGCCATTCTGTCCAGCTACTTTATACCTAACGGGAATTTGGTTCCGCTTGTCCCCATGCTTGTGGCAATAGCTTGTTTATCTGTGATTTTGCTGTCAGACAAAAATGATGCTGAAAACCGTGATTGGCTGTATTCGTCTTGGGGCTTTGCCAAACAAATTATACCATTGCTTGCCGTTGGTGTTATTACTGCTGGATTTTTGCTTGGCTCTACACATGACGGCATCTCTATTGCCGGCATTGTTCCCAATGAGTGGATACAATGGGCCGTAGGCGGAAACTCCTTATTGTCAAACTTTTTCGCCAGCTTTACAGGGGCTTTTATGTATTTTGCAACGCTGACAGAAGTCCCAATCATCCAGGGGCTATTGGCTTCAGGCATGGGTAAAGGGCCGGCGTTGGCATTGCTACTGTCGGGTCCTTCGTTGTCTTTGCCCAGCATGCTTGTTATAAATCAAGTACTCGGCTTTAGGAAAACAGCGGTATATGTGGCATTAGTCATCGTTATGGCAACTCTTTCAGGCTGGATTTTCGGAAATCTAATTTGACAATGTAAGACGAAAATGGCAGACAAATTACATGTGATGATGAAATTTGTAAAATCTTAGTTTACGGATACGTCAAGAAAAGAACGTAAAATTACGGACAACATCCTGCTATTTTTAATTAAAAAGACATTATCTGAAATAAAGTTTAAAATTGTAATTTTTGCCTCAAATCATTTTCACGGTTCGTGAAAAAACCGTAATTTAGCACGCTGAAAACAAGTTAAAAACGTCTTAGAACGAAAGGAAACTGCCAAAAACGGCATTTTTGACAAATTTAATATAACTAATTGTAAATGGACAACAACAATACGTTTGACCAGGACAGGATAATTAAAATCAACATTGAGGAGGAGATGAAGTCCTCCTATATTGACTATTCAATGTCTGTCATTGTAGCCCGTGCATTGCCTGATGTGCGCGATGGATTCAAACCCGTGCACAGGCGTATTTTGTACGGAATGATGGGCATAGGCAACACAAGCGACAAACCTTATAAGAAGTGCGCGCGCGTGGTAGGTGAGGTGCTTGGTAAGTACCACCCTCACGGAGACAGCTCTGTATACGGTGCATTGGTGCGTATGGCTCAGGATTGGAACATGCGTTATACGCTTGTCGACGGGCAGGGAAACTTTGGTAGTGTGGACGGTGATTCGGCTGCAGCCATGCGTTATACAGAATGCCGCCTTTCGAAGATGGGAGAACACATCATGGACGACCTTGATAAGGAAACGGTGGACATGACGAACAACTTTGACGACTCGCTGCAAGAGCCTACAGTCATGCCTACGAAAATACCCAACCTGCTTGTGAACGGCGGAAACGGTATCGCTGTGGGTATGGCTACCAACATACCCACGCATAATCTTGGCGAAGTAATTGACGGATGCTGTGCATATATAGACAATCCGGACATTGATGTGGACGGGCTTATGCAATATATAAAAGCACCTGACTTCCCGACCGGGGCGTATATATATGGAATACAAGGTGTGCGTGACGCATACGAGACAGGTCGCGGACGTATTGTGATGCGTGCGAAAGCTGAAATTGAAAGCGGTGAGGCACACGACAAGATTGTTGTCACAGAAATTCCTTACGGTGTCAACAAGGCACAGCTTATTGAGTACATCGCAGACTTGGTGAAGGAAGGCAAGCTCGACGGTATAAGCAACGCCAATGACGAAAGCGACCGCCACGGTATGCGCATTGTGATAGATGTGAAGAAAGACGCTAACGCTAATGTCATTTTGAACAAGTTGTTCAAGATGACCGCATTGCAAAGCTCATTCTCTGTCAACTGCATAGCTTTGGTGAAAGGTCGTCCACGTCTTCTTACATTGAAAGACTGTGTGCGTTACTTCGTAGACCACAGGCATGACGTTACAATCCGCCGTACAAACTTTGAGTTGCGCAAGGCTAAGGAGCGTGAGCATATATTGCAGGCACTCATTACGGCGTGTGACAATATCGACGAAGTGGTACACATTATACGCGGTTCGAAGACCCCGTCAGACGCACAGCACAACCTTGAGGAACGTTTCGGCTTTGATGAACTGCAGTCAAAAGCTATTGTGGATATGCGCTTGAGCCAGCTTACGGGCTTGCGTATGGACCAACTGCATGCGGAATATGAAGAGATTGAACGCCGTATTGCATATTTGCAGCAGATACTTGACGACCCCGAACTCTGCAAGAAGGTGATGAAGGATGAATTGCAGGAAGTCAAGGAAAAATATGGAGACGAGCGCCGTACAGAAATCAAATATTCAAGCGAGGAGTTCAATCCTGAAGATTTCTATCCAAACGACCCCGTTGTAATCACTATCAGCCATCTTGGCTATATCAAGCGCACTCCGTTGTCGGAATTCCGTGAGCAGGCGCGTGGCGGCGTCGGCAGCAAGGGCGCCCACAGCCGCGACAATGACTTTACGGAGTATATCTATCCGGCAACAATGCACAACACGATGATGTTCTTCACCAATAAGGGACGCTGTTATTGGCTTAAATGCTATGAAATTCCTGAAGGTGCTAAGAACTCGAAGGGCCGTGCGATACAGAACTTGCTCAACATCGAAAGCGATGACAGCATCAAGGCGTTCCTGCGTCTTCGTGGAAGTCTTGACGACGAGGAGTTTATAAACAGCCATTATGTCGTATTCGCTACCAAGAAAGGTTTGATAAAGAAGACCTGTCTTGAAGCGTACAGCCGTCCGAGGGCAAACGGTGTGATAGCCATCAATGTGCTTGAAGGCGATGAAGTAGTAGGAGTGCGCCTGACAAACGGACACAACGAACTGTTGCTTGCTGACAGGAACGGACGTGCCGTGAGGTTCAATGAGGACACTGTACGCGCCATGGGACGTGTCTCTACCGGAGTACGCGGCATGAAACTCGACGATGGAGACGACGAGGTTGTAGGCATGGTGGTTGTAAACAAGCCTGAAACTGAAACCATAATGGTGGTAAGTGAGAATGGTTATGGCAAGCGCAGCCAGGTTGAAGACTATCGCAGGACAAACCGAGGCGGTAAAGGTGTAAAGACCCTTAATATTACAGAGAAGACCGGACGGCTTGTTGCTATCAAGGTGGTTACCGACGATAACGACCTTATGATAATAAACAAGAGTGGAATATTAATTCGTTTGAAGGTGTCAGAATGTCGAATCATGGGTCGGGCGACTCAAGGTGTAAGGTTGATAAACCTGACAAAGAAAAATGATGTAATATCAAGCGTTTGCAAAGTTATGAGTTCTGACATCGAAGCCATAGCTGAAGCAGAAAGCCGAAAGGAATGGAGTGCTACAAGCGAGGCTATAAGAAACGACGCGTTGGCTGTTCCGGCAGACAACAATGCCGAAATGGATGGTACAGACGACGAGGACTTTGAAGATAGCGATGAAATATCCAAGTTTAATTAAATACAGTTGATTATGAAAAAATTAACAATGTTGGCGCTTGCTGTAGTATTCAGCGCGTCTGCTTTTGCACAAGATGTGTACAAGCAACTCTCAAAAATCAAAGATTATAAGGAGGCTTATAATCTCTTGCAGACTAATCTTGGCAGTTTGTCTGCAGAAGAGAAAGCAAAATGCTACAATGTGTTGGTAGACCTTGCATACGACAAGGTAGTCAAGGAACAGGGTACCATTACAGAGAACCAGATGGCTGCGCAGCTGGGCACAAAGGTTGCTCCGTATGATACTGTAGGACTGTATGATGCGGTGTTACAGGCCATAGAGAATGGCGTTACTTGCGATGAGTTTGACATGCAGCCAAACGAAAAGGGCAAAGTCAAGCCTAAATTCCACAAATCAAATGCAGAGCGTCTGTATCCAATACGTTATCATCTAATCAATGCCGGCATTTATTACCAGACAACAAATGAAGCCTTGTCGTATAAGTATTTGGCAACGTATGTTGAAAGCGCCGACTATCCCCTGTTCAAGGAGCAAGACAAGAGCAAAGATACGAATCTGACACAAATCGCATACTATGCCGCACGTTCGGCTTATTTTGCAAAAGATTACGCAAAGGCTGAGAAATATGCAGACATTGCACTTGCCGATACAGCTGTGGCTCAGGAAGCATTGCAGGTAAAACTTGCAGTAATGCAGAGCCAGCTGAAGACGCATGAGGACACACTTACATATATCTCCAAGTTGAAGGAACTGTATTCTAAAGATGAAAGCAATGAAATGATTTTCAGCACTATATGCTCAATGTACATTTCAATCAATGATAAGACGGGGCTGAATGAAATAGTAAAAGCAAAATTGGCAACGGATCCGAACAACTTTACAGCATTGGCTATGACAGGACAGGCTTATATGAATGACCATAAGTGGGACGATGCAATAGCTGCACTGTCAAAAGCAGAAAGTGTACAGCCTGAAAATGTTGCTGTAGTCGCTTCGATTGGAAACAGCTATATGTATAAGGCACAGGAAGCCGTAGAGCTTGCTACACAGGGTGGAAAGAGACTGTCTCCTGAAACTGAAGCGCAAATTATAGATATATACAAGCAGGCTATCAGCTATCTTGAAAAAGCTAAGAATCTTGACACAACCATGCAATTCAAGAGTGTTTGGGCTTACTCCCTCTACACTTGCTGCTATAGGGCTTTGGGACCTGATGACGCCAAGACCAAAGAGGCTGAGGCTTTGACAAAGTAACTGAAAAAACAAGAGTTTATTAAAAGATAAAAAGCCAGGGAGTTGTATGTAAGATAAGCCAAATGCAGGCAACTCCTTGGCTTCATAAATATTAAAGTGTTGTTTTCCGCTTTATTCCTATTTGTCATATGATGCGTTTGATGTCTTTGTTTTTTGCATTATTGTTTTTTTCTACAGCTTTTGCACAGAAAAAAGAAATACGTCAGGCTCGCTCCGACATTAAGAAAAAGACAAACCTTGAAAATGCGGAGGCTTCAATGCGTAACTTATTGAAGGACTCGTCGAATATATATAATGAAAAAATATATGTAACTTTAGCTGACGCCGTACGTGCGCAATATGAAGCGGAAAACGAAAAATTATATCTTAAGGCACAGGCTGACACGGCGAAGTTCTTTAATACAGCCCGTAGAATGTTTCATGCCTATGAAAGCTTGGACAGCATAGACATGATACCAGACAAGAAAGGGCGTATAAGGCTTAATTACAGGAAAAAGAATGCCGAATATTTGAACAAGTACAGGTCTAATCTTTATAACGGAGGCTTGTATTTTGCCAAAAAGGCTGACTATGACGCTGCTTATGGGATGTTCGACACCTATATTGATACTCGCCGTCAACCATTATTTACCGACTATCCGACTTATAATGTGGATTCATTATATATAAAGTCTGCATTTTGGGCTGTTTTCTGTGGCTATAAAGTTAACCGTGCGGACAGCGTTTTAAGATATTCAGATTTGGCATTGCAGGACAAAAAATACAGAAGGCGTACTTTCATGTATCTTTCGGACGCATATTTATGGAAAAAAGATACTGCTAAATATGTCGAAACGTTGCGAACCGGCTTTAATGAGAATATGACATCAAAATTCTTTTTTGGCCGCCTTATGGATTATTATAATAGCAAGAACAGGCTTGATTCAGCAAAAAAAGTTGTTGATGCGGCATTAATGTGTGATAGCAACAACGGGCTTTTCTTATTTGCAAAGAGCAATCTGTTGTTAAACATGGGCAGATATCCTGAATGCATAGCAATAAGTGATACGCTTATTGCCCGGAATGATACAATTGCAGATGTATATCTTAATGCTGGAGTTTCTTATATCAACATGGCCTTGGCATTGGAAGCTGATGCAAAGTCAAAGAAGAAGAACCGGAAAAAAATACTGGATTGCTATAAAAAAGCATTGCCCTATATGGAAAGATACCGGGAACTGGCTCCTGATAAGAAAGAAAACTGGGCACAATCATTATATAATATTTATCTGCGCCTTAACATGGGGCGCAAATTTGAGGAGGTGAGCGGTATCCTGAAGAAAATGCGCCAATAGCCGATTGCCCCTTATTATAAATAATGTTATTTTTTTTTGACGATACTTTTTTTTGCGCTATCTTTGCATAAATAATAAATTGCACAAACAAGTAGAAAACACGTATTTATCGCATTCATTTGTATCTCCCTTGTAAAGGAATGAGACGTTTGGAACAAATTGCCTGAAGAGGATTCTTTTCCATCCGTTAATATGTGTTCAATATATTTGTGATAGAAGTGCAACAAATATTGTGCATTGTGTGCACTGAAAAGTATTGAATTATGAATTTGAAAGTCCGTTTGGCACTCATGAATTTCCTCGAATTTGCGGTATGGGGTGCCTATTTAACATCTATGGGCCGTTATCTCGGCAATATAGGGATGAGTACCGACATAGGTTGGTTTTATTCCATGCAGGGAATAGTGTCCATATTCATGCCCGCATTGATGGGAATTATTGCAGACAGGTGGATACAGGCACAGCGCTTGCTTGGTTTTTGTCATCTGATTGCCGGAGTTTTCATGATGTTAGCGGCAATATATGGGATGACTGAAAGTGGAAACTCGGATTTCTCAATATTGTTTTCCCTGTATTCTTTTTCCGTTGCGTTTTATATGCCAACATTGGCATTGAGCAATTCTGTAGCGTATAATGCGTTGACACAGGCCGGAATGGATACAGTCAAGGATTTTCCTCCCATAAGAGTATTCGGAACGATAGGTTTCATACTCACTATGTGGTTTGTGGACCTTATGGGTTTTCAAGCTAATCAGAACCAATTTATAGTGTCCGCTATACTTAGTTTTGTATTATTCCTTTATACATTTTCCTTACCTGCATGTCCTATTTCAACCGGTGAAAGGAAAAGTATTGCAGATGCTCTTGGCCTGAAAGCTTTTGCCTTGTTCAAGAGAAAGGATATGGCCATATTTTTCATTTTCTCCATGTTGTTGGGGGTTAGTTTGCAAATTACCAACGGATTTGCAAATCCGTATATAAGCAGCTTTGCCGCATATCCTGAATATGCCGATACATTTGGTGTGCAACATGCGAATATTCTGATTTCATTGTCGCAGATAAGTGAAACGTGTTGCATTTTGCTGATACCGTTCTTCATGAAGAGATACGGCATAAAGAATGTCATGTTGATTGCAATGTTCGCCTGGGTATTGCGTTTCGGCTTCTTTGGCTTAGGCAATCCAGGCAGTGGGGTATGGCTTTTCATATTGTCAATGATTGTATACGGAGTCGCATTTGATTTCTTCAATGTGAGCGGTTCGCTTTATGTGGACAAGAATACAGACCCGTCGATACGCTCAAGTGCACAAGGATTATTTTTCCTCATGACCAACGGTATTGGCGCGACGATAGGAACTCTTGGTGCACAGGCTGTAATCAACGCTTATACTACAGGCAAACAAATAGGTGAAGATTTTTATACTGTAGGCGATTGGCATACTTGCTGGTTTATTTTTGCAGGTTATGCTTTGTTTATAGGGCTTGTTTTCGCTATTGTATTCAAGCCGAAGAAAGAAAATGTCAAGTCTTGACATTAAGTTTTGAGTATGACAAAAGAAAGATTGATATTCAAAGGTGTATCAGAAATCGTAGGCTCGGAAGACCTTGGTTTGTTGATACTTACAGATACAGCAAAGGAGCGGCAAATAACAATTGTCTGCGATAAGGCCATGGCGATACAGTTAGAGTTAAGGATAAAGAATATTCCGATAACGAAAATAATGTTGCCAGAAGTTTTATGCACTTTGCTGAAAAATAATATTGCTTTCAATTTTGAATTGGTTATTGACAATATTGTGGACGGGCAATATAGGACAATTCTTTATAACAAAGAAACAATGGAGTCTTTGCTCATAAGAGCTTCTGATGCAGTGTTGCTGTCAATCGTTGCCGATATCCCATTATACATTGAAACTGGGCTTATGAAAAGGCAATCTGTCGTGTACAATGAAAATGCGCGTGGAGTATCACTTCCTGTAAATACGATTAGCGACGAAATGCTGCAGGCTGCATTGGAAAAAGCCATCGCAGACGAAAATTATGAGCTTGCTTCGCATCTACGTGATGAAAAGAGACGTAGAAGCAAGAAGAGCGAAAATTCCGACAATTAAAATTAATATTGATATTGATTATGAAAGAAATAAGGTTTTTTTATGTTCCGTCAGCAGCGACACTTACAGAAATGCCCATGGAAGAGGCACTTCACGCTCTGCGCGTCTTACGGCTTAAGAGCGGTGACGAGATGTACCTGATGGACGGCGATGGTAATTTCTATCGTGCAGAAGTCACTATCGCTGCGACAAAGCGTTGCATGTATGAAATAAAAGAGGTTCTTCCACAAGAAAAAGGCTGGAAGGGCAATATACATATTGCAATGGCTCCAACAAAAATGATGGACCGGGTCGAATGGTTTTGCGAGAAAGCTACCGAAATAGGTATTGATGATATTACGTTCTTGAACTGCAAGCAATCAGAGCGCAAGGTTATGAGGACAGTCCGTTTGGACAAGATAGTTGTGGCTGCAGTCAAGCAGAGCCGTAAACCTTGGAAACCAAGATTGAACGCCATGACATCCTTCAAGGATTTTGTGACGGCATCACGCAGTGGGCGGAAATTTATCGCACATTGCCATGAAGAGATTATGCGTAAAGACTTGTTTTCTGAAGTTTATGACCTTATTTCGTCAGAAACAGGTGAAGATATTACTATACTTATCGGACCGGAGGGTGATTTCTCGCTGGAAGAAGTTAAATTAGCCATTAACAATGGTTATGAGTCTGTAACATTAGGGTCAAGTAGACTGCGAACCGAAACGGCCGCATTGTCAGCTACCATGATTGCCCAATTGGCATTACGCAAATAGTGATTGTGTGCTTAATTGGACTTCTCACTTGTTTCGTTATTAGGATTTAAGGTTGATGAAAAAGATTTGTTATAGGGCTTTTGTTTCTTATTCGGTCATATTGCCGATGCTTTTAATTTTGTCGTCTTGTTCCAACGACGATTATTTGAATGCGATTCCTGAAAACAGCACGGCATTATTGGCTGTAGATGTGCAGAACCTTTCAGATAAAGATATGTCTGAAAGGATTGCGGATTTGCTTGAGACAAAAGACATCGGGGATTGTGGGCTGAATTTGTCATCGAAAATATATATTTTTGAGACAATCGAAGGCAATATCGGCTTTTCCGCCAAAGTAGCTGACGACGGGGAGTTGGAAAAATGTATGGGCAGATTAGAAAAAAAAGGATATTGCCAAAATGTATCAGAATACAAGGATTTCAAGTTTTCTGTCATAAAAGATGCTTGGGTTGCCGGTTTTTCCTCTAATGCCCTGATTGTAATGGGGCCGGCATTGCCAGCACAACAGTCAGAGCTAAAACAGCAGATAGCAAAATATCTTGGTAACAGCGAAGAACAAGGCATTAAGAACTCGCCATTGTTTGCACGGCTTGATAGCATGAACAGCCCTGTTGCCCTTGTTGCCAAAGCTTCGGCATTACCTGAAAAATTAGCTGTTCCATTTACTCTTTGCGCTCCAAAGGACGCTGACGCTTCACAAATCATGATTGCGGCAGAACTTGACACAAACGACAAGACATGCTTGACAATACGGGGCGAGTCGTTCTCGTTTGACAGGGATATAGACAACGAACTACGCGCATCAAACAGTATATTCCGTCCGATAAAGGGCGCTTACGTCGGCAATGTTCCGGGAAATTCCTTTGCAGGGGTATTTATGAACGTTGACGGCAGCCAGTTTATAAAACTCTTGCACTCAAATAAAACTTTCCAAGCATTGCTTGCCGGAATGAATATGGCAGTGGATATGGACAACATAATTAAAAGTTTTGATGGTGACGTTGCCATGTTTATTCCTTCAGAAAAAGGTGAAAAAGGGTGGGGTATGGCTGCCAAACTGAAAAGCAAACGATTTCTTGACGATGTAGGTTATTGGAAACAGTCTTGTCCTGCAGGTAGCAAAATAACAGATTGGGACAATGACGCTTATTGCTTTACTGACGGAGAAAGGGCTTTTTATTTCGGAGTTTCCAGCGATATGCAATTTTATTCCGGTCATTCTGCAGATTGTGCACGGGAGATATTGTCTAAATCGGCAACGCCATTGCCTTCCGGAGTCCAGGAAAAAATAAAAGGTGAACGCTTAGCTGTGTTTTTTAATGTTCGCGATTTATTAGGAGACAACACTTTCGCCAATGAGTTGCTGGGGAATGCGGACACAGTTTTATATTTCATGAAATAATGAACACGATAGGATTTAACAAGGTTGTTCCACAAATATTTGCACAATGCACAGATTCTTTGTCTTCAGATATATGGTGCAAAAACATTTCTTTTGAAAAAGGCGGCCTATATCTTGTCGAGGCAGACAGTGGAAAGGGCAAAAGTACATTTTGCAGTTATGCAATGGGGTATCGTCATGATTATACGGGCAGCGTGATGTTTGACACTGTGCCGGCATCGTCATTCAAGGTATCTGACTGGATTGAACTGCGCAAACATCATTTGGCATATTTGTTTCAGGAGCTGCGCCTTTTCCCGGAACTCACGGCATACGAGAATGTGGAGATAAAAAACAAGCTTACCGGTTTTAAGACACATAAGCAAATTGTTGAATGGTTTGAACTCCTTGGAATAGGCGACAAGCTTGATGCAAAAATCAGCCGCATGTCGTTCGGCCAGCAGCAACGTGTGGCCATGATGCGTGCTCTTGCCCAGCCGTTCGATTTTATTCTGGCCGATGAGCCTATCAGCCATCTTGACGATGCCAATTCCGAGGTCATGGGGCGGCTTATGGTGAGCGAAGCCAAGGCACAGGGGGCTGGCATCATTGTTACGAGTATAGGCAAACACATGGATTTGGATTACGATAAAGTTTTCAGGTTATGAGTTTAGTTTGGAAATTATTGCGTCAACATATCAGTGTCCCACAGTTCGCTGGATTTGCATTCGCCAACTTGTTCGGAATGCTCATAGTCCTTCTTGGTTATCAGTTTTATTGCGATGTACTGCCCGTTTTCACGTCGCAAGACAGTTTCATGAAGTCCGACTATATCATTGTAAGCAAAAAAGTAGGTGTCGCAGGAACATTGTCAGGACGTTCTAATGTTTTCACCGATGGGGAAATAGAAGACCTGGCAAGCCGTAAGTTCGCCGGGGAAATGGGCAAGTTTACATCTGCCGAATACCGTGTCGACGCGAAAATGGGTATAGGCGGACAACCGATATTAAGTTCCGAGATATTTTTCGAGAGCGTTCCTGATAATTTTGTCGATGTGCCTTTGACTGACTGGAAGTATGAACAAGGCAGCAATGTGGTTCCCGTGATATTGCCGCGGACATATATCAACATGTATAATTTCGGGTTTGCCCAGACACATTCTTTACCGAAAATAAGCGAAGGTCTTGTCGGCCTGATAGATTTTCGCATTTTCATCCATGGCAACGGACGGTATGACGAGTTTAAGGGCCGGGTTATAGGTTTTTCAAGCAGGCTCAACACCATACTTGTCCCACAGTCATTCATGGACTGGAGCAACTCTGTTTATGCTCCAGATGGCAAGTCTGCGCCGACACGCCTCATTGTAGAAGTGTCAAATCCTGCTGATGAGAACATCGCAAAGTATCTTGACGATAACGGTTTTGAGGTTGAAGACGACAACTTGCAGAATGAAAAGACTACTTATTTCCTCCGCATGATGGTCATGGTGGTGATGCTTGTCGGGGCAGTGATAAGCGTTTTAAGTTTTTACATCTTGATGTTGAGCATATACCTTCTTGTGCAAAAGAATACAAGTAAGCTTGAGAACCTTTTGCTTATTGGATATAGTCCGTTCCGTGTGGCTTTGCCTTACGGACTGCTTACCATCAGCCTGAACGCCATAGTCCTTATTGTTGCAATCACAGCAGTGGCTTTGTTGCGCGGTTATTATATGGAAGTGGTTGAAACATTGTTTCCACAGGGCGATTACGGGTCAATGCTTCCTTCCGTTACACTTGGCTTAGTGCTGTTCATTATCGTGTCTGTTGCAAACTTGGTTGCAATTCACCGCAAAATGATGAGGATATGGTGGCGTAAGGATGTATAGCTGCGACTAAAGCATTGAATATCAGGCATTTGACAAAAGGCCATCTTTCAAAACCTGAAAGATGGCCTTTTGTGTTGTAAAAGATGGTCTTTGGGCTTGTAAAATGCCGCGTTTTACAAGATAAAACGCGGCATTTTGTTTTATCCCTTGTTTCTGGTGCGGTTTTAACCGATGTAGTCCTGTTGTCAGATTCCTTCCCGGATAAAGTCCAGTGATTCGAAAAGCTCGTCTTCTGTAACCGTCTGGTTAATCTTTATGTCGCCAATATCGCCTAACAGTGTGAAGTTTATATTTCCCGAAGTATTCTTTTTATCATGTCTCATCAGTTCTTGCAGACGCTTGTAGTCGTTGCATGTGAAAAGAGGAGTGCCGTATGTTTCCTTGATATATGTGGCTGTCTGTCTCATTTTTACAGTAGGGAAGCCCGTCCTAATGCAGCTCAGATATAGTTCGCATACCATCCCGAAGGCTACAGCATAGCCGTGAAGAATGGGGCGTCCTGCTGCAAGTGAAAACGACTCGAAGGCATGGCCGACGGTGTGTCCGAAGTTAAGGGCTTTCCTTATGCCTGTTTCGTAAGGGTCTTTTTCAACTATGCGTTCTTTTACGGCGATGCTTTCCGCCACCATTTCTTGCAGCTTTATATAATCAGGTTCAAGTATGTCAAACTGCATCAGCTTGCTCCATGTGCCCTCGGAGCTGATAAGCCCGTGCTTAATCATTTCCGCATAACCGGAACAAATGTTCTTGGAATCTAATGTTTTGAGAAAGCCCGTGTCGATTATTACGGCCTTGGCATTGTTGAACACGCCTATTTCGTTTTTCAGTCCGTTGAAGTTTATGCCGGTCTTTCCCCCTACTGACGCGTCAACCATAGCCAACAGGGTTGTAGGGATGTTGATGAAGTTCACCCCTCTTTTGAAGGTTGATGCTGCAAATCCTCCGAGGTCAGTCACCATGCCGCCGCCAAGATTGATTACGCAAGTGTGGCGTGTCGCTCCCTTTTCACTCAGTTCCTTCCATACATGAGCAAGGCTCTCTATATTCTTATTCGCATCAGTAGGCTTTATTGAAATTACTTCCGCGTGGCAGATGCCTTCAACTCCGTTGAGCAATGGCAGGCATTTTTCTTTTGTCGTGTCATCGGTTATAATGAAAACCTTGTCATGTTGGCATTCGTTTACAACCCTGCCAAGGTCTTGAATTATACATTTGGAAATAATAATACTCTGTTTCATAAACATATAGAAATGGTAATTGCCGCAAAAGTAGTCATTTTTGCTGATAAAATCTGTTTTTACAAAATTTTTAATATTCTATGGATTAAACTACTTTGAACTGGAAGCGTCTAAAAGTGTAAAAGCTTAACGGATTTTATTTTATAATTTAATAATGTGTAATCAATTAAGAAGAATATTTTTTGCGGTCTGCCTTATGCTCTCTGCTTCTATGGCCGCATCCGCCCAAGGGATAAAGATAACAGGAACATTGGTCGACCGTGACACAAAAGAAGGTGTCATGCTTGCCACTGTACAGATGCTGAAACCAGACAGCACTTACGTAAGCGGCGTATTAAGTGACGAAAAGGGTAACTTTTCTATTGAAGCGTCAGCCACAGGTTCATATATCCTAAAGTTTACAAGCGTAGGCTATACGCCTTTGACAAAGACTGTAAAAGTAGACGGGAAAAAGGATATTGCGCTTGGCAAAATAACATTCAATGCCGATGCGATTATGCTGAAAGGGGCCACCGTTGTAGGCCAGGCAGCACGCGTTACAGTACAAGAAGATACTTTCGTATATAATGCTTCGGCTTACAGGACACCTGAAGGTTCCGTTGTAGAAGAGCTGGTCAAGAGGCTTCCCGGCGCCCAGGTAAGTGACGACGGTACAATTACTATAAATGGGAAAGAGGTGAAAAAGGTGCTTGTCGACGGAAAAGAGTTTATGACAGGAGACACACAGACGGCATTGAAAAACCTTCCAACTTCCATTATTGACAAGATAAAGTCGTATGATGAAAAAAGTGACTTGGCTAAAGTGACGGGCATTGACGACGGGGAAGAGCAGACCGTACTCGATTTTGGCATCAAGAAAGGCATGAACAAGGGCGTGTTCGGAAATGTGGATGCTTCCGTTGGTACGCAAGACAGGTATGCAGAACGTCTCATGGGGGCTTTGTTCAAGGACAAGACAAGAGTCATGCTCATGGGCAATTTGAACAATGTCAACGACCGCGGTTTCCCCGGCGGAGGTGGAGGAGGCCGCTTTGGCCGTGGCGCCCAAGGGTTAAACACGTCGAAAATGGCCGGCGCAAACTTCAATCTTGAGCCGAGCAGCAAATTGAAACTTGACGGAAGTGTACGCTGGAACCATTCAAACGGCGACAAACGTACAGAACAGTCCGTAGAGAATTTCGTAAGTACAGCAGGGTCTTTCTCAAACAGTCTGAATCAGAATTATACCCGTTCGGACAATTGGAATGCAAGAATGCGTCTTGAATGGACACCTGACACAATGACAAACATCATGTTCCGTCCGTCGTTCAGCTATTCCAAAAGCGACGGACTTACATCAGGAACAAGTGCGTCATACAACGATGACCCTTATTCTTATGTCTCCGACCCGTTGTCACAGGAGTCGATTTCAATAATGGATGAAAAAGGATTGATGGTCAACCATCGTGAAAACAGCTCTATAACATATTCTGACAATCTGTCAATCGGTGCGATGCTTCAGCTCAACCGCAAGCTGAACAGCAAAGGCAGGAATGCTACGCTACGCACAGACATAAGCTATGGAGAGGGCGACAGCAAGAGTTTGAGCACATCGAACGTACATCTGTATCAGGTGGAAGACGCGTTTGGCAATGACTCTACATACCAGACTAACCGTTTCAACACAACTCCTACAAAGACGTTGAACTACAGCGTGCAATTCACTTACAGCGAACCTGTTTTCAAGGCGATGTTCCTGCAATTAAGCTACAAGTTCAATTACAAATACAACAAGAGCGACCGTTCGACTTTCGACTTCAGCAACGTTGACGGAAACATGTTCGCCGGCGTGGACAATGTTTACCGCGGTTGGGACAATTACCTGTCACGCCTTGACCATCCGCTTGACAATTACCTTGACGAAAGCCTTAGCCGGTATTCGGAATACAAGAACTACATACATGAAATACAGCTCATGCTAAGGGTTATTCGTGAGAAATACAGGCTGAACGTCGGTGTTATGGTGCAGCCGCAAAAGACACGTTTCATACAGAGATACCAAGGGATAAATACAGACACGGTGCGTAACGTAGTCAATGTGACACCTACACTTGACTTCCGTTACCGTTTCTCCAAGTTGAGCAATCTTCGAATAAACTATCGGGGCACCACTTCACAGCCAAGTATGACCGACCTTCTTGACATCCGCGACGACAGCGACCCCCTTAACATCACGATGGGTAATCCGGGATTGAAACCTTCTTTCACAAACACATTGCGCCTGTTTTTCAACAACTACACGCAAGAACACCAACGTGCGACAATGGTTCACCTGAATTACAGCAACACACGCAACAGCATAAGCAACATGGTTACTTATGACGAAGAGACCGGAGGGCGAACCACACGTCCAGAAAACATTAACGGGAACTGGAACATATCTGGCGCATTGATGTTCAACACCGCGCTCGATTCTGTCGGATATTGGACTGTCAGCACATTTACCAATGTGCGATATAACAACTATGTAGGCTATTTGGCGTTGGACCAGTACTCCGGCTCGCGTAAAAACACGACTAAGACAACAACCATAGGCGAGCAGCTTACAGCCAGCTTCCGCAACAGTTGGCTTGAAGTCTCTCTTGACGGTTCGGTTGATTATACCCATACGCGCAACCTTTTACAAAGCCAGAACAATCTCGACACATGGCAGTTTGCATACGGCGGCTACTTCAGTCTGTATCTGCCGTGGGGCATGAGCTTGTCTACAGACCTGCACCAGAACAGCCGCCGCGGTTACAATGACAGCTCAATGAATACCAACGAACTGATTTGGAACATGCAGTTGAGCCAGAGTTTCTTGAAGGGCAACGCCCTAACGGTATCACTGCAGCTGTATGACATCCTGAACGAGCAAAGCAATTTCAGCCGAACAATCAATGCCATGCAACGCAGCGACACGCGGTATAACAGCATTAACAGCTATGCCATGCTGCATGCAGTCTACCGGGTCAACATATTCGGTGGCGGCCGTAATGGCGACCCGGGGCCAGAACGCCGCGGCAGAGACGGCGGAGGCCCTCGCAGGATGCACAATTCTGGCGGACCGCGAAGTATGCGCGGAATATTTTAGGCAATGTGACATATTCTGGATAACAGACATTTGAGGAATAACAAGCAAAGTGGCTTACAATGAAAGATTGTTTTGCTGGCATAGCCAAAGCAAGTCCAATCTCATTGTAAGCCACTTTGTGTAAATACGGTCGAGCTTTCAGAGCGTATATGTTGCCATTACCTGAATTGCACTTCCTGATAGCCAACCAACCTGTCTGTCCTCTCTCCACGTCCGCGATAATACACAAGAGCCTGATATTTGTTTTCCGTTTGGTAGAAACTGCCTTCAGACGGCACAACCCGGCTTGTTCCGTCACTGCCAATCAGGACAAACTGATATGAATAATATCCTTGCTTCTGCATTATCGTCGTTGTGTATATATTGTTCAACTCATCGTACTTCATAAGAAATTCAGGGGTGAACTTGTCATTTGTCCATGCTCCGTTGACGTATATGTTGCCGTCGTATTTTTCCGGCGTCTTCAGCGTGTAATGTACGAAGACATATTCTGAAGATATGTCGTTCTCAACGTTGTCGCCGTTCCTTATATAGAACGCGCCGTTGGCATCTTCATCATAAAGATAGTTTGGGCGGGGTTCGCAAGGGTAGGGGTACACATTATAGTCGGAACCGTCCCATACGATACGGTCTATTCCCATTGTAGGATAAGCTACGTCAAGTATCTCGTATTTGTGGTATTCGTTCCCGGCTTGAAATATAAAGTCGCGGCAATGTTCCCACCTCAGGCCGTCCGCCGTGACGTATTGCGCACGGGCGTTTATCCTTGCGTTGTCCCATCGCCGGTTCTGCATGATCACTGTCTTTATTTGCGATGACGGGTCGGTCACTGTCAGACCGCCGTAGTTTACCTGCATTGACACTTGCTGATGAGCCTTGTTTATGTCGATGTCGGTATTTGTCGTTACGTCGAGCGATACGCCGGCTATTGGCTCCAGCACCATGAAACACGCCGTGAAGACAGGTCGGTTGCCGTCGTCTTCGTCATAAACCGTCAGTTTGTAGTTGCCGCTCATCTTGATGGAGCACTGCTCGTTAGGAATGCACAGGGTGTAGTGAGTGTACAGAGTGTCTGTGTTGATTGACTCTTCTCCGTAATCAATTGTGTTGCCGTCCTGGAAACCGGCAATGTAATCACCGGGGAAAAGCTGTGACGAAACCGTCCAGTCGGCTTCGCAGTGTTCTATCTTGTAAGTGTATCGCCGGTAAGAATGTGTAAGGTCGTCAAAACTTATGTAGAGCCTGTCGTTGGGGCTGTGTCCGCCGAGTTTGATTACAGGCAACGCCAGCCACTGTTGGCCTGCCACGACTTGCAGCGAGGCAATACCTTTGTCGTATATTTCGTTCGTCTGTGCCTTGGCAGATATGCCGTATACAGCCATCAGCAACATAATCAAGGCTTTTCTCATGATTTTTTATTTTGATAACGGCATCCAGGTGTTTTTTATTGTATATGCAATGAGGAGACGGGCTAAAAACAAGCGTCTTGCAAAACACGGTCTTTTGGCCTGCAAAAGGTCACATTTTGCAAGGCGTTTGACGGTCTTTTGCAAGCTAAAAGACCGTATTTTGCAATTCCCTGAATGACAGGCGTTTCCATAATCATCCTAAGGCCGTGTACATGTTGCATGGAGTCTGGTTGCAAAAACGCATTCATCGCTACATGAAAATATAATCAAATATAAGGTCGTTTTTCAAAAATAAAATGTAATTTTGCGCACAAAAAGATTAGAAATGAAGAAAGTTGGCAAAAAGAAATTTGTAATACCGGTTGTGCTCTGCTTCGCCGTGATACTGTTCTTGTGCTATTATTATTTTTTCACATCGATGCTTCACGGTGATGACCGCCGCCTTGTTTATATTGACAATGACGACAACATTGATTCCGTATATGTGAAATTGGATGAAATATCATCAGCCCATGCCATGGCGGCCTTCAAGACATTGGCCCGTCACAGTTCCTATGAGGAGCATATCCGCACCGGATGTTATGAGATTTATCCTGGCGACTGTGCCATAACCGTGTTCAGGAAGCTTAAGAACGGGTTGCAGACATCAGTCAGGCTGACTGTGCCGAGTGTGCGCACTACAGACAGGCTTGCCGGTGTTCTGGCCGGAAAACTGATGGCCGACAGCGCCTCCATATACAAGGCTTTGACTGACTCGGCAGTCTGCGCACAGTATGGCTATACGCCGGAAACGGTAATATGCATGTTCATACCCAACACTTACGAGGTTTACTGGAACATATCCGTGAAAGGCCTGCTCGACAAGATGAACAAGGAAAGCAAGAAATTCTGGAACTTTGAGCGTACACAGAAGGCGCAGACTATGGACTTTACAAAGGAAGAGGTGATGACTTTGGCCAGCATTGTGGATGAAGAGACCGCCAATGATGCGGAAAAGCCGATGGTGGCAGGAATGTATGTCAACAGGCTTAAAGCCGGAATGCCACTTCAGGCCGACCCTACGGTGAAGTTCGCCCTCAAGGACTTCGGCATCCGCCGCATATATCACAAGATGCTGAAAGTGGACAGCCCTTACAATACATATATGAATACGGGCTTGCCTCCCGGACCTATCAGGATTCCTTCGGTGGCCGGCATTGACGCCGTGCTCAACCATATACACCATAAGTATCTGTATATGTGCGCTAAAGAGGACTTTAGCGGAACACACAATTTTGCGGAAACTTATGGCGAACATCTGCAAAACGCAGCCAAGTATTCGGCGGCATTGAACAAAAGGGGAATAAAATAATTGCGGTTATAGTGTCTTGAGGTTATGCGTTTTTTATGTTATAGGACAGCATGCCATAAAACCATATAGCCTCAAAACCGTAAAACCTCATAACCATATAACCTCAAAACCGTAAATAAATTATGACTACAGAAGAGAAAAATACAGAAGAGAAAAAGGGGCTTAGCTTCGTAGAGCAAATGGTAGAGAACGATTTGGCCGAAGGAAAGAACGGAGGCCGCATACAAACACGTTTCCCCCCGGAGCCAAACGGATATTTGCACATAGGGCACGCTAAGGCAATTTGCATGGACTTCGGTGTTGCCGAAAATTACGGTGGAATATGCAACCTGCGCTTTGACGACACCAATCCGAGCAAAGAAGATACAGAGTATGTTGACTCCATATTGAATGATATAAAATGGCTTGGCTTCCATTGGGCTAATGTATATTACGCATCTGATTATTTCCAGCAGCTGTGGGACTTCGCCGAATGGATGATAAAGCAGGGAAAGGCATACGTTGACGAGCAGACGAGCGAACAGATTGCAGAGCAGAAAGGCACGCCGACGCAACCAGGAACTCCGTCGCCATACAGGGACAGGCCAATTGAAGATAGCCTTGAATTGTTCCATAGGATGAATACGGCGGAGGCTAAGGAGGGTTCGATGGTTCTTCGGGCCAAACTGGACATGGCAAATCCGAACATGCATTTCCGTGACCCGATAATGTACCGCATCATACATACGCCCCATCATCGCACCGGGACAAAGTGGCACGCTTATCCGATGTATGACTTCGCACATGGACAAAGCGACTTCTTCGAAGGCGTGACCCATTCAATCTGTACCCTTGAGTTTGTGCCTCACCGTCCGCTTTATGACAAGTTCATAGACGAACTCAAGATATACAAGGGCGAAGAGGAGAACATGCACGACTTCCGTCCGAGGCAGATTGAGTTCAACCGCCTCAACCTCACTTATACGGTGATGAGCAAGCGTAAACTGCATGCATTGGTAGACGAAGGTCTTGTAAACGGTTGGGACGATCCGCGTATGCCTACACTGTGCGGAATGCGCCGCCGCGGATATTCGCCTGAGAGCATCAGGAATTTCATAAAGAGCATTGGCTACACCAAGTTTGACGCGCTTAACGACGTCGCCCTGCTGGAAGCGGCTGTGCGTGACGACCTCAACAAGCGGGCAATAAGGGTTTCAGCAGTGCTTAATCCGGTAAAACTTGTCATAACAAACTATCCTGACGGACAGACGGAGGAGATGGAAGCTATTAACAATCCGGAGAATGAGGCTGACGGAACACATACAATTACGTTTAGCAAGAACTTGTGGATAGAACGTGACGACTTCATGGAAGATGCTCCTAAAAAGTTCTTCCGCATGACTCCGGGACGCGAAGTGCGCCTAAAGAACGCTTATATTGTAAAATGTACAGGTTGTACGAAAGATGCCGATGGCAACATCGTGGAGATACAGGCAGAGTATGACCCGGAAAGCCGGAGCGGCATGGAAGGGGCAAACCGCAAAGTGAAAGGCACTCTGCACTGGGTCAGCGCCGACCACTGCAAAAAGGCGGAGGTAAGGATTTACGACCGACTGTTCAATGTAGAGAACCCGTCTGCTGACGAACGAGATTTCAGGGAACTGCTCAACCCCGACTCACTCACGGTAAATCCCGACTGTTATGTTGAGGACTACGCCGCCAACTGCAAGCCGGGAGAGTATCTGCAGTTCCAGCGTATCGGGTACTTCATGGCCGACCTTGATTCTTCTGACAACCATCTTGTATTCAACAAGACGGTCGGACTGAAAGACACATGGTCGAAAATAAACAAAGGATAAATGTGAATGTCATATAATTCAGAAGATTATTTCCTCTCAAGCGAATTTAAGTCGGTTCTGAAGAGATTTGCAGAAGCTGAAGCAAACGGCACTTATGCCATGCTTGATTCAGACGAACTGGTTGACGTTGCCGAGTATTATTATAATAACGGCAACGTCAAATATGCTTTGGACATAATCGAAACAGCCCTGTCTGTCTATCCGGGAAGCGCCGCACCGTTGCTATTCAAGGCACGTATAGCTCTGATTGAGCACCATGACAGCCAGACAGCGGAAATGTACACCGAACAGATAGCCGACAAGCTGGATGTGGACTATCACTACATGAAGGCGGAAATCATGTTGGCCGACGGACATGCGGATATGGCGGATGAATATCTTGAAGCAAAGTTTGACGAAATTGACGAAGACGAACAGGACTATTTTGCCATAGATGTCGCAGCATTGTTCATTGATTACAGTGACATCGCAAGGGGAGGAAAATGGCTTGAACGCTCGAATGACACCAATTCCGCAGACTATAAAGAGCAGAAAGCAAGGATAATGTTGGAAAAGGGCAATTATGAGAAAAGCGAAGAATTGTATAATGAACTCATTGACGAGAACCCGTATTCAACACAATATTGGAACTCTATTGCTTCTTCCCAGTTTTTCAATAACAAAATAGAGGAGTCGATACGCAGCAGCGAATATTCAATAGCTATCAATCCGAACAATGTATCAGCCTTGCTCAACAAGGCTAACGGATTGTATAATTTGGGGAATTACGAGGAAGCATTGAAGTTTTATCTCAGATATAACAAGCTATGCCCCAACGACGAATACGGCGAAATGCTTATTGGTTTCTGCTATTTGTTGTTCGACAAATACGAAGAAGCTATCAGGCACTTTGAAAAATCCGAGGCGTTGTCTGACCATAAATCTCCTAATCTTGTAGACATATATAAGGATTGGGCTTTTGCTTTATGCCGCCTTGGCAGGATGGATGAATGTATGGCTGTGCTTGACAAGGCAAGTCTGTTGGACTGCGACCAAAATGAGATGTTGGTTTACAAGGGAAGCCTTCTGCTGGGTACCGGGCATCATGAAGAAGCCAAGGAGTATTTTATACGTGCGATAAAAAGTTCCGGCTATTCTCCAAAGGTTTTTATGAATATAGCTACAATCGTGTATGAGAGCGGCGATATAGAGGTTTCATATAACATGTTCAAGACGCTGTTTTCGGCCAACGCCGGTTGGACTGACGGTTATGCGTATTTTGCAGCCTGCTGTTATGATTTGGACAAACAGCATGAGTTTCTTGATAGTTTGGAAAAAGCGGTAAGATATTCACCGAAAGAGGCAGAACGCTTACTCGGCAAGCTGTTTCCTGAAGGTATGAAGCCGAAAGATTATTACAATTACATGCTTTACAAGCTGGGAGACAAGTAATAAATTTGTCACTATCTTGTAAAAGCAGAAAAATAATCTATTTCTACTGTCACACAGTCACAACTTCATCTTGTATATTGATAATCAGCGCTTTATGATGTGACAGTAAAATGAAAGTCATGTCACAATTGTCACCATCATTGTTTTATTGAGCACGTATTCTGTATGTGTATACAGATAAACAAACCGCATTGTTAGTGATAATAAAATTTTATGTGACAGTGAAACGCATATTACTGCCACGTTGTAAGTCTCTAATTATCAACATTTTAGCACACGTTGTGACAGTGTGACATTGATTTCACAAATCTTCATAAATCTCTTTGTCTTCATCTGATACATCATGATAGACATAGTGTTATTGTAAAACATATTTGATGAAATAATAATAGATGACCAATGATATTATAATAGATGACCTTTTATACATCAAAACGCCACCTTTTATCAACTAAAAGGTGGCGTTTTGATGTATGAAAGAAGTCATTAAACATGTACTTTTGTTAATAAGGTTTATTGCTTTTTATTTCATATAAAGTTTGGGCAACATTTAAGAATTTATGGATAAAATTACCCCATTGATTTGTTACAACAATTTTAGTTCCGTCATATAATCAAATTAGGCATATCCGCGAGATGCGACAGATATGCCTAATTTGAACGGCTGAAAATATTGCTTTTATCAAATTGTCAGTTAGATATGTATCGGCAATTGAATAGTATGCAGGTTTATTGCTTCTTTTTCTTTTTAAGCCCTTTATACAGGAGTACGCCTACAACAACTACGGCCAATGCCAACAATACATATCCTATTTCATGGCTGTATTTTGTAGCTAAAACATATACGTCATTGGTTGTCTTAAGGTCGGTATACTGATAAATCAAGAATCCAATCAAAGCCAAGACACAATTCCATATTCCGGCACCAAGCGTTGTATATAACAAGAAATGGTCAAGACGCATCTTTGCCAATCCGGCCGGAATACTGATAAGCTGTCTTACTGCCGGTATCAGTCTGCCGAAAAATGTTGACGCCGCACCATGTTTGCGGAAAAATTCTTCGGCACGTTCGACGCTTTCCACGTCAATAAGGCACATGTGCCCGATGCGGCTGTCTGCAAATTTGTAGACTATAGGCCTTCCCAACCAGCGTGCGAGATAATAATTGAACAACGCTCCGATGTCTGCACCAATCGTGGCGAATACGACAACAAGAAAGATGTTCATGCTGCCGTCTGCCATTGATTTCCATGCTGCCGGAGGCACAATCACCTCTGAAGGAAAAGGGATGAAGGAACTTTCTATGGCCATAAATATTGTTACGACCCAATAATCCAAATTCTCTAATACCCACTTGAATAATTCTGCTGAATTCATTTGATATAAAATTTTGTGCAAATTTACAGACTTATAATTTATTTTACAAATTATAAACTGACTGATTGCAGATTTCGCCTAAAAAAGTGTAGTTGCAATATTAAAACCTGTTTAATTCTTCATATATTCTTTGAACAGGCAATCCCATAACATTGAAATAGCTGCCGCTGATTGATGTCACCCCTATGTAGCCAATCCATTCCTGTATGCCGTAAGCTCCGGCTTTGTCCAATGGCTTATAATAGTTGACATAATATGTTATTTCCTCATCCGAAAGGACTTTGAATGTCACTTCTGTGACAACTGAAAAATGTTTTTGATTATTTGCTGATGTCAAGCATACTCCTGTAACAACTTTATGAGTCTGTCCGCTAAGTTTTTCAAGCATGGCGCAAGCGTCATCCATGTTTTTAGGTTTGCCTAAAATTTCATCACCTGCCACGACAACAGTGTCTGCGGTTATAACAAGATTATTGCCATGCAATTCTTCTTTGTAAGCTTCAGCCTTCTTGACTGCAATGTACTCGGCAATCTCCATTGCCGGAAGATTTGACGGATAAGATTCGTCAATACCTTTAATAACATGCACTTCAAATTCTATGTCCAGTCCCGCAAGTAATTCCTTACGTCTCGGACTGTTGCTGCTTAAAATAATATGATAGTCTTTCAACATGAATAAAAATATTTACCATCCAAATGCTTTTGAATCGCTTAACCATTTTCCTTGTACGCGGAGAACCTGCTCAATGACATCACGACAGCATCCTTGTCCGCCTTTATATTGACTGATGTATGTGCTTATTGACTTTATATCCGCACATGCATCTGCCGGGCAACACGGACATCCGCACCTTTTCATCACTTCATAATCTGGGATGTCATCACCCATGTATATTATTTCTTCGTCATCAAGCCCATACGTCTTGACAAACGCATTATAATAGTCAATCTTTATTGAACATCCCATGTAGATGTCTTTCACTCCCAAATGTTCATAGCGTTTGCGGATGTTCCCTGCAGTTCCTCCTGTCATGACAACTATCCTAAGTCCCTGCTTTTGTGCAAGTTGTATGGCATATCCGTCCTTGATATTAGCGGTTCGCATAGGTTCGCCAGCAGAATCAAGAGACGTAGTCTCACTACTTAAAACCCCGTCAACATCAAAAACAATTGCCTTGATTTTATTTAAGTCATAGTTTATCATCACGAATCAGTTTCTTTTTGTGAAGTCCGATATATACTCATACTCATACATTCATATATTTGCCTGAACATGGGATTATCCTTAAGCATGTCAGACTGCATCCTTATAACATTCTTGTCATAGCGTATTGCAGGGCCAGTCTGAGCCTTCAGCGGTGTCAATGTGTGTATTTTCCTTGATGTTTCGTCAATTAACGGTAGCATTACATCAAATGGGATATTGTGTTTTGCCAGCAACTCGGACGATATTTCATAACAATGGTTTACGAAATTGCAAGCAAAAACGGCAGCAAGATGCAAGTATTTGCGAGTGTTGGAATCAAGAGGGCGTACATTGTCAGATATGCCGCCTGCAAGGCTCTGTATGGTTTCAAATGCCATCTTGTCATTTCCTTCAATGAAACACGGTATATCCTTGAAACTGACTTGTTTACTCTTTGAGAAAGTCTGCATAGGATATAATACTCCATAATGTAAGGCCATTCCGTCAAAGACGGTCATCGGAACGCTGCCTGCAGTGTGCAGGAAGACTTTTTTCTCCTTACCCTTGCACAAAACCGGGATTATTTCAGAGATTGCGTTATCGCTTATGGATATGATGTACACATCTGCATCAGGATTTATTTTGTCAAGGTCGTTTGTTGGAGAAGCTCCAAGCATTTCTGCAAGAATTGACGCAGAAGTCAATGTGCGGCTATAAACTTGTAGCATGTCATGTTCTTGCTGAAGCAAGGCTTTCCCAAGGTTTGTAGCAAGATTGCCAGCTCCAATCAATACTATTTTCATTTTGACTGTATTATTTATGGCATTTTGCTTCATCAGTGTCGGCATTTGAGGCATGTTGCCCGGTTATGATATTTCTTAATTTTACCACGTGCTGCGTATTTGTCGGGTATGCTGATATGGTGGTACAAAGGTAGGCATTTATGTGTCAAAAAAATGAATACTTATCGTTTTTTTAGAAAAGATTTATTATTTTTGCGCAATGAGCGAAATAAAAATCGTCATAATATCAAAAAGCGAGGAGCTGCCTCAGATGCAGTGCCATGATTTTTTTCACAGCGATGTGCTCTTTCGGGTTGTTGAATCAACACCCGGACAAAGGCCTTATATGGTGATTGCGTATGACGGTGCGAATATAGTGGGTCACATGTTGGTTATGTTGCGTCGCAGAGGTTCGTTTTTCCCTCCTTATCTTTTTACCCAGGGCCGTGTTTACGGAGAAGGCGAATATTCTTCAGACTGTGATCGTGAAGCCATTTTCGGCATTATGCTTCAACATACGGTCAGGAAACTACGGCGTGACTTATGTCTGTATATAGAGTTTAGTGATTTAAGTTCAAAGATGTTTGGTTACGGTAAATTCAGAATCAACGGCTTTTTCCCGGTGCATTGGATGGAAGTTCATAATTCATTGCACAGCATGAGTCCGACAAGACGGCTGACATCAAAAACTGCAAAATATATTGCAAATGCCAAGAGATTGGGTCTTAAGACTGTTGAGGCAAAAACAGACAACGACGTAAACAAGTTCCTGAAAATATTAAGAAGGCATATTTCATTTAGAATCAGGCGGTTCATACCAGATTCCAAATTATTTATCGAACTAATCAGGCTGGGCTGTTGCAACCTATATACAACAAGCTACAAAGGCAATCTTACAAGCGGTTGCATCTGCGTGTATTCAAACGGCAATTGTTATCTTTGGTATTTGGCGGCCAAGCATAAATATTACATGAAGCGTGCTAATGCGCTAACTATCTGGACAGCAATGAAACACGCCTACGCCAAAGGCTGCTGGCACATGTGTTTTATGGACGTAGGCCTGCCTTTCAAGAAGGATAAATTCCGCGATTTCATTCTTGGTTTCGGAGGGAAACCGGTCGGGACTTATCGATGGTTCCGCTGTTCGTTCAAATGGATAAACAAGCTATTGTCATGGATTTACAGGGATTGATGATTGTCTGAACAATCCTTGTTTATATGTATAGCCTTAATAAACAGTTGCCACGAAAAAACCATCTTGCATGATGAAATGCAATATTTCAGGCGTGGTTTCGTTATATACGAAATGACAATAAAACGTTTTCTCATAATTGCAATGTCGCTTTTGTGCATGCTTGCAGCAAAAGCACAGACTTTCACACTTCAAGGGCGTGTCACTGACGAACAGATGAACCCCATTGAACTTGCCACCGTGGCCGTAGTGCAACAGGGCAGGATGACAATGACTAACCTAAAAGGAGAATATTCAATTCAGCTGAGGTCGGCTGACAGCGTTGTCGTTCGTTTCTCCATGGTCGGGTACAAGACTAAGACGCGTGTATTAAGGCGTCCGAGAGGACGGCAGACACTGCAGATACAACTATATTCTGACGGCCAGCTTGACGGAATAACCGTTACCGGACAGAAGGTGCAGATGGGGCAGACGCAGAAACTCGACACAAAGGACATGAAGAACACGCCAAGTGTTACGGGCAATGCCGTTGAAGACATGATACAGGCGCAAGCCGGAGTGTCTACACACAGCGAGCTGTCATCACAGTATAATGTGCGCGGTGGAAGTTTTGACGAGAACAGCGTGTATATAAATAATGTGGAAGTATATAGACCGTTCCTTGTCCGTAGCGGCCAGCAAGAGGGATTGTCAATTATCAATCCTGACATGGTTGAATCTGTAGGTTTTTCCACCGGAGGATTTGAAGCCAAATATGGCGACAAGATGTCATCCGTGCTCGACATAACATACAAGAAACCCAAAAAGTTCGAAGCTAAAGCATCTGGAAGTTTGTTAGGCGCAAGCGCCTATGTCGGCTTCAGTACAAAAAAGTTTTCATGGAGCAACGGCATAAGGTATAAAACAAATAGATATTTGCTTGGCACGCTTGAAACAAAGGGAGAGTACCGTCCGAATTTCCTTGACTACCAGACTTATCTGACATACGAGCCAAACGACAGATGGAAAATTGAGTTTATGGGCGACATATCCGAGAGCCATTACAATTTTTACCCGGAAGACCGCGAGACCCGTTTCGGAACGATGGAAGACGTAAAGTCGTTCAGAGTCTATTTTGACGGATGGGAAAAAGATATATTCCGCACATATTTTGGCTCGTTTAGCATAACACGCAAATTCGGTAAGAACACAAGTCTCGCGCTTATGGCGTCAGCTTTTCACACCAACGAGCAGGAAAAATATGACATACAAGGACAGTATTGGCTGACACAGACCGAAACAAGCGAGAACCTTGGAGTGGGCACATATATGGAGCATGCCCGCAATTACCTAAAGGCTACGGTGAAAAGTGTCAAAATGGCCTTGACACACAAAGCAGGCAAGCATGACATCATGGCCGGCCTGACATATAAGATTGAATCAATCAAGGAGAACAGCAAGGAGTACGAGATGCGCGATTCGAGCGGTTACAGCATTCCTCATACGGGGCAAGACCTTTATATGATTTATTCGCTCAATGCCCGAAACAGGCTTGATGCCAACCGCATAGAAGCTTATATTCAGGACACTTGGCGGTTTAGCAGCAAAGGCGGACATACTTTTTTCACTCTGAACTATGGTGTAAGGTTCAGTCATTGGAACTTCAATAAGGAAAGCATTGTAAGCCCAAGGGTGTCACTTGGTATCGTTCCTGCATTCAACCATGACATGACTTTGCGATTTGCAACTGGCATTTACTATCAGGCACCGTTCTTTAAGGAGCTTCGTGATACGGCTACCGTCAACGGAATTACGGTAGCCACACTAAGGCGTGACATAAAAAGCCAGCGTTCAATACACTTTATTGCCGGACTTGACTACCGTTTCACTATGAAGAAACGCCCTTACAAGTTCACGGCCGAAGCGTATTACAAGGCTTTGTCGAACATTGTGCCGTATACAGTTGACAACGTAAAGATTGTATATGATGCGAGCCAGCAGTGCAGCGGTCATGCCATGGGGCTTGACTTGAAACTTTATGGAGAATTTGTGCCGGGCACGGATTCGTGGGTCAGCCTGTCACTAATGGATACAAAGATAGGCATCAACGGCAAAAGCATACCTCTGCCAACCGACCAGAGATATTCGTTAAACCTGTTTTTTACTGATTACTTCCCTGGAACGACACGCTGGCGTATGTCTTTGCGCCTGGCCTTTGCCGACGGCTTGCCATTCGGTGCCCCTCACCGAAGTCTCGACACAATGCCGTTCCGCGCTCCAGCCTATAAGAGGGCGGATATAGGCATGAGTTACAGGCTGTTGGACAATGACAACCGCAGCCGCAAGTCCGTGTTCAAAAATATCTGGATAGGTGTGGACTGCCTTAACCTGCTTGGCATAAACAACGTCAATTCATACTATTGGGTGACAGACGTAACCAACCAGCAGTATGCCGTACCCAACTATCTCACCGGACGGCAGATAAACGTGAGGGCGTCGTTTGAATTCTGACGGATGATGAAATCCTGCTGTCTTTTCCAATTTCAGTTCATTTGCCAGTATGCTTTTTACCGTTAAACGTATTACCGGTTTTATTTCATAAAGCAACGAAAGACGGCTTTTTCCCTTGTGAAATGCCGTCTTTTACCTTGTAATATGTGGCATATTGCAAGACAAAAGACGGCATATTGCAAATGTACTGATATTCAATGAGTTATCAGGTAATAAGAAAAAGCTATAACTAAGCTTGCCTATATTCACAAAAATATGTAATTTTGCAATGGTGAAACCATTTGTTCAAATTGATGAACAAATATTGTAAGAACCATTCAATACGTGGAAGCATTATGAAAAAAGACATCAAGATAGCCGTAGCTGGAACCGGATATGTGGGACTTAGCATTGCCACTCTCCTTAGCCAGCACCACCAGGTAACAGCCGTTGACGTTATTCCTGAGAAAGTAGACTTGATAAACAGACGTAAATCGCCGATACAAGACGATTATATTGAGAAATATTTGGCCGAGAGGGACTTGAACCTCACGGCCACACTTGACGGTGCCAAGGCTTACAGCGACGCTGATTTCGTTGTCATCGCGGCGCCGACAAACTATGACCCGGTGAAAAATTATTTTGACACGAGCCACGTTGAAGAGGTTATCGAGCTTGTGAAAAAAGTAAACCCAAACGCTATAATGGTGATAAAGAGCACCATTCCCGTTGGCTATACAGAGAGCATACGCAAAAAACTCGACACGGATAATGTCATATTCTCTCCCGAATTCCTGCGTGAAAGCAAAGCCCTTTACGACAATCTTTATCCAAGCCGCATCATCGTAGGGCGTCCCGATGGCGACGAACGTCTTGACCTGGCTGCCCGCACATTCGCAGCCTTGCTGCAGGAGGGGGCTATAAAAGAAAACATTGAAACCTTGTTCATGGGGCTGACAGAAGCCGAAGCTGTAAAACTGTTTGCCAATACCTATCTCGCCCTGCGCGTGTCTTATTTCAATGAGCTTGACACATACGCGGAGATGAAAGGACTTGACACGCAGGCCATCATCGACGGCGTATGCCTTGACCCGCGTATAGGCACACATTATAACAATCCTTCGTTCGGTTATGGCGGCTACTGCCTGCCTAAGGACACCAAACAGCTGCTTGCCAATTACGCCGATGTGCCCGAAAACCTGATTCAAGCCATCGTGGAAAGCAACCGCACGAGAAAGGATTTCATTGCGGACCGTGTATTGCACAAAGCCGGATATTATGATTATTATAACCGCGGCGACTTCAATCCCACAGAGGAGCGCAAATGCGTGATAGGTGTTTATCGCCTTACAATGAAATCGAACAGTGACAATTTCCGCCAGTCGAGCATCCAAGGCGTCATGAAGCGTATCAAGGCAAAGGGCGCGGAAGTAATAATATATGAGCCTACTCTGAAAGAAGGCAGCACCTTCTTCGGCAGCGTTGTTGTCAACGACCTTGATGCTTTCAAGCGTCAGAGCCAGGCTATAATCGCAAACCGTTATGATTCGTGTCTCGACGACGTGAAAGACAAAGTGTACACAAGGGACATATTCAGAAGGGATTGAATGATTGGGGTGATGAAAATCGCCCCATTTTTCCATGAAAATGAATTTCGGAAAATCATTATTGCTTGCCTGCTTCATATTGACATTCAACATCAGCCAGGCTCAAGTTGAGCTTGTAGGCGAATGCAGTCAGAAGGCGTTTCCCAAGCAGATACCGGCTGGTAATTACAGTGGGATAACCCATATTGGAGGTAATGATTACGCTGTTGTTTCCGACAAGTCGGAGAATGACGGTTTCTTTATCATAAATATTGACATTGATTCCATTACAGGGGAGATTTCCGATGCAAAAGTAAAAGGCTTTTTAGGCGACAGCATATCAGGAGGCGATTGCGAGGGAATAGCTTACAAGGCTTCATCTTCAACTTTTTTCATAACCAAAGAAGCCAAAGCGTCTATTGTTGAATATGACTTCAAAGGCAAACTAACCGGGCGAAGCCTTGACCTTCCTACTGTCTATAAGAACGGAAATGGCGCATACGGACTTGAATCGTTGGCGTATGACGGACAAAACAAGTTGTTTTGGACAATAAACGAGAGCACATTGCCGGAAGACGGCAAGCAGGCGACGTCGACAAACTCTGTGCGCAACATTCTCAGACTACAGTCGTTTAATGACAGTTTACAACCCCAAATGCAATACGCATACATGATGGACGCGCCGACTGCACATTCAAAATCAAGCGAATATGCAATGGGGGTGAGCGAATTGGCTACTGTCGGCAACGGCTGTCTTCTTGTATTGGAGCGTGAGTTTTATGTACCTAAAGTCAAGTTGGGGGCATTTGTCACTTGCAAGTTGTACGAAATAAAGCCGGAGGATGAATATTCCATAACCGGCAATGTGATAAATGACAGTACAAAATTTCTTCCTAAACGCCTTGTGTATTCGTTTACAACCAAGCTGAAGCTTTTTGACAGGTCTTTGGCTAATTATGAAGGAATGTGCCTTGGCCCGACACTTGCAGATGGCAACAAGGTATTAATATTGGTAAGCGACTCGCAAAATGGCTATCGTGGAGTGTTAAAGGATTGGTTCAAGACCCTTGTATTAAGATGCGGCGGCAATGGCCAGCATCAGTTCAGGCCGTAAAATCAACAAACCTTATATAACTCCTGTCGTCAAACGACTTGTTTCCTTTCACTAATCCCTTTGTCGCCTTGAAATCATGAATGCACAAAGGGTCATCGCGCAGCAATGCTTCCAAGGCGCTCTCGCTCTCTGCAAGAGTACTTTTCAAAAACGGATAGCCATCGGAAGCAAGGATTATGCTTTCATTACTATTGGCAACTTCAATCACTTTTACTTTCTCAAAAGGAATGCTGAAACCGTCGATTACCGCGTAATCAATATTCTGCCGCTTGCAACTTTCTGTCAAATCCTGCAATATATGCTTTCTTCCCGGGTCATTACTTTGCACTTCCTCGACCGTAAGACCTTGCTTCATTGCCTGTAAAAGGAATGATGAACGCTTGTCTGCCCATACCTTTTCCTGGGGTTTGGAATTGTCATGATATAACCCGTCAGCGATACATTGGCAATCGCCAACCAGCCATATTTGCCTGAAATGCCGTGAATATATGACCGCACTTGCAGTCAGCCGTTCTTCAGGATGGCATTCCAATCGTTTTATATCGACATTGAACGTCTTGTATGTGGAACGTATATATTGCGTGATACCTTCACAAAACGACGGTAAATCAGTGTCTTCAGGCATATTACTGATATATTGCTTCACTAATTCCGTGCAGTATTTGCCGTTTGACATGGCATCATTCACCCTGTTGGGTGTTTTGCTTGTGCTTCCGTCAATGACGGCAACGAAGTTGTCGTTAACGATTATTCCGTCTTCGCATTCTGCCTCGTTCTTTTTGCCTATTACTGATTTCTCTATTATCTTTATCATTGTAAGTGTTTGCCTTTTTATGGAAATGCACGTCGCCATACAGCCGTTTTATGAGGTCGGGACGGCCAATCCTCATAAGTTCGCGCTCTATGTTGCGTCGTTCTTCCGGCTTGTACCAGAAGAAAAACTGCCGTTGTGCCAACTTTTCTTTCTGCGTTTTTGCAGAATATACCGGTTGCAGAGTGTACGGGTCAAGCCCTGTGTACCATGTCTCCGTGCTGACAGTCATCGGTGTTGGGGTGAAATCCTGCACCTGTTCGAGTTTGAAGTCAAGCCCTTTGGTTATTACCGCCAGTTCGGCCATGTCTTCTTCCTTGCATCCCGGATGGCTGCTGATGAAGTAGGGGATTATCTGCTGGCGGAGATTTTCACGTTTGTTGATTTCATCAAAAATTCTTTTGAATTCCTCAAACTGGCTGAATGAGGGTTTGCGCATCAGCTTCAACACGTTGTCTGATGTGTGTTCAGGAGCTACTTTGAGCCTTCCGCTGACGTGACGGGTTATGAGTTCGCGTGTATATTCACGTGCAGCCGTGTCGCATTTAGCGTCATTGCTTTTGTGCAACAACAAGTCGTAACGCACGCCACTGCCGATAAAGCTTTTCTTTATTCCCGGGAGTTTGTCAACAGAACGGTATATGTCAAGCAGGCGGCTGTGGTCGGTGTCAAGGTTGGGGCAGATGCGCGGACTGATACATGAAGGCCGTTTGCATTTTACACAGATGCTTTTGTCGCGTCCGCCCATGCCATACATATTTGCCGAAGGGCCGCCGAGGTCGCTTATGTAGCCTTTGAAGTCTGGCATTTGGGTTATTTGTCCGACTTCTTTCAATATGCTTTGCTTGCTGCGCGAAACGATAAACTTGCCTTGATGGGCGCTTATCGTGCAAAAGGCGCAACCGCCGAAGCAGCCTCGATGAATGTTGACCGAATGGCGTATCATCTCGTATGCCGGTATGCGTTTACCGCGATATTTGGGGTGGGGCAGGCGGGTGTACGGCAAGTCGTAGCTGCGGTCAAGCTCTTCTGTTGTCATCGGGGGATATGGCGGGTTGACAACGGCATATTTGCCGTCAACTTCCTGCAACAGCCTGTGCGCATGAACCATGTTCGACTCTTCCTCGATGTGCCTGAAGTTTTCCGCTTGTGCGCGTTTGTCATGCAGGCATTCCGAGTGAGAGTGCAGCACGATGTCATCGTCAGTGATGCCTCCTGGGATGTTGTCTTCTCTGCAAAGATATACTGTTTGCGGAATTTCGTGTATTTCACCGATGCTGCGTCCTTTTATAAGTTCGTTGCACAAGGCCGTAACAGGCTTTTCGCCCATACCGTAAATTATCATGTCCGCGCCCGAATCACACAGTATGCACCGCTTCAGTTCGTCCTTCCAGTAATCATAATGCGTGAGCCTCCTTAACGACGCTTCTATGCCGCCAAGGAGAATTGGAACGTCCGGATAAAGGCTGCGCAGTATCTTGCTATATACGATTGTCGGATATTCCGGCCTGCAGTCATGCCTGCCGTCCGGGCTGTATGCGTCTTCCGAGCGCAGGCGTCGGTTGGCGGTGTACTTGTTAACCATTGAGTCCATGCAGCCGGGAGCAATGCCGAAGAACAGGCGAGGCCGTCCGAATTTCTTGAAGTCACGGAAATCGCCATGCCAGTCTGGTTGCGGCACGATGCCGACTCTAAGCCCCATAGCCTCAATAGTGCGGCCTATTACGGCAACGCCAAATGACGGATGGTCAACGTAAGCGTCGCCCGAGAATAGTATTACATCAAGTTCGTCCCATCCTCTGACCTCGGCTTCCTTTTTGGTTGTAGGCAACCATTGTGACGCCTTCATGCCTTCATATATGTCAGCATTGGCGGAATTAAAGGCGTTTGTGCCGTTGGAATTTGTCCGTGACACAGCAGACGGCCGTCCATTAGCCGTTTGGCGTTTTATGCGTTCTCCTCCGTATCCTGTTTCTTTTCCCATTTCTCGTATAATGTTACAAGCTGGTTAAGGCCAAATGCTTTCATATTGTTGTTGTACACAACGTCAAGGCATAAGTCCAACAATTGCTTGTCCATGACAGAATCAGACTCAAGCATGGCTCGTATGTTGAGCTTCAGCTTGTCAAGCACACTTTCATCAATTATGCCGTTGCTGTCAACAAGGTTGTCAAACAGGGCATATTTGCGTATTGTTGCCAAATGATAACTACTGATAGTCATGCTTCTTGTTCCAGACGCGTTGGTCTGTATCTTGTACGTTTCCATATTTTTGTCTGTTTTGAAATTGTTAATAGTCCAAATCTTTGCTGGTGTGTTGTGCAAAGTTAGGAAAAATATGTGAGATACGCCAAACAATTGATATAATCATTTTTATTGGGATTGAAAATCAATATTTTCTACGATTTGAAAATAAAAGATTGTGCAAATAAAACTTCATGGGCAAGTTTTTGCCTAAATAATGTAGGTAATCATAAAATAGTCCTATTTTTGTGCTTGATTAGAGGAACATCTTTTTTGTGTACATATAAGAACAATTATAATTGATAAACAATGAAAGTAAAAGATATTCTCGGAGTTTTGCTTGTAACGTCCCTTATTGTGACAGGGTTGGCCGTGTGCTGTGAAGAGGATGATGATAGAGTGTTTATAGGATGGTTGATACTTCCTTGACCCAGTAGGTGGAATTATTTTGAGTGGTACGGCGATGGTTACAGTTTCAAGTGTCTTGTCCTGGCAAAAGTTGACACATTTAT
>ULJB01008568.1_pt1 | contig 60379 bp, 63 predicted proteins | sample 1950771 | NCBI WGS metagenome assembly ULJB01 (sample SAMEA4835461, study PRJEB28245) | human gut metagenome | biome: gut microbiome; material: fecal sample | place: Denmark | collected 2008
TTAATTTTGTAAAAAATGCAAGTACTTTTATAAAAATTTTGAAAAATTTCTCTGCTAAATAAAAATAGCCAAAAGTGTGATGTATTTCTTCATAGCTTTAATTGTAAGATATGGCTTTAATAGAAAATATGGAGAAAAAAGAAAATAAATACCATAATATTATTGCTGAAAATATAAAAAAACTGAGACAAAAAGCAAAAATTTCTCAGGAAAAAATGGCTGAAAAACTCAATTGTTCTCGAGAATTTATAAGCAGGGTAGAAAATTGCAAAGAACGCATTAGTCTGAATATGCTTCTCAAAATTTCAGAACTTTTCAAAGTAAACCCGAGTTCTTTATTTAAAGAGTCGTAGCCATAATATTTTTAAATTTCTCTAAGTCTTCTTTAGTATCAATACCTACAGGAACAAAATCTACTATAGAGGTTTTTATTTTCATGCCATTTTGCAATGCTCGCAGCTGTTCCAGACTTTCTGCCTGTTCATAACTTGATTGAGGAAGTTCAGTCATTTTAATTAAAGCTTCGCGTTTATAGCCATATATTCCGAGATGTCCGTAAAAATCAGCTTTATCTGCATTTCTTTCAAACGGAATTTTTGAACGCGAAAAATACAGAGCAAACCCTGAGTTATCAATAACACATTTAACAAGATTAGGATTTTCCGCTTCTTTTGGCGTAATTTTTCTTATCAAAGTTGAAATATCAGTATCTTTATCTTCCTTTACGTTTTTAATAACTTCATCAATACTTTCAGGTTTAATTAGCGGTTCGTCTCCTTGAAGATTTACAATATAAGAAATTTCAGGATGACGCATAACAACTTCTTTAATTCTGTCTGAGCCGCACTTGTGATTAACTGAAGTCATTTCAACATTTCCGCCAAATACTTTAACCGCATTAAAAATACGTTCATCATCTGTAGCCACAATAATAATATCAGCGAGTCTTGATGCTAATGCTTTTTCGTAAACCCACTGTATAACAGGTTTTTCTTCTACTTTTATCAGCGGCTTCCCTTCTAATCTTGAAGAACCGTATCTTGCCGGAATAATTATTGCCGTCTCTGTCATAATTACTAATCAACCTTTCTTACTATTAATGCAGTCCATTGATCCTGATGAGTTTCTTCAAGCAATTGCAAATTATACTTTTTTACAGCATCAAGCACTACAGATTTTTTTTCGTTAAGAATTCCTGACAAAACAAGAATTGCGTTGTCATTCATAATATTTTTCAGATCCCCCATAATTTGAGCTAATACATTATGGAGAATATTAGCCAGAACAAAAGCAAATTTTTCAGATAATTTATCAGCAGTATTTAATTCAAATTTACATTCAACATCGTTCTTCAACGCGTTTTCTTTTGCAACATCAATTACTGTTTCATCGTTATCACAACCGTAAACATAAGACGCACCGAATTTCTTTGCGCAAATCGCTAAAATGCCTGAGCCTGTACCAATATCAGCAACTTTTGCTCCTTTTTGCATATATTTTTCTATTGCCATCATACAAAGCTGGGTTGTCTGATGAGTTCCTGTACCGAACGCACAGCCAGGTTCAAGTCTAATTACAACTTCATCAGGTTCCGCATTATACTCAAGCCAGTCGGGCACAACGACTATTTTGTCTGAAACACGTGTTATATCCCATTTTTCTTTCCATTTTTTAGACCAATCCTCATTAGGTTTATCAGAGATTACAAAATCCCAGCTTCCCAGTTCTTCATCAGTAAGCCCGCGGGATTTTAAAAGATTACGCTCTGCTGTTAAAATTTCCTTTATATAAGATTCTGAAACAAGTTCAGAATGACTGTCAGAATTTAGAAAAACTTTTAAAGTTCCTTCAGTTGTAGATATCATTTCTAAATCTTTGTATGTTTCTTCCGCAAGCACGACACCTGCACAGGGGAGATTTTCAAAACAAAAATCCGATACAACATCTTCAATTTGAGGGTTAATTCTTATTTGTAACTCTGTATAAACGGTTTGCTTTCCTGACATTCTCTAACCTTCTAAAAAAGCTCCCATTTTTCTGAATTTTTGGTAACGTTTTTCTTTCAAATCAGCAGGAGACAGTTTTGAAAGCTCATCAATACTGTCAAGGATAGCTTTCTTCATATTAGCAGAAATTTCCTCATAATTTGTATGAGCACCGCCTGTCGGTTCTTTAATTTCACCGTCAATAATATCAAAATGAAGCAAATCTTTTGCGGTAATTCTTAAAGCATCAGCAGCTTCAGAAGCTTTTGAAGCATCACGCCACAGAATAGAAGCGCATCCTTCCGGAGAAATTACTGTATAATAGGCATGCTCAAGCAAAAATACTTTATCAGCGACTGCAAGTCCCAATGCACCGCCGGAACATCCTTCACCCGTAATAATTGCAATAACCGGAACTTCAAGTTTTGCCATCTGCATTAAGTTAACAGCAATTGCACCGCCCTGATTAGTCTCTTCGGCGCTGATACCCGGATATGCCCCCGGAGTATCAATTAAAGTAACAATAGGTATATTAAATTTACTTGCATGTTTAAAAAGTCTCAAAGCCTTTCTGTAACCTTGAGGCTGGGGCATGCCGAAATTATATTCAAGATTTTCTTTTGTAGATTTACCTTTCATTGTGCCGATAATCATAACAGGTCTGCCGTCAATTTTTGCAAGCCCGCCGATTATAGCGCGATCATCCATTCCTTCCCTATCACCGTGAAGTTCAATAAAATCTTCACATATATAGTTTACATAATCCATAAAGTTAGGTCTTTCAGGATGTCTTGCAATCTGAAGCTTTTGGGAAGGTTTAAGATTAGAATAAAGTTCTTTTCTATAATCTTCTGCCTGTTGTTCAAAAGTTTCAATTTCTTTATTGAGATCCATGCCTGACTCCAAACTTATCTTTTTTAATTCTTCAATTTTTTCCTGAATTTCTAAAATAGGTTTTTCAAAATCCAAAACTGCTGTCATTAATTTATCCTCTTAGTGTACGACTTTATGCATTTCCAAAATCTTTGCCAGAGTATTTCTCAATTCTTTACGCGGAGAAACAATGTCCACCTGACCGTACTTAAGCAAATATTCTGCGGTCTGGAAATCTGACGGTAATTTTTGCCTGATAGTCTGTTCAATTACCCTGCGTCCTGCAAACCCTATTCTTGCACCCTGTTCTGCAATGATAATATCGCCAAGCATGCCAAAACTAGCTGTAACACCGCCAAATGTAGGTTCAGTCAAAAGATTTACATATAACAATCCAGCATCATCAAGTTTTGAAACAGCACAAGATGTTTTTGCCATCTGCATAAGGCTTAAAGCACTTTCCTGCATTCTTGCCCCGCCTGACGATGTTATTGCAAGTACCGGAAGTCTTAATTCTATTGCTTTTTCTATAATTCTTGCGACTTTTTCACCGACAACACTGCCCATGGAACCGCCCATAAAATCAAAGTCCATAACAGCTGATGCGACTTTATTGCCTTGAATTTCACCGATTCCCGTTATAACAGCATCGTTAAGCCCTGTTTTTTTCTGAGCTTTTTCGATACGTGATTTATAACTTTCGGTATCCGAAAACTCCAGCGGATCTGAAGGTTTGATATCAGTAAACAACTCTTCGAAAGAATTTTCATCGAAAAGCTGTTTTATACGTGTTCTCGCATTTATCCTGAAATGATAGTCGCAAACAGGACAAACCATATCATTCTTAACCAGATCTTCTTTTAAAAGCTGAGCATCACAGTGAACACATTTAGTCCACAAGTCAGGATCCATATCTAATTCAACTCTGCCTTCAAGCTGTCTGCGCTGAAGCTGAGCCTGTTTTCGTTTTTCAAACCAATCTTGAACTGTCATATAATATATCCCTTAAAAAAACATTTTAACAAAAGTATTATACACCAAAAAGAAAACAATGCAATTTTACTTCTTTTTATTTATAAAAAATTTTCGCATATCTTCAGAAATCTGAACATTTTGTAATGCCATGTGGTATTTTCGAAGATTTGCAATAGCCTCCTGTTCCTCAAGCAAATCTCTTTTCGGAAGTTTTATAGAGGCTTTAACTTTTTCAAACTCAGTTGGAGATTTTCTGTCAATAAATTTTGCGATAATTTCATCAATATTGCTCCCGCCTATACCATATTTAGAAGACACTTCTGCAGTATCAGCGCCCTGCGGAAGAGTATAGAGCCAGTTTATCGTAAGCCTGTCGCCTTCCGAAATTGAATTCACACCTTTTTGATGCGGTGTATACATAATATCAGCCGGATTATGGCTGTGCCCCAGTCCCACGGCATGACCTATTTCATGCAAAATAGTATGATAAACTTCACTTTCATCCATGTAATCTGCATGCACAAGCCCCTCCGTCAGCCCGATAGCGACTTCTGCACCGTATAATCTATTTGAACCGTCAAAATTAAAATAACAATGTCCGAGTGCTTTTCGCTCAACCCTTTTCCAATCGATATTAACATTAGATTCCAAAAGAGTATTTACTACCTTAAAAGCAACTCTGCCTTTTGTAGCCGACTGCCATTCATTCAACGCTCTTATTACCATCTGGCGGTACTTATATTCCTGTCCCTGCTTTGAATAAAACTTCATAGGCGCAATATATACCTTTAAAGGCATAAATGTCCAGCGCATAATACGCCCGTTTTTTAAAGATTCAGCAACATAAGTATATTTTTTCATATTTTTATTATATAATAAATTGCTGTAAAAACCAATTGTGTTACAATAGGGATAGAGAAGTAAAAATAATTATTCAGACTTAGGAGAGAAAACTTATGAACATTATGCAAATGATGAAACAAGCTCAAAGCTTGCAAAAAAAATTGAAAGATACACAAGAAGAACTTGCTAATCTTGAAATCACAGGAGAAGCAGCAAACGGTGCTGTGAAAGTTATATGCGATGGGCAGGGAAAATTCAAATCTATTAAATTAACTGCAGAAGCTGTTAATCCTGAAAATCCGTCATCTGTAGATACAGATACTGTAGAAATGCTTGAAGATATTATTTCTTCTGCTATTAAACAGGCAAGCGACAAAGCTTCAAAAACAATGGAAGCTAAAATGAAATCTGTTACAGGCGGTATAAATATTCCGGGATTAAATTTCTAATGATTTACCCGAAATCAATAGCTTCTTTAATAGAACATTTCCAAAAATTTCCCTCTGTAGGGCCAAAATCTGCCCAAAGAATGGCATTTTATCTTTTGAGAATGCCAAAATCCGAGGTGGAAAAATTTGCACAAAGCATGATTGAGGCAAAAGAAAACACAAAAACCTGTGAAATATGCTTTAATTTATCATCGACAAGCCCCTGCGAAATCTGCCAGTCGCCTGCGCGCGATAAGTCAACAATATGTGTTGTTGCAGAAACAAAGGATTTAATAGCTGTCGAAAAAACAAATGAATATAAAGGTTTGTATCATGTTCTGCAGGGTTTAATTTCTCCTATGGACGGGATTGGAGCTGATGATATAAGAATTAAAGAACTTCTTAACCGACTAACTGATGAACGGGTTAAGGAAGTAATCCTTGCGCTGAGTCCTTCAGTAGAAGGAGAAGCTACAAGTCTTTATTTAAGCAAATTGATAAAACCATTCGGAGTAAAAATTTCAAGGATAGCATTCGGTCTGCCTGTGGGGGCAGACCTTGAATATGCTGATGAAATCACAATTGCAAAAGCTATTGAAGGAAGACGGGAAATTTAGCACTAAAATCTAAAAGGATAATCTTTTGGTATTTTCCACCCATTATATTGAATCAAAGCTGTACAATAATGCCGTCCTTGATTTGTATTGTCCTTACGACATCCGAACGTACCGTTTGTCAATCCGTTTTCAGTTCCATCCCAATCAAATTTGTAAGGTTCTACAATATTTCTGTTTTCATTTGTTTGCGCATGCATAAAAAACGTAAAAAAATCTTTACCGTTAATATCTGTTAGATAATTAGACTTATTATTTGTTCTTGGATAAAAATAAATATGAGTAGACGTGCTTGTAGTTTGATCAGGATTAGAAGAATCAAAATAGTTAAACATATTCATTTTCGTACCATCAGCAAGATAAACCCAAATATGGTTGTTATTGGATTTCTCCTTTTCTACCTTCAAAGTTTTCACATAGGGAGCAAAATAAGTATTCCAAAAATTTATCATGCCATCTGCATCATCTTTCTGAGTTGATCTCTCCCAGTATTGGAATTCTCCATAGGCAACCTCTGCCTGTCTTGCAGCCTGATTCATTAACGAATAAAATTTTTCTAAACGTGTCTCAACTACATGACGGTTATAATTTGATATTAACGCCGGCATTGTCATTGCAGCGACTACACCGATAATCCCTAAGGTTATCAAAACCTCGGCCAATGTAAACGCGGCTCGTTTTTCAAGTGAATAAGTAAATAAGTTAATAGGTGAATAAGTTCGTTTTGGGGAATTAGTGTCATGCTGAATTTGTTCGATTGCTTTTGGTGAAATCTTTTGATTTCGTGCTAAATGTCCCAATGAGGCCAGCATCTCAAGGGATCCCGAAACAAGTTCGGGATGACTATTACTTACTTCCTCTCCCAAGAGATGGAAAATTTTTATGATACTTCTTACTGACCTAGTGCCATAGTATCTTAGTATCTGAATAAATACATGCCATCTAATGACACCATCACCAAAAAGAACAAGAGATTGAATATTAAGACCTGTCATAGCGCGCATGGTGCGCGATCTTTTTAGGATAAATTTCAGATTGCGTAATAAATGCACAATGACATTAATGTAAACAACTTGACTTAATGCCCTTCTGTAAGCTGGAAGTGCCCCCCCCCCGACATTCTTGAATAATCTAATCTTTCCATAGTTCTTGCTCCTCTTATTAATTCTTGCTACAATATTAATTTAATTATAACATATTTTCTAATATTATCAATATTGTTTTTATGGTAAATTTATCTTTGGTTAGGAGATAGTTTCATGAAAAAAATAATTATAAGTTTATTTTTGATTACGGGACTTTTTGTACAGGTCTGCAATGCAGAAGAAAGCAAAGTAGTTTTGCCGTCAGAAACAGGAATTGTTGAAAATATTAAATACGAAGATGCAGAAGGGTTGAATCAGGGAGAAGAAACAACCAAACAGGCTGTTACTGTCAGAGTGCTGACAGGAGATTTCAAAGGTACTGAAAGAATTATTGATAATATGCTGACTGGAAATCCTGCCTATGACATTAACCTTTCAAAGGGTGATAAGGTGGTTTTGCATGCAGAACCTGTGTCAGAAACTGTTTCGACAGCCGATGATGTGGATTTCTTCATAGCAGATATTAAAAGAGATAACCAGATATACGTCTTTACAGCAATATTTTTTATACTGTTACTGCTTACAGGTAAGAAAAAAGGCTTAACAAGCATTATTTCAATAATTTCAACAATAGCGCTTGTATTTTTTATGCTAATGCCAATGATTTTAAGCGGGTTTTGTCCGATTGCCTCAGCAGTGCTGACAGGAATACTTTCAACCCTGATAACAATTTATCTTGTCGGCGGGTTTAACTCAAAAAGCTCATCTGCCATTATCTCAACCGCAATAAGCCTTATTTTTGCAGGCGGACTTTCAATGCTTGCGATATATTTTGCTCATCTTACAGGATTTGCCGGAGAAGAACCTATGTTTTTATATACGGCAAGACCTGATTTAAGTTTCACAGGAATTTTGTCTGCTTCAATGATTATAGGAGCACTTGGAGCCTTGATGGATACTGCAGTATCTATTGCAAGCACCGTCAATGAAATTTATGAAACCGACAAAACTCTTTCAATAAAACAGCTTTTTAAATCAGGAATGAATGTAGGACGTGATATTATAGGAACAATGTCAAACACTTTAATACTGGTTTATCTGGGAAGTTCACTACCTCTTGTTCTTCTGTCAAGTAATATTGACATGAACAAATTTTTTAACCTTAATCAGGTCGCAACAGAAATTTTATCCGCACTGACAGGAAGCATTGCAATCCTTATCTGCGTACCAATTACGGCAATAATAGCAGCCATTTTAATCAAACAAAGCAAAGAAAAAATTGAATTTAAATTTTAACCAAGATTGCTAACTAATACTGTTTCATAAGAATTTGAGCCTGCTTTCTGGTATGCCCAGGTAACTTCATCAAATGGCACATTATATCTTGGAATAGTACCGTCGCTTAAAGCAATACTTATTAATTAAAATACGTAAAAATATTTTTTTGCTATTAAAAAAGGAGAACCTTAGTTCTCCTTTTTAATCTATGCACATCCGCAAGAACAGGCCTGCGATTTTAATATATCAGCCTTATCCGTTCTTTCCCACGGAACATCAATATCGGTTCTTCCCATGTGCCCGTAAGCAGCTAACAACTGGTAGAATTTACCGCCGTTTTTGGCAGGCAAACCGCGGAGATCAAACTGATTAATAATAGCTGCAGGTCTCAAATCAAAATATTTGAATACTAATTTTGAAATTTCATCATCTGAAATTTTACCCGTGCCGAAAGTATCAACCATAATTGAAACAGGTTCCGCAACACCGATTGCATAAGCAAGTTCAATTTCGCATTTTTCAGCCAAACCTGCCGCAACGATATTTTTAGCAACCCATCTTGCAGCGTAAGCCGCTGATCTGTCAACTTTTGTAGGATCTTTACCTGAAAAAGCACCGCCGCCATGTCTTGAATAGCCGCCATAAGTATCTACGATAATTTTACGACCAGTCAAACCTGCATCGCCCTGAGGTCCGCCCACTACAAATCTTCCTGACGGGTTAACAAGAATTTTTGTTTCACTGTCAATTTTAATAGTCTCGTGCGCAAAAACTTCATCTATTACATAAGCTGTAATATCTCTTTTTATAATTTCCTGTACTTTGGAATTATCACATTCTCCGTTAATTTCAGGATCATGCTGTGTAGAAATCAATATTGTATGAATTCTTGAAGGTTTGCCGTCAACATACTCAACAGTAACCTGAGATTTGCCGTCAGGTCTTAGGTAATTTAAAATTCCCTGTTTTCTAACCTGAGCTAATCTATATGACAATTTATGAGCTAAACTGATAGGCAGAGGCATTAATTCAGGAGTTTCGTTACAAGCATAACCGAACATAATTCCCTGATCGCCTGCGCCGATATTTTCGGTTTCTGAAACAGATGTATCAGCATTGTCATTTCTTGTCTCAAAAGCTTTGTTTACACCGCCTGCAATATCGCAAGACTGTTCATCAATACTTGTTAGAACAGCACAGGTTTTGTAATCAAAACCGCCGCCTTGAGTTCCGTTGTAGCCGATATTTTTAATTGTATTGCGCACAACAGAGGGGATATCAACATAACAGTCTGCAGTAATTTCTCCGCACACAAGCGCCATGCCTGTAGTAACAGTAGTTTCTGCGGCAACACGTGCCTGCGGATACTTTGTCAAAAACTCATCCAAAATCGCGTCAGAAATCTGATCGCAAACTTTGTCGGGGTGCCCTTCCGTAACTGATTCGGAAGTAAATAAAAAATTTCTTGGTGTCATTTTCTTTTCTCCTTAATTTGTATTTAGGATCCGGCGAACCTATCACCGTCAATCCGGCCGGTAAGGTTTTTAATTCCGACCCGGCAGCATCATTGAGCACCATTGTACTACCAAAAAAATACAAAAGCAAATATGTATTAATATATATTAAATATCCTCTATGCTACTTGCTAATATAATAGGAAGATTATATTTTTGAGCAAGTTCTACAAATCCGAAGGGGCAATCTTTAAGACTGCCGACTTTCGCATAAAGTGCTTCTACTCTTGGATTAAAAGAAGTAACCTCATTTCCCACAATAGTATCAACACATTTATTTATAGCCTCTTGTAAATATTCAGCTTTGATAACTTTATTACCAATTTTAACGTCTTTTATATTATTCATATATTTTTTTGCTTGTAACTGTTTTGTTAACTCTACATATTCCTCTTTTGACAAAATTATATTATGTTCTTTTAATGAATTTAAAAATTCATTTCTATTAAGTTCATTCGAGTCGTTATAAAATAGTAAATCAACAAAACGTCTTCCATCTTTGTAATTACCGGTAGCAGTATCATATCCGAATGTAGCTATATTCATATTCTCATTATTTAAAATAACTCCAAATTTAAAATTATAAAATGTAGGATTGTAACGACCTTTAACTGGTGTAGAAGATGGTGCAAAATCATTATATTGATCTTTCCCAAGCAACAACATTTTTTCAATCTTGTGTGTAGCATTAGAATCCATTTTTACCATATGCACATTAAATACCACATTATCTGGGGTAGTTCCTTTCACAAATCCATATTTTGATAAATCTTCATTATTTGCTAATAAGTTCAGATTAAGAACTTTTACTTGTTCTCCTTTATATATTTCTTTAGGAAAATTTTCACCATTTTTCAATATATGTGAAGTAAATAAATATTTTTGATTAGAATAAAATTCATCAAAAGTAGTCTCTATTTTTTTTAGAGATTCATCAGCAAATTTATTGGCATATGCAGGATTTGTCTTTAATAAGAATTCTGCGGTTTTATAATCAGAAAAATTTCTAAAATTTGCAACAACTGCTTTATCCGATATATTTCCATCAAGAAAACCCGATAATAAATGCCTATTTTTCAAAATATTTATTATTCTTGAATTAGCAGTATCACCGAGATTATAATTTTTTAATATAATTTCAGGCTCACAATCTAAATCTGATAAAAGAATACTAAATTTACATATAGTTTTATCTAAATCAGAAAAAGATTTATATTCCTGACTATTCATTGCACTTTGTAATGTTTGTAACGTCTTTAAGCCTTTTGTATCAGCTATCGCTTCAAATGCCGGTATCCCAGTTGCAGCTAAATCCAATATTTCTTTTACCTCAGGATTTGAAGTATTTGAAAAATCCGTATTTAATATTCTGTTTTCATTATTATTTGCAATTAAATTCTTTAAAAATTCTGATTTATCTTCTTTCGTTACAGGCATATCTACTTTTTCTGATTTTAAAAACTTTTCCAGAGCACCTAAATCAATTCCGTCTTCCGAGAGTACTTTTCTCATATCCGGACTTAGTGAATTCAAAGTTTTTAAGAAAGAGTTTTTCTCAAGTAAAGTCATTCTGGTATTTATGTCAATATCAGATATTTTTGACAAACTCAAGATCTGTGTTAATGAAAATTTGCCAGTATTAAGATTCTTTATCAATAAATCAACATTTCTTTCACTTGTATTATCAAGAATCTTATTTAAAGTAATAATATTATAAGTTTGCAATTTATTTAATTCAGAAGGTAATAATTTATCAACTATTTGTTTTTGGTGAACGCTTGTTATATGACGAGACAAGACACTACAGTTATAAGCTAATTCTTTATCCGAAGGATCAAATTGTTCTAATGCTTTAGTTACAAAATTTCTGTTATATTTATTTGTAAAAGCAATCATATTTATCAACATAGTATCGTTATATCTAAAACGCTTATCATTATAATATTTTTTATAAAGATCAATATTCTCGCTATTTATATGTTTTAAATTACTTGCACTTTTCTTGGCAAAATTTTTATCTTTTAATAATGTCTTAAACTCTGGAATAGTAGCTTCATTTGCATTTTTTAAAATATCTTCCCAATATGAAGGTGCAATATCTTTATTACTTAATACCCATTGAGCGAACTCCTGATTATCATGTGTAATATAGCCACTTGCGCCATAAATATCACTGTAATTGCTTCCTTGCCGAGTTTTTATAACATCTAGAGCAGAATTAACAAAACTTGCATTGTCAGAATTAATTATTTCAGATAGTCGCTCTACAGCTCCCTTATCATAATCTGAATTGGTTCCAAATTGTTGTTTTATTTTATTCATAACAGTTTCAACATCAACAGCAGAAAACTCAATTGAATTATCAGCGTGATTTAATGCTCCGGATAAAAGTTTATTGCTGCTTTTAATCCCACCTCCAATTAATGGAGATAGCAGTGCTCCACCGACAAATCCTTCACCTGCAGCTTTTACGACATCTTGTAAACTGCCGCCGTCATAAGCTGTTCTAAATGCGTTATCAACGCCGCCGCCTATGGCTCCATCAGCCGCCATTTCGGTTCCATAAGCGGCTACTCTTTTTACAGCATTTCCGCCAACATACTCATATCCTGCAGGATTTGTAAGAGCCGTCTTTAAACTTTGTTTTACACCTGTTTTAACAGACTCTTCTGCAACTTCCTTACCGGCAGTTTTTACGGCTTGAATACCAAGCTTTGTTGCAACTGTTTTACCGACTGCGCCGCCTAAGCCTGCGGTTACAGGTGCTAATGTTCCGGAAACAGCCCCTGTTGATGCATCATGTTTTATATCATCCAGTGTATATTCACGACCTCCGGATTTTGCATCAGCATATTTTACTCCTGTTTTTATAAGAGCGCCGCTCCCGGCTGCTGCGGCAACACCGACAGCAATAGATCCACCTCCTGTAAAAGGTGCTGCCGCAACTGCCGCCGTATAAATTCCAACAGCTGCGACGCCTGATACAACATCTGCTGCGACATCAACAGCCATATCCTGCCCTTCTTTATAACCAGCAAGAGCTTTTTCCGATTGAAGCGATATCTGGCCATTTATAAATTTTTCAAGGTTTTGTTTGTTATAGTCATAACCTGTTAATTGCTTGAAAACTTTTGCCCTGGTCTTTGAATTGGAATTAAACTGTGCAAACAGTTTCTTTTCTCTATCCTGCAGCTCCCTTACTTTATCAGAACTATCGCCAATACCTGTTAAATTTTTAAAACCACTCCAGGCTGATCCAATAAAACCATTCTCATCTTCCGCTTTCTTTAAATTTACACTTACATTATTTATTCTATTTGCTAATGTTTTATTAAAATTGTATGTTTTGCCTTTAGAAGTTTTTATAATTACATCAGGGTTCTCTACTTTTTGAAAATAAGCTGCCTTTAATTCAGTTCCATCAGCAGCATAATATTTAGTCTTTCCGTTCTTTGTAATTGAATATCTGCCTGAGGGGCGGATATCAATATTACCTTCTTTTTTAATAAAATATTGCGGCTTTAATTCCACCCCGTCTGCTGCATAGTAATATGTATTACCGCCTTTAACTACAACTTTGCGGCCGGAAGGAAGGTTTAAAGACATCTCATTTTTTGATGTTCTCTCTATTGAAACCCCTTTAGCAGGTGAATACCCACTCCTCATAAAAAGCACTTCAATTGCTTGTTTTCTGGATATTTTAGGATTTTGTTTTAGATAATTATTCAACTGTTTTTGCTGCTGCACACTTAAATTAAAATCCGACATTTATTCTCCATGATTAAATAGCCACTTTTAAGCTTACGGAAGCAAGCAGAAAAATCTTTAAAAATATGCAAATTTTATGAATTTATGTTAAACAAAATAAGAGACGCTGATTATTATTTCACTGTCAAAAACATCAATAACAGCCCAGCGGATTATATTTGAAAATTGAAATGCCAGCTGTTTTTCTATATAAACATCATCGAAATTATCAGTCTTATTAATTTTAATAGTACCAGATTTAATCATAAACAAATTCTACTACAAACAGGGTTACTTTATGCGTTTATATTCTACTTCATAATTTAGAACCTTTAAAATAAGCATAAATTCTTCATACTGCAACGTTTTTCTGGCTAATTTATCCGAAATTGATTTCATTGTATATTTTTTATTCGAAAGTTTAGTCATTTCTTCCGCAAGTTTTGTCATTGTGTATGCCTCTTTGGCAAGAAGCATTTTTACATCTTCTTTGACTGACATTTTTCCTCCGCTACTGAAATATTACACTTTTATATTGACAAAGGGGAATATATGTGTAATAATAGGTATACATGTTTAAATATAAGGAGTTAGATAAAATTATGTTAAATACTGAAAAGGCATTTACACTTGCAGAAGTTTTAATCACACTTGGGATTATAGGAGTTGTTACAGCACTCACACTGCCTTCACTTATCAGTAGATACAAAAAACAGGTTATAGCAACAAGGCTTGAACAGTTTGCATCAATATGGCAGCAGGCGATTAGAATGGCAGAAATTGAAAATGGAGAAACTACAACCTGGGACGGTTTTACCCCTCTTAACGCCGATGCGATGCTTGAATCATATAACAAATATCTTGGCAAATATATAACAACAGTTGAAGTTCATAAAACTGCTAAAGGTGTAGCTTTTGCACTACCAAATGGTTCAGGATTTCATTACCACAAGACAGCAAATGCCGATACATGGCGAGGTAACTTGTATTTAACCTTTTGCGTACACTACGAAAGCTGCAAAAATCTTGAGGAAAATGGATATCTTTCATACGATGGTAAAGAAAAATTTCACTTTAGTGAAATAGGTACACCTATAATTACCTCACAAGAAGCAACCCATCCAGACGATTAACTCGCGATGAATTAATTGAAGATTGCAAAACATCACATTACAAATGTGTCGGCCTCATTCAGCATGACGGTTGGAAAATCAGCAATGATTATCCGATAAGGATTTAAAATATTCGGAATTGATTTTATAAATATTCTCTGCTAACCTTTAATGTATGAAAGAACGACTGGACAAATATCTTACTGATCTCGGATACTTTGACTCAAAAAGCAAGGCAGCATCGGCTATTCTTGCGGGACATGTAAAAATTAACGATGAATATATTACAAAAGCAGGTTTTCAAATCAACCCGTCAAAAGAATATGATATACAAGTGAAATCAATGCCTTACGTTTCAAGAGGCGGATTTAAACTCAAAAAAGCGCTTGACACGTTTCCCGTAAAAGTTAACGGGAGAATTTGTCTTGATGCAGGAGCATCAACAGGCGGATTTACAGACTGTCTTTTACAAAACGGTGCAAAATTTGTTTACGCGGCAGATGTCGGCTACGGACAGCTGGACTGGAAAATCCGCTCGGATAAACGCGTTAAAGCAATTGAAAGAACTAATCTCAAAATCTGCTCTTTTGATGATATTTATGCAGAAAATGAGCCGGTTGCAGATTTACTGGTAAGTGATCTTTCATTTATCTCGCTTACGAAAGTTCTTGAAAATTTGAAAAAACTTCTCTCGCCAGATTTTCATGAAATGATTTGTCTTATAAAACCGCAATTTGAAGCTGGAAAAGAAAAAGTTGAGAAAGGCGGAGTTGTTAAAGACAAAAAAGTTCATACTGAAGTTATCGAAAATGTAATAAATTTTGCAAAAAATCTCGGCTACACAATTAACGGATTAACGTTTTCATCTATCAAAGGCCCCTCGGGAAACATTGAATATCTTGTATGGCTTTCAACGGAAAATTCAAATCAACCCGATTACTATATAAAAACAATAGTGGACAGTGCATTTGAAACACTCAATTCTTAAACTTTCGGCAGATTTACAACAGGTGTTGAACCGTACAAATCAATATATTTGAAAAAATTCAAAACAATTCCTGGCGGGAAAAAATAGTTATTATTAGTCGGTGTAATTTTAAGCATTGAATGGGTAGAATCGACTTTTACAACACTTGCAAGATATTGTTTATTAACCGCATTAAATAAAATATAGCCTGTTTTTGACTGAATTTCTTCTACTTCAAATCTGTTTGCATTTGCGCTTGCGATTGCCATGTAAAAAAGCTTTTCGGGAGACAGAACATAAGTTCTTGTACATATATTGAAATTGACATTCTGAGGAGTTATAAGCGTGCTCAAAAGCATTGCATCATCATCCGCATGACAAGGAAGCTGAGCTGAAATTATGATAAATAAAAAAGTAAAAAATAGTTTTATTGTTCTTTCCATGATTCACCTGTATTCACATCCACAACAAGAGGAACAGACAACGGCTGATTTAATTCCATAGCTTCTTTAACAAGTGTTGTTACAATCTCTAGTTCAGATTTTTCAACCTCAACAACAAGTTCGTCATGAACCTGCATAATCATTTTTGATTTTAAGTTATGTTCTTTTAATTTTTTAGAAAAATCTATCATAGCTATTTTCATCAAATCTGCGGCAGTTCCCTGCATTGGCTGATTTATAGCTGCTCGTTTCGCAAATTCTCTAATCATTCCATTTGAGCTTGAAAGTTCTGTAGAAAGATAACGTTTTCTTCCAAAAATTGTTTCTACATAGCCGTTTTCCTCAGCCTGCATTACAGTTCCTTCCATATATGCTTTAACACGCGGGTAAGTCGCAAAATATTTGTTTATAAATTCCTCAGCCTGTGCATTTGAAATTCCGAGAGCTTTTGCAAGGCCGTATTTACTCTGACCGTATATAATTCCGAAATTTACGGCTTTAGATTTATAGCGCATATCTTTTGTAACCTCTTCAACCGGAACATCAAATACCTTTGAAGCTGTAAGCGTATGTACATCAATACCGCCATTAAATGCTTCCAGAAGGTGTTTATCCTGACTTATATGGGCAAGAAGTCTGAGTTCTATCTGAGAATAATCTGCGGATAATATAAGCTTATTTTTTCTGTCTCCGGGGACAAAAGCGTTACGAATTTTATTGCCTTCTTCTGTTCTGACAGGGATATTCTGCAAATTGGGATTTGAAGAAGACAGTCTGCCTGTAGCGGTAACAGTCTGATTATAGGTTGTGTGAATTCTGTTATCGCTTCTATCTATAAGAGCAGGAAGGGCCTCTGTATAAGTTGATTTAAGCTTGGCAAATTTTCTGTAATCAAGGATTAAACGCGCTATTTCATAGTCTTCCGATAGTTCCTCAAGCACTGCTGCATTTGTGGAATAACTCGATTTCCCGCGTTTTTTCTTTGCCTTCAAACCCATTTTTTCAAATAAAACTTCACCAACCTGGCGGGGAGAATTTATATTAAACACCTGACCCGCAAGATCATAAATCTTACCCTCTATAACAGCGAGCTTATTGTCCATGGAAATTGTAAGTTCATGCAGATAGTTTTCATCAACTGCAACTCCTGTATATTCCATATCTGCAAGCACAAAAGTCAGAGGGACTTCCACATCATAAGTAAGTTTTAATTCTTTCTCACTTAAGTCATTTATCCAAAATTTAGTCAATTCAATAACACAGGATAATTCATCCGATGCATAGTTCAAAACATTTTCCAGAGGAGCATCAGCTAAATGAATCTGCTTTTTCTTATTTTTTTCAAAAGGTGCGAACTGAACAACAGCATGATTAAGATGCTCCATTGCCTGAATATCAAGTTCATGATTTCTCTGAGCATCTTTCACATAACTTGCAAGTGCGGTATCAAATATTACTCCTCTTAAATTTACTCCCGAATTTCTTAGAACATTAAAAGCTGTTTTTGCATTATGCGTTGTCTTTTTTATATTTTCATCTTCTAATACAGGTTTAACAGCATCAATTACATCGGTCAAACGCAGCTGATTTTCCATGTTTGAGTGGTTAACAGAAATGTAAAACACATCTGTAACAGCTTCACCTTTCGATACTTTTACATGAGAATCTGCAGAAACATCATCATTATAAGCAAAAGATAAACCGATAACAAAAGAATTTACAGCACTTCTTACATCCGCATATACATTGAATGCCACTAATGAATGTTTCTTTAATTTTTCAACCATATCAGATAAATCAGAGGAATCAGTTATCAATTTTTTATGAAATTTCAAATCACTTTCTTTATTTATTTCCTCATTTACAGCATCCGTAAAAAATCCTAGCTGCGAACTGCCGTCTGAATTAATAACCGGCTGAACAGGAGCTGTTCTTTCTATTTTATCAAAAGAATACATAATTTCATTTATGTTTTTGATAAATGTGTAAAACTGCATTTTTTTCAAAAATTCCGTAACAACAGAAACATCAGGCAAATCTACTTTTGCCTTATCAATATCAAAATCAATATCAACATCTCTTACAATCGTTGCAAGATACTGACTCATTTTTGCCTGCTCTTTACCTGAACAAATTTTTTCACGGACAGACTTTTCGGGAATATTTTCGCAATCAGCAAGAACATTATCCAGATTTCCGTATTTAGCAAGGAGTTTCTGCGCAGTTTTTTCTCCGATACCTTTGACGCCAGGAATACAATCCGACACATCCCCGCGCAAACCTTTATAATCTATTACCTGATTCGGGTAAACACCGAGTTTTTCATAAATTTTATCCCAGTTGTATTCTATCAATTCTCCTTTGGAAGGCAAAATAACTTTTATACAGCCATCTTTATCCACAAGCTGAAAAGCATCCTGATCTCCTGTTAATATTAAAACTCTGTTACCTTCTTCACATGCTCTTTTAGAAATTGTTCCGATAACATCGTCTGCCTCAAAACCTTCCTTTGTATAAATCGGAATATTAAAAGCTTTAAGCCCCTCATAAATCAATCCCATCTGGATTTGCATATTATCAGGCATAGCCTCACGATTACACTTGTAATCGGAATAAGTCTCTGTTCTGAATGTATGATGACTTACATCAAAAGCAACAGCTATTGCATCAGCATTCAAATCTTTATTTTTTAAAAGATCAAATACAGCCTTAAAAAATCCGTAAACAGCCCAAGTAGGCGTTCCCTCTGAAGTTCTCATATTGCTCCGCTCTAGAGCATAATACTGCCTGAAAGCTAAAGCATGTCCGTCAATTAAAATAAGAGTTTTTTTATCTGCCATATATATATTTTTTCATAAAACTTGATATTTTACAAATATGTTAAGTAAAATTTCACTAAAAAAGGTGATTATCCAAAATCACCTTTGAAAACTCTACGCTGTAATTTCTTTATCCTGTTTTGAAGTCGGCAAAGGAACTACCTGAGCATTTTTTCTATTCCTTACCATATCTGCCGTAACAACAAATTTAGTCATATCTTTCTTAGTCGGAACATCATACATAACATCGAGCATGATTTCTTCAACAATAGAGCGCAGCGCTCTGGCACCTGTTTTTCTCTTTATAGCCTCCTGCGCAATCAAATCAATTGCCTCAGGTTCAAATTCCAGATCAACGCCGTCCATTTCCAACAAACATTTGTATTGTTTTAAAACGGCATTTTTCGGCTCTGTCAAAATCATCTTCAATGTTTTTTCGTTCAATTCGTCAAGAACTGCATAAATAGGAACACGCCCTATAAATTCAGGTATTAAACCGAATTTTAACAAATCTTCAGGCTGTAATTTTTTAAGCATTCTTACAGCAGCTGCATCTTTTTCAGCCTGAGTCATAGGAGCCTTAGCTCCAAATCCGACAGAAATTCCTTCTCCGGCTCTGCGCTCAACAATTTTCTCCAAACCGACAAACGCACCGCCGACAATAAACAATATATTGCTGGTATCAATTTCAATAAATTCCTGATGCGGATGCTTTCTTCCACCCTGTGGAGGAACATGAGCAACCGTACCTTCAATCATCTTTAAAAGAGCCTGCTGAACACCTTCGCCTGATACGTCTCTTGTAATAGATGTGTTTTCTGATTTTCTTGAAATTTTATCAATTTCATCTATATAAATAATACCGCGTTCAGCCTTTGCAGAATCAAATTCAGCATTCTGATAAAGACGTAATAAGATATTTTCAACATCATCACCTACATAACCCGCTTCAGTTAACGTAGTTGCATCTGCAACAGCAAACGGAACATCAAGCATTTTGGCAAGAGTCTGAGCAAGCAAAGTTTTACCCGACCCTGTAGGACCAACAAGAAGAATATTCGATTTTTGGATTTCGACATTATCTTTAAGGTCAGATTCTTTATTGTGTTTCAAACGTTTATAATGGTTGTAAACAGCGACTGACAAAACCTTTTTAGCATCATCCTGTCCTACGATATATTCGTCAAGATAAGCTTTGATTTCATGAGGTTTCGGAATAGGTTTTTCTTCAGCTTTAGAATCTTCTGCACCGTTTTCTTTATCCTTATTTTCAAAAAATTCTTCATCAAGAATCTGGTTGCAGAGTTCTACACACTCATCACAAATATAAACCTCGGGACCTGCAATTAATTTTTTTACCTGATCCTGTGATTTTCCGCAAAATGAACATTTTAATCTGCTGTCATCATGTTTTGCCATACTTTATACCATAGCTTACAAATGCTTTTGAGGCGCTTGTTAATTATCTTGCATTAACTTATTATATTTTAGTATTACCGCTTTATCTAGTCAATGCACTCGGGAAATTTCGTCATCCTGAACTCGCTTCAAAATCTTTGACTTGTCCCTCGCACCTTTTTGCTTTATAAACTTTCCTTTCTTTGTTACTTAATTGCATCTCTTGATATGACTTTATCAATCATACCATATTCTAAGGCTTCAGCTGGAGTCATAATATAATCACGGTCTGTATCTTTTTCGATTTTCTTTATTGACTGTCCTGTATTAGAAGCAAGAATTTCGTTCAAAGATTTTTTAATTCTTATAATTTCAGCAGCCTGAATTTCAATATCAGTAGCCTGCCCTTGAGCACCGCCGAGAGGCTGGTGAATAAGTACACGAGAATGAGGTAAAGCCATTCTTTTACCTTTCGCACCTGAAGACAAAAGGAAAGCACCCATAGAAGCTGCCTGTCCCAGACAAATAGTAGAAACGTCAGCTCTTATATGCTGCATGGTGTCATAAATTGCAAAACCTGCAGTTACAGATCCACCGGGGCTGTTTATATAAAGCATGATATCTTTTTCAGGGTTTTCGCTGTCCAATAACAACAACTGTGCAACAACAAGATTTGCGACCATATCATCGATCGGTGTTCCCAGAAATATAATTCTTTCTCTCAATAATCTTGAAAAGATATCGAAGGAACGTTCACCTCTGCTGGATTGTTCTATTACTACAGGTACAAAACTCATGATTAATTCCCTTTCTCTCTACTTAAATTATATAACTTTTATTAATATTAATCAAAAATGTGCCGTTGTAAATACGGCACATATATTAATTTTACAATTTACTACTTGATTTCAACTTTGTTGTTTTCCATCAAGAAATCTCTTACTTTGTCATTCAAAGCCTGCTGAGAAATTGAAGCAATAACCTCCGGATTTTTTCCAAGCTGTTTAATCAAATCCTGCGGTTTAATACCGTATGCAGAACTCAGCTGCGTGAATTTTTTCTCTACATCTTTTTGTTCGAGCTTAATACTTTCTTCTTTAGCAATTTTATCAATAACAAGAGAATTTTTAATTCTTACCAGAGCATCTTCATTAAGATTTTTCAACAGCTGGTCTTCGCCTTGGGATTTTACAAGAGCTTCCCAATTAATTCCCTGTGCTGCAAGTCTCTGTTTATACTCTTCTCTCAATGAATTAACCTCTCTGTCAATCATAGATTGCGGAATATCAACTTTCGCAGAATCAACAACAGTTTTAAAAACTTCATTTTCAGAATTCATTTTATTAGTTCTTTCACGCTGAGATTCCAAATATTTCTGAATATCTGCTTTTAAATCATCAACTGTTTTAAAAGGACCAACTTTTTGTGCAAATTCATCATTAAGCTCTGGAACTTTTCTTTCTTTGATTTCATTAATTTTTATTTTGAAAGTTGCAGGCTGACCCTTTAATTTTTCATCATGATAGTCTTCAGGGAAAGTAACCTTAATGTCAAATTCATCATTCAAATTTTTACCTACAATCTGTTCTGCAAAGCCCGGAATAAAATTTGAATGAGCTAAATCTAACGGATAATTTTTAGCATCTCCGCCCTGAATTTTTTCACCGTTAGCAGTACCTTCAAAATCAATTACGGCGATATCAGTATCTTTTGTAGGTCTATCAATTACTGTAACCTGTTCGCTGTGCTGGTTTAAAAGATTATCAATTGATTTCTGCATTGCGTCTTCTTCAATCGGAGAATCTTTAACTTCAAGAGTTAAACCTTTATATTGACCAAGGGTAACTTCCGGACGCAATTCTGCTTTTGCAGTAACCGTCAAATCTTCACCGATATTATAATTGTAACTTGTAATATAAGGCTGTGCAACAAGATCAAGTTTATTATCAACAACAGCTTGATTAATTGCACTCGGCATCAAACTTTCAATGGCTTCCTGCTTAATTCTTTCTGTTCCTACATGTCTTTCAACTACAGCACGGGGGGCTTTGCCTTTTCTAAAGCCGTCAATATTCACATACTGAGAAATTCTGTGAACAGCTTTATTATAGGCATCCGCTGCATCTTTAGCAGGAATTGTAATATCCAATTTTACAACATTTTCTTTTTCTTTTTCCAAAGTAACTTTCATCTTTTTATCCTTTTCTAATTTTAAATACTTATGGAATAATCATATCTCAAAAAAGAATTTGTGCAAGTTGTTAAACGTATTGACCTATCTGTACTTAACTCTGAATGGATAATCTTTAGGAATTTTCCAGCCGTAATATTGTATAAGCCTTGTACAATAACCATGCCAAGTTGCACTGTTATAGCACCCGTAACTTGAATTATTTTTCAAATCATTTTCAGTTCCGGTCCAGCTTGATAAAACAAATGGTTCAAAATTCCACTGCTCAAAACCATTTCCACTTGATTTAGGTACCGGATTATAATAAAATGCAAATGCACAACGACCTATAAAATCTTTATAATGCCGTGTTGGAGAAGATGATATACATCTTTCCGGATCTCCAGGAAAGAAAAACCAATCTCTGCCATTTGATGCAGTCTTCACTAAAGCACTACCATCAGCAAAATATATCACAAAGACTTGAACGCCGCCAATAACAACTTTATCTGTTTTTACTACATTCATGTAGGGAACAATATACTGCTTAATCCAAGCTTCCTGCAATGCTAAATCGCTATAATCATAAAACCAGCTCTCGCGAGAACCATAATCAAGCTCTGCCATACGGATTGCCTGATTCATTGATGAATAGAATTTTTCCAAACGGGCTTCTACTACAGACTTATTGTGGTTGTCTATTAAGGCGGGCAGTGTCAAAGCTGCGACTACGCCAATGATGCCGAGAGTTATTAAAACTTCTGCCAACGTAAACGCTGCACGTTTACGAGGTGAATAAGAGAATAGGTTAATAAATGAATAAGTTCGTTTCGGCAGCGTAGCCACTGCTCCCGCAACTTGAGTTTTGCATGAACTTTCTATATCATAACGAGAGGCTTTTGAGTCGTAAAACAAGGACATCCTTCTTTGTAGCAAGCCATTCTCCTTTCCTTCGGACACCCTCTTCCAAAGGGCGCGTGATTGAATATTAAGAGCGACCATCACGCATATGGTGCGCGACTTTTTTAAGAGAAATTCCACTTTGCGCAATAAATGCGCAATGACATTACTGTATAAAACTTGACTTAATGCCATTCTGTAAGCTGGTAATGCCCCCCCCCCCGAAGCTCTCAATATCCGTGAAATCATAATTTTTACTCTCCTTTGGCTTAATTAATATTACATTTCTTATTATAACATATATGTTAAATTTTTGCACTATTGAAATTAGTGTGTTACAAATTAAATATGAAAAAGATTGTTATTGCATATTTGCACACCCACTGGGACAGGGAATGGTATAGAGAATTTGAAGTTTTCAGACTCAGGCTTTTGAGAGTTTTTGATAATGTTCTTGAACTTCTTGAAAATAATAAAATTCCTTCATTTTATTTTGACGGACAGGTGGGGGCACTTCTTGATTATTTAGAGATAAGACCGGAAAAAGAAAAATTAATCAGGAAATTAATTGCTGAAAAAAAACTATTTATAGGCCCTTTTTATACACTTATTGACGAATTTCTGACAGACAGAACTGTTTTTGAAAAAAATCTGGAAATCGGATTGAAAATTTCAAAAGATTTTGGCTGTACTGATTTTATCGGGTATTTTGCGGACACTTTCGGCCACAGCAAAAATGTTCCACAAATTCTAAAAAAATTCGGCATTGATAAATGTGTTGTCTGGAGAGGCTGCGGAGATATACCGTCAGAATTTACATTTAATGGAATTGATACAGTCAATCTTATCCGCGGATATTTTATGGATATTTTCTCAGCATCTATGACAATTGAACAAAAAGCCGAATGGTTAAAAGGAAATCTTGATAAAATCGCTGCAAAGTCAAATGATTATCTGTTATTACCGATTGGGGCAGATCACTTAGGCGTTGAACCTGATATCACGGAACAAATAAATAAACTCAACAGTCTGCTTCTAGATTACGAAATAAAACTTTCTAACCCGTTTGAATACTTTGAACTTGTAAAAGATAATTTTAAAAATTTTGAATGGAATGACGAACTCAGGGATAACAGCCTTACATTTATTCTACAAGGTTCATTTTCTGCAAGAATGAAGCTTAAACAATATAACGTAAAATGCACTTATCTTCTTGAACAGGCAGACAAATTGCAGAAAAAATACGGCTCACAATATGATGCAATTATAGAATATGCGTATAAGCTTCTTTTAAAAAATCAGGCACACGACGGGATTTACGGGTGTTCAACTGATTTAGTTCATAGAGAAAATATTACACGCTACGAAAAAATTATCCAAATTGCAAACACAATTATCGAAGAATTAAGGCTTAAATATAACTTTAAAACACCTGTTATGGACAGCAAAGAGCTTATCCCTGAATATAAAATTGTTTCAAAACATTTCGGGGTAGAAAATTCGCTTCTCTATGACACTCAAAAAATCCCCGTAACAGAAGATTTTACAGATATTTACACGCTTAAATACTCATCTGCCGTAAAACCTGAGATTAATTGTGAAGTCAAAAACGGCAAAATATATATCTCCCCCCTTGCTAAAGGGGAGATGGCAGCTTGCGGCGGGGGGATTTCTATGGAATTTGTCCGTTTTCAGGATGACGGCGATACCTACAATTTCGGCGCAGTAGAAGATGATAAGGGCGAAAAAGCAGAAATATATTCTTTCAAAAACAATATAATAAAAACAAGCTTCTTTGATGTTCATGTAGAAGTTCATGGAGAACTTGTAAACTTTAAAATAGAATGGAATAACAAACTTAAAAATAAGCTCTGGCAGGTAAAATTTAACCTTAAATCACCTGTTACGGAAACTTTTTCGGAAGATTTGAACACAATTATCCGCAGAGAATTTGCCCCTGACTATGATATGCGAAAACACCTGCCAAAAGTGAGAGGTATTGAAGTTAAAACAAACTTTGCTCCGATGCAGAGATATGTCGGTACGCAAGGCTTCGGGGTTATAACAAAAGGCTTGACAGAATATGAAGTAAAAGAAAAATCGCTTCTTATAACGCTTTTACGCAGTACAGGCATAATTTCCAATCCTAAAAACCCGTCACGTTCGACTCCTGCAGGCCCGCCGATAGAAGTGCCGGAAGCCCAGCAATTAGGCTGCAATTGTGCGGAATTTTCAGTCGGATTTTTTGAGGCGGAAGATTATCAAAAATATATTGATATGGTATACCCGCCGATTATTTAACACTATTTCTTGGAGGGTGATTAAAGGAAAGGATTAATGCATCCGACAGAATTCACTATCAGCGAGTTGTAATTCGTTTCTTAATCTCAATGCCTTTTTGTGCTTTGTGATAATTTCTTTATATGCATTACGGGCATCTGTAACTATTTCATCAAATAATTTTTTATCTGCATCAGGTGAAAGTTTTTTATGATTATGTTCATCAAATATCTCAATATTTTTTCCTGTATTGTCAAATGAAATAGTATATTTTTTGCTATTATTTGTAATTCTTATGCTGCGATCTTGAAAATCAGGTCTGGTCATAATACCTAACCAAGCTCTTGTCTTTCCTTTCTCATCTTTTAATTTATAATCTTTTTGAGATAATTCTATAATCTCACTTCTATCCAAATTGTCATAAAAATAAGATTTACCACCTCTTGCCAAATCAATTTGAATTTTATCAATAACTTTACCATTTACATCATAAAATTCAGCATCCATATTACTGTGATTAACAAATCTTATATTCTTTCCATCGGGATAGTATGCAATAAAATCATGCTTAAAGACACCTTTATCCAGATAATCATGTTTTACAAACTTCAACTTGCCTTCTTTATCATAATAAAAACGTTTATCTCCCTTACCATCTATTATCAATCTTTTCAGTTTACCTGTATTTAAATCTATTCCAATTGTTGATTTTGATGTTTTTATTGTTTTAAAACCATTATCTATTGAAGCATTAAAAATATCATTATGGAATACATCTTTGTTATTATCAACAATTTTTGTCAACATACCTTTGTCATCATAGGTATAGGATTTCGATGCAACAACTTTTTCACCATCCATTTTGGATACTTTTTGGAGCATTCCATTTTTATATTCTCTTACAACTGTTTTACCGTCTTTGAGCTTCTGGGTTAAATTTCCTGTATAAGCTTCCCCGTTTGCAAGTTTTGCCTTGCCCTTTTCAAACTTATTTCCGGCTTTTTTAAATGCATCAACTACCATATCTTTAATCTGTTCTGCTGCATTTTCAGCACCTTTTTCAACTGTTTCAGAGGCTTTTTTACCTCTTGTTGCAACATATATACCTGCAGCACCCAATACTGCTAAACCTGTCCAGAGCATCCAATTCTTATCACTTTGTTTTTCAGTCTGTTTTTCCGAAGATTTTTGTTCCTGAATTGCCCCCTTAAACGGTACTTTATTTATACTGATTGTAGAGATTGAATCTAACATTATTACTACCTTTCATTAATAACCTTATACATTTATTAAAACAAAAAGGTGAAAAATATTGCTATTACGGCTACCTATCCTATCCTATCCTATCCTAGGAGAAGTATAACAAGGGTTTCCAAGATTTTAAAGTCATCTTTACATTTTGTTACATATAAATTCACTACCTTATTCCCCTCTCACAAGAGAGGGGATTTATGAAACCGCCAAGCATCTTCTCTCTCCGGGAGAAAGTTAGAGAGAGAGTATTTCTAAGTCGCGGGTCGAGCGGCACGCTCGCAAAAAAAAACCCTATCTTTCGATAGAGTTCGGAATTCTTTTTACGTAATTCCTCGTGTGTAGAAGGTTAGTGTGTAGTAGGTAGTGTAAATAGTTAGTGTGTATATGTCTCGTGTTTATTTAATTCCTCATATTTAGCATTTATTGCTTACATATTAATAAAGTATTTTTGAAGTATATAATTGCTATATCCTATTTATTTCTTTACATTTGTTTACAAAGTTCTGTAAAACAGAATTCAAAAGCTTTTTCAAAAATCAATTTTTAAAATTTAATGAAAAAACTTATAATTTTTTAGCTTAATCTTTCCCGTACCTCCCTTTGTAATTATCATATTCCCTTTTTTTGACAAAAATAACACTATTTTTAGAAAAACACTCAATAATGTAAAAAAACTCTCTCCGTGCTTCTTTACTTAATCTTTATATAAAAACTATTGACCTTTTTTAAAAAACGTATTCTAATAAAAAAGTAATTTTATAAAAGAAGGAAAGAGGTCTGAATGAAAGAATTTATGCACACAAGATTGGACAACAGAGAGTTTACGGAAGAAGATATTAAGGGATTTATTAAAGATTACAATATTAAATTCATTAAGTTACAATTCGTTGACATCAACGGACAGGTAAAAAATATGACCATTCCTTCACAGCACATTGAAAAAGCATTAAACAACGAAATTATGCTTGACGGTTCGTCTATTAAAGGGTTCAGAAGCATTGAAACATCTGATATGTTCTTCCACCCTGATAAAAACTCGTTCCAGATTTTGCCATGGCGAGGCGCTGACGGGGTAAATTCCGCAAGATTAATCTGCGATATATATAATGCTGATGGAACACCGTTTGAAGGATGTCCGAGATGCAATTTAAAAAGAGTTATGAAAGAAGCCGAAAAAATGGGATTTTCAATGAATGTAGGTCCTGAGGCGGAATTTTTCCTGTTTTCAAAAGACAAAGACGGCAATGTTACAACATTCACGCAGGATAGCGCAGGCTATTACGATGTCGGACCTGAAGATCTAGGCGAAGATGTCAGATCTGATATTGTTTTAACGCTGCAGGAAATGGGATTTGATATTGAAGCGTCTCACCATGAAGTTGCAGACGGACAGCACGAAATTGATTTCAGATATGCGGATATTTTGACTGCTGCAGACAACGTTGCAACATTCAAGGTAGCTGTTAAGGCAATTGCAGCAAAACATAACCTTCATGCAACATTTATGCCTAAACCTATTTACGGTATAAACGGTTCAGGGATGCATTGTAATGTTTCGCTTTTCAAAGACGGTAAAAATGCATTTTTCGATGAAAAAGCTGAATACCAGCTGTCTGATATTGCTAAATATTCAATCGGCGGGATGCTGAAACATGTAAAAAGTATTACAGCAATTTTAAATCCGACCGTTAACAGTTTTAAACGTCTGGTACCTGGATACGAAGCTCCTGTATATCTGGCATGGTCTTTAGCTAACAGAAGTGCTCTTTTGAGAGTCCCTGCAAAACGCGGAAGTTCTACACGCGTTGAACTCCGCTCGCCGGATCCTGCATGTAATCCGTATCTTGCATTTGCGGCAATTTTGGAAGCCTGCCTTGACGGTGTAAGAAACAAAATTGATCCGCCTGCACCTGTAGAAAGCAATATATATAAATTAACAAGCAAAGAAAGAAAAAAACAAAGAATAGATGCACTGCCGGGAAGCCTCGCAGAAGCTCTTGATTATTTTGACAAATCTTTAGTATCGCGTGCAGCACTCGGTGATCATATATTTAATGAATTTCTATCCGCGAAGAAAAAAGAATGGGATTCGTTCAGAACTTATGTTTCTCAATGGGAAATTGACAGATACTTAGAAAGATATTAAAAAAGAGCCTTAAAGGCTCTTTTTTAATAATTCATTTCCCAGTTATCTGCCATAATTTGTCCAAATAGACCGTTATCCGGATGGTTTGCATTTATATCGCCTTTTTCGCCATTTGAAACATAAAATTTATCAAATAATTGACCATTACGGTCTACCTGAAAAGAAAAATAATCCCTTCCGTATATATTAGGGCCCTGCTTCCCGTTTACATCAACCTCAAATGCTATTACATCTCCGCCGTTGCCTACATGATTTGAACTGGTAATTTTATCTTCATCATCAGGGTCATCATTATCAACATCAGCCATTACGGCGGCCTCTGCACATAATGAAGCTCCACTTGAGAGTGTAACAACTACATTACATTGCCAGTTTTTTGAACTTATAACAGTACCTGACATTGATGAATATTCATCTGCAAAACAAGGTCTATAACGAGTTCCGCAATCCTGTACTATTTTAAAATAACTAGTAATAAATTTTCTTAATTCATTTGAATTATTTCTAACTCTAGATTCACCCAAATTAACATAGTTATTATCAGACACATACATTTCTACAGCTTGTGAAATTTCATTGTATACTTTATGCAGCTGAGTAACATAAACCTTTCGTTGATGATTTTGCATCAAAGTCGGGATTGTCATCGCTGAGACTACTCCAATAATGCCTAAAGTTACCAATACCTCTGCGAGAGTAAAACCGTTAATGGCAGCTAATAGCGCCCCCCCCCCCGTAGATGCGTTGTTTAAGAATATTCTCATAGGTTCCTCCTTTTTTTATATCACATGTATTAGTATAACAGGTATTTAAACATTTTTCAATACAAATTGCATTAAATCAATATTTTTTGTATAATTCAGAAATGAACAGCCTGCAAAAATATTACAAACAATCAGCAACTTATAAAATTTTTACCGGAATATTTTCAGAATTTGAGAGCTTCCTTGACACACTCGGAAAGATTACACTTAACGGGATTGATGTTATAAAATTTATAATAAAAAGCGGTGTTGATAAAAAAGAACTGTTTGAACAATGCTACAGATTCGGGATTACATCTCTGCCTATCACACTTTCGATTGTCGGCATGACGTCAATAATTGTCGCATCGCAGGTTGCTTTAGAAATGGTAAAACAGGGCGGAGGAAATTTTGTCGGACTTTTGATGACCATACTTATCGTTAGAGAAGTAGGTGTTATAATGTCCGGTTTTGCTATTATTTCAATGATAGGTTCATCCCTTGCATCAGAAATTGCAACAATGCGTGTAACCGAACAAATTGACGCTATTGAAGTTTTGAAAGTTAATCCTATACAATACCTGTTTGTTCCGCGCATTCTTGCGGGAATTTTTATGATGCCTCCCGTTGTTATTATAGCATCTGCTGTCGGAGTTATTGCAGGAGCTGTAACGGCTAAGATGACCTCCGGACTCAGTTTTATGGCATTTTTTGATTCTGCCTGGCTTGGGATTTATATGAAGGATTTAGGGGTTTGTCTTTTAAAATCGGTATTTTTCGGAGCCACAATAGCTTTAATAAGCTGTTCATGCGGATATTACGCAAACGGCGGAGCCAAAGGAGTCGGAGAAGCTACGACAAAAGCCGTTGTATGGTCGTTTGTCGCAATTGTAATATGGGATATGATTTTTGCTATAGCATTTTTCTTTTAAAGGGGTAAAATATAAAAGATGAGTATTGAAGTAAAAAATTTAATAAAAACATTTGATGAAAAACGTGTCATCGATAACGTTTCATTCAAAGTTGAAGACGGCGAAACTTTAGCAATTGTCGGATTTTCAGGTTCGGGTAAAAGTACTATTTTAAAACTTATCTGCGGGCTTTTAACTCCTGACAGCGGAGAAATAATTACATCTGACGGTGATATTGCAATGGTGTTTCAATACTCAGCGTTATTTGACTCTTTGAATGTAGCAGACAATATAGCTTTTGCGCTTCACGAAAGAAAAGAGCTGAGAAATAAATATACAGAAAAAGAGATAAAAGATATTGTTGCAGAAAAGCTGGAACTTGTAGGCTTAAAAGGTATAGAAAATAAATTCCCGTCAGAACTCTCAGGCGGTATGCAAAAACGCGTAAGCTTTGCCCGTGCAATAGTTACGGAGCCCAAAACAATACTTTATGATGAGCCTACGGCAGGTCTCGATCCTATATCGTCAACACTTATTGAAGATTATATTGTAAGACTAAAAGACGAAACTCACGCGGCATCTGTTGTTGTAACCCACCAGATGTCAACCATTAAAAGAACAGCAAACCGTGTAATAATGCTTTATGACGGGAAAATAGTTTATGAAGGAACTCCTGATGATATGCTTATGCAAACAAATGAATATACTAAACAGTTTGTAACAGCATCTCTTGAAGGCCCTATGCACATGATATCGGAAAATTGAGGTAAGAAATATGAATATTGAAAAATTGTTTAATAAAGAAGTTATGTCGCTTGATACTTATATTATGTTCAGGTTAAAAGAACAAACAGCAAAACTAAAAGATGAATTGACCTCAAGAAACAGAGCGCCGATATCACTTTCCATGGGAGCACCTACTGCTAATCCCCCCAAAGCTTTAATTGACAGGCTGAAAGAGATTTTGGATGAAGACGGCATTCACATGTATTCGACCCCGAAAGGAGAATCATATTTCAGGCAGGCAATTGCCAAACGCATGAAAAGCCGCTTCGGGGTCGAAATGGAGCCTGAAACAGAAATTTTTTCACTTGTCGGTTCCAAAGAAGGTATTGCAAACCTTGTAAGATTTATTACCACTCCCAAACACATTGAACTTGAAAAAGACGTAATTATGGTACCTGACCCTTGCTATGCATCATATTTACAGTTTATACAATGCTCAGGGGCCAAAGCTTATCCGATGCCTCTAACACACGAAAACAATTTCCAGCCTGATGTAGAAAAAATCTACCATCAAATAATAAAAGACGGCTACAAACCCGAAAATATTAAAGCACTATTCATAAATTATCCGAATAACCCGCTTGGAAGCTCTGCAAGCAGAGAATATGTACAATCCGTAATTAATTTCTGTAAAAAATACGATATTCTGCTGGTTTCAGATGCTGCATACTGCGATATGTATTTTAGAGAAGAGGAAAAACCTTTCAGCATATTTGAGCTTGACGGTGCAAAAGATATCGGAATTGAATTTTACAGTTTTTCAAAACCTTATGCTGTAACAGGCTGGCGTTTAGGCTGGGTTTGCGGGAATAAAGAAGTTGTCGGGCGTTTCGGCAAAGGTAAATCTACAATTGATAACGGAATATTCAAAGCACTGCAGAAAGCCTGCGCTGAAATTCTTAACTCTGAAGAAGGGGACAAATATATTGAAGAAAGAAATAAAGGCTATGCAAGAAAACAGGCTATTATGGTAAAAGGATTTAAGGAACTTGGCTGGCCTATAGATGAAAAAGATGTTCCGCATACGACATTTTATCTCTGGCTTCCTATTCCAAAACGTTATGATTCGGCTTTTAAATTCTGTGAAGATGTCTTGAAAAAATCCGGCGTTGTACTTGTTCCGGGTAACGCTTTTGGAGAACACGGCGAAGGATTTTTCAGGCTCTCTTATGTCTGTTCTGATGAACAGCTGCAGGAAGTAATTGACAGATTTAAAGCTGACGGATTTACTTTTAATTAATAAAAAAGAGCCTTAAAAAAGGCTCTTTTTGTTATTAAATTATTTTATTCAACTGCTAAAATTTGTAATGTAATCAACAACTTCGTTCATGGAATAAATATCTTTAACGACAAGAAAATTTTTGCCGGTTTTCTCTTTTACATAATCCAGAGTTTTTCCATCCAAAAAAGCTTCGGAGTATGGTTTTAACATTACTGACGGAATTATTATAAGATCAGTATCCAGATTTTTTACGGTTCTAATTAAATCATCCGTTGTAATAAGCCCCGAAACAGTAATATTCTGCCCCCAGTATTTTGATTTTACAGGGTTTACAGCTGCCGTAAGATTTTTTATTTTGTTTAATTTATCCGCAATTTTTTCGATAGCATAAACTGCAGCATAACCTGTTGCAAAAGATATTCTGAACGGCTTTGAAATTTTTTTGGGAAGTGTAAGCTTTTTAAAATTTTCAAGCAGTAAGCGTAAAGAGCCAACGCCGTCTTCAAGCTGGCTGAAATTCCCGTAATATTTAGCGGGCGGAATATCTTTTTCGGCAAGAAGAAAGAATTCATCAGAACAGCAAACCCGTTTATATTTTGAAGCAATTGCAAGTGTTCGCTCCGCGCATTTTTTATCAACCTGAACAAGCCATTTTTTTCTAAACTTAGTAACACCGACAGGAACAATCGCTGTTGAAAGAACCGTATTTTTTAGCAGAGCAAGATCTGATAAAGTACGTTCAAGTTCATCCCCGTCATTATACCCGGGGCAAAGCACAATTTGCGCATGGAAAGGAATTTTATTTTTTCTGAACCACTTAAGATTTTCCAAAGCTTTACCTGCATTTGGATTTTTTAGCATTTTAACACGCAAATCAGGATTTGTCGTATGCACCGAAACATAAAAAGGTCCCAGATGCATACGTTTTATACGCTCTTTATCAGCATCAGTAAGATTGGTCAGAGTAATGTAAGTTCCCTGCAGATAAGACAGCCTGTAATCATCATCTTTTACGTAAAGAGTCTCTCTCAGACCTTTTGGCTGCTGATCTACAAAACAAAATATACAGTGATTTAAACATGGCTTTACCCTGTCAAAAACCGCGCATTCAAAAACAATACCTAAATCCTCATCATAATTTTTTTCAAGCTCAATAATTTCTGTATCGCCGTCTGTCTTTTTCACTTCAAGTGTCAGAAAATCAGATTTACACAAAAAATTATAGTCAATCATATCAAGCATTATAGTATTATCAATTGATACAATTTCATCACCCGCAGAAATACCGAGTTCTTCTGCAATAGAATCTTTTATTACTGAACTAACTATTGCGGGCATTGTCCTTCTCCAATCCTTCAACAAGAGTAATCAGATTTGAATATTCGCAAAGTGCATTATCAAGAACTATTTTTTGATAAAAATTAATTTTGTTATATTCGTCATTCAAAACATTTTGTGCAAATGTTCTAAATTGCATAGCACGAGATTTTACGGAGAAAAACAATCGTTTTTTCTCATCAAAATCAAGACAATCCGCACAACAAAGCTTTACTCTTGCGTTAGACAAAAATTGAATGGGATTATCACTTAGATCTTCTAATAATAAACGTTTTAATTCATGAATACCATTCTTTGATATTTCATAATAAACAGACAACTTTCCGCCATCTGACATAAGTTTTCTTGAAGAAATACATTCCTTTTCTTCCAATCGTCTCAAAGCAGGTTTCAAAGCTCCGAAACTCGGATTGGTAAAAGGCGCAAAAATATCTAATATACGCTTTTGAATTGCATACATAGTAAAATCACGCTTTAACAAAACATACAAAATTAAAAGTTCTATCATAGAAATAATATAACACAAAAAACGTCTGAAATTCAGACGTTTTTTTATATATAAAATCTGGCAAATTTAATATATTTGTCTTATACGCTTGTTTATGAAAGTGCCATTAAAGCTTTCACAGAACGCGCATTGTCTCTAACTTCTTCATCGGAATGCTGATCTACGGTATCTTCCAATATTTTCATAGCTTCAGATTTATCATCAAGGGACAATAATTCGTTAATAGTGCTCATTGCAACAACTGTTGACATGTCGTTAATACCTTTTCCTTTATTGGTAATAACAACTTTTAAAGAATCATGCATATTTTTCTTAACAAGAGCACGCGCAGTCATTTCTCTGATAGCATCTACTTTAGAATTTGTTCCTACATCTTCTAAAATAGAAATTGTTTCAGGATTCGGATTTAATCCTAAACCTTCAATAATATTTGTTACATCTTTAACTATTTTTTTATCTGTCATCTTAATTTTTCCTCCCTACTAAACCTCTGCAGCTTCCCAAAGAGCAATTTTATCAGTTGCAAGCTGTCTTGCTGCAGCCATGTCATCCATTTTAGCCACAGATTTTACGGAAACTCCGGAAGAAATCAGATCTGTTACGGATGTCCCCAGTGTTTCTTTAACCGAATTAAACATAGAAATTGCTTTGTCTTTAGCCGGAGAGAAAGAAATTTCAATATTGTTCAGTTTGTTCCAGCTGTTAACCACATTGTCTTTAATTTTGTTACCAAACTCAACAACAGAATTAATCATGTTCTGGAATTTTTCACCGATACCTGAAATAGAACCAACCAAAGCGCTGGCTTTCAATTTTCCGGTAAAGTTAATTTTGCTGTCATTTTTGTTAGAAGATTCAAATACATCCGCAGTCAGCACATTACCTTTAAAAGAAGAAGCTGAAAAAGGATTTGTTGAATTTGAATTTCTCTGGGTAGATGTTTCGTGCTTGCTTGTGTTGAATAAGCGTTCACGAATTGATGGGATTGATAAATTTGCCATGTTAATTATCCTTTCGTATAACTTTTTTCGACTTTAATAGAATATCATTATAAAAAATATTATGGCTCAACCTTTTGGTGTATTCTTGATTGAAATTCTTATACTTTAGTTGTAAAATTTAGCAAGAGGGAATTGAATATGGGATATGAAAATTTAGATAAACTTATAGAAACGGTGCGTACTCTGCGTTCTCCGCAAGGATGCGAATGGGATAGAGCACAAACTCACAAAAGCCTGCGCCCCAACATGCTTGAAGAAGCTTATGAAGCTGTTGATGCCATGGATTCAGGCGATATCAAACATTTAAAAGAAGAACTCGGAGATGTCTTGCTTCAGGTACTTTTACATTCACAAATTGCTGATGATGAGGGAGAATTTAATCTTGATGATGTTGCAAAAGGTTTGAATGAAAAGCTAATTCACAGACATCCGCATGTATTTGGTAATGTTAAAGTAAGTTCCACACAGGATATAATCGACAACTGGGATAAATTGAAAAAAGAAGAAAAACCGCACAGAAAATCTGCCATGGACGGAATTTCAAAATCACAGTCAGCATTAATGAGCGCTCAAAAGATAAGCAAACGTGCGGTAAAGCAGGGATTTGAATGGCCTGACGAAAACACGTTATATGAATGTATTTATTCGGAATTTGAAGAATTTAAAGACGCTGTGAAAGAAAAGAATACAGAGCACATGGAAGAAGAAATGGGTGATATTCTTTTTGCGGTAGTAAATCTTGCACGCTGGAACAAAATCGATGCTGAACAGGCTCTTTTAAAAGCTAATAAAAAATTTACGGCACGCTTCAGAAAAATGGAAGAATTAGCTGAAAAACCGTTAGAAGAATACGATTTCAGGGAATATGATATATTATGGAAGCGGGCTAAGGAATGCATATCTCATAATTGTTAACAAATGTAAAGTATCGTTACCCCAAAAAGGCAATTCCTAAATAAAAAAATCCTTTATATAAATATACAGGAAAGAGGATAAGATTTATGAAAGAACAGGAATTAAATACTTTAATGTCTGTAGTTTCAGACCCTATTAATAATGTTTATAAAATTAATTCAAGAAAAGATCTGGAAGAAATTCAGCGCATTATAAGAATTTTCAATATTGCTGAAAACCAGCATAATAAACATGCAATGCTTTCTATCAAAAATCTTGCCACTTTAAGACTTGTTTTAAGCAACAATTAATAATTTCGCCCGCAAATTAAACCATAATAAATTAAAAGCCCTGAAATATTCAGGGCTTTGCTGTTATTTTTAAGAAATTTTTAATATTGCAGAACCGAACAAAATTATTCCTATAACAATTGCAATAACAGATGCAAACATCACAGCTCCGGCAGAAATATCCTTTGCCATTCCGACAAGCCTTGAATACCTGTTATGGAATACAGCATCCAGAGAAAATTCTACAGCCGAATTTACCATCTCCGTTACGATTACAAAAGCAATAGTCAAAAGCAGTATACACATTCTCTCCACAGTAAAATCAAGAACAAACGCCAGTGCAAGAACTACCATTGCAATACAAAAATGCACTCTTATATTGACCTCTGACTTTAATACAAGCCGCATACCCTTTCTTGCATTTTTAAAGGTGTTTGAAAATCCCTGCTGTTTAAATTTTGTCATACCCCTATACTTTCCAGTGCTTTGTTTTGTAAATCTATAACAAAATTATAATCTTCTTCTGTCTGGTGGTCAAATCCAAGAAGATGCAAAATACCGTGGCTGATTAAAAAAGAAAGTTCAAATTCCTTTGCAACACCTTTTTTTTCAGCTTCTTCTATAACTTTATCCAGTGCAATAATAACTTCTCCAAGGTTAATTTCTCCGTCAAAAACAAATTTTTCTTCACTATCCGCAAAAATTGCAAAAGTAATTATGTCTGCTGGATAATCTTTGTTTCTGTATTCCTTGTTAATTTCATAAGTTTTGACGCTGTTACAATAAAGAAAATCAAATGAAACTGACCTGTAATCAAATCCGAAAAGACAGGAACGCTCATAAATTTCAGGAATAGAAAGATAAAATTTAAGAATTTTTTTTGCAATATTTAAAAATCTTTTTTCATCGACATTCCAGCCTTCAAAGATATTCTCACTAAAAATATTAAATTTAGTCATTCTTATCCTCTTTAGGCTTATTTTCATCCTGCGCAGGTTTTTCTCCTTCCAGCTGTTTAATTTTATTTTCCAGATCTTCATCAAGGAGTTTAGCCGGCATGTTTATCTTCTGTTTTTGCAGCTCTTCTGCCAGATTTTCCTGATATTTAATTCTGTTATGCTGCATTCCGCGCAAAATACGGGAAAAAGTAGATGCTATTGTTTTTATATCTTTCAGAGTAAGCGGGCTGTCTGATAATTGCCCGTCATTCAATCTTTCCACTATAATTTTGTTAATCATGCCTTCAATTTCTTCAGGCGTAGGATTTTTTAGCGAACGAACAGCTGATTCTACAGCATCTGCTATCATCAAAATCGCGGTTTCTTTTGTATTCGGTTTTGGCCCTGCGTATCTGAACTGTTCTTCTTTAACGTTATCTGCGCCCTCTTCTTTCACAGCCTGATTATAAAAATAACTTGCAAGCCCTTCTCCATGATGCTGGGTAATAAAATTTTGAATGACCTGAGGAAGTTTATACTCCTTTGCTATTTCAATACCGTCTTTAGGGTGGGCGGTAATAATCATTTTACTTATTCTTGGCGTAAACTTGTTATGAGGGTTCTCTATTAAAAAGTAAGACTGATTTTCTACAAAGAATAACGGACGTTTTAATTTGCCGATATCATGGTATAAGGCTCCGACACGTGCAAGAATAGGATCCGCACCGATTGCTTCCGCTGCAGCTTCGCATAAATTTGATACCATCAAACTATGGTGATAAGTACCGGGAGCATCAATTTGAAGTCTTTTTAAAAGCTTCTGGTTATGATCACCCAATTCTGCGAGTCCGTATGGCGTAATTATTTTAAACATACTTTCTAAAAGAGGCAAAAGCCCTGATGCTATAATCGCACTGAATATGCCGTTTAAAAGAATATATAAGCAGTTTTTTATAATTAAAACATTATCAACCTCTATAAGGCATTTTTCAAGAATATATATGCTGAAAACAATTATTAAGCCTGCAATTCCGATATTAAAGCCGTTTTTTATAACATCCACACGCTCTGCATATCTTATCTGCGACATAGTAACGGAAGACAATATACTCAAAAGCAAAAATGCAACCAAAAACTGTATATTATACTGATATCCTATTGTCATAACAGAAAGAAGCAATACTGATGCGACAAACGCAATTCTGGGTTTTGTAAATATAGACATTAATATTAAAAACGCAGGAATAGGTATCACATAAGGCGAAAAACCCGTCGGGAGAACAACTCCGATAAACGCAATCAACAGAGAAAGAAACGAAGAAATAGCCAGATATCTAGGCTGTAAATAATCTTTCTCAAAAAATTTCATATAATAAAGGAACAAAAATGTACCAATAAAAACAATTACATAAATAGCAGAAAGTCCTGCAGGATTAAGTTCATAAACATTGTAGCCTGCCTGACGCAGAGCATCTCTTTTCAATCTGGTAACAGGCTCGCCGTTAAATAAAATCTTATCGCCTTTCTGAAATACTACTTCATAAGGTTTTACTGAATTCTGGGCATTTTTTCTTGCAATTTCCGTTGCAAATTCATCGACAACAAGATTAGGCACAATAACCTGTTCAAGTATTGCCTTTATAACAGATACCTGACGCTTTGAAACATTTGATACAAGATTATTCAAAATTATACTGTCGATATTATCTTTTTCGTAATCTTTCTCTGTTATTCCGACTCTCAAAATATTCGAAAGCGTCAAATTTGACTTGTCAAAAACTTCATGAAGGCTGTTTTCATCTGCCCTCAGCAGAAAATTTATAATAAATGCTCTTTTGGAATTATCGGATAAATCAAATAATATGCCCAGTTCTTCCGTTTTCACTGAATCCGACACATCTTTTTTTCTTATCTGCATAATCGATGTCTGCAGAGTTTGGAGATTTGTCTTAATAAATTCATCTTCAGCAGGTGCCATAACAGGTTCAACTTTCTGTGCGACTTCTTTTCGATGCTGTTCTGTACGCTTTACATCTTCAACCGTTAAAGTTTTCTGGGCAATAATATCGCGTTTGCTTATTCCGTTTTCTATAATATTCTGGAAAAAGAAATTTTGTGATGCAATAATTGCAGTCATTAATACAGTAAAACCAATAAAAGAAAAAACTTTGACAGATTGTGCAGAGGTTATAAAATCCCTAAGCTTAGATACAAATTCAAATTTCGCCATATATATAAATTCCTGTTTTTATAAATTTATCTTTTAATATATTATAACTTCCTAATTTTTTTTCAAGTCCTGAAGTTTCAGTCGTCTTTGTACATCTTCAAGCAGTTTGCGGTTTATTGAGAGAAGTTCAGAAACAATTGCAATGACGCCTATCTGAACACCGATTATAATCAGTATTGCAGAAAGAATTAAAGACTGTATGTGCCCTGATCCGCTGCCAAATGCATAAAACCACAAAAATCTCAGGCCTATTACAACACCTGCTGTAAAAAATATTCCTGCTAGAATTGCAAAAAATCTAAAGGGTCTGTAGATTATAAACATCCTGACCATTGTAAACATAGAACGTCTTACATAATCAAATATATTTTTTACAAGCTTTGATTCTCTTAAATCAGGATTTACATTTATCGGCACGCATTTAAGCTGCAATCCTTTCGCTTTTGCCTGAATTATAGTATCCAGCGTATATGTATAATTATCAAATACATTCAGCTGAATTGCCGCATTTCTTGAAAATGCCCTGAAACCGCTCGGAGCATCTTCAATATCCGTTGAACTCAAAAGTCGCATAACATATGAGCCGAGTTTTTGCAAAAATTTCTTCAGCGGAGAAAAATGAGCAATTTTAGACACAGGTCTTGAGCCGATAACCATATCGGCATCACCATCAAGTATAGGCTTAACCAGTTTTTCAATATCATCCGCACAATACTGATTATCGGCATCTGTATTAACAATAATATCAGCCCCTAGAGCAAGAGCCTTATTAATACCTCCTACAAAAGCTTTTGCAAGGCCGCAGTTATGAGGCATGCTGACAAAATGTTTGACACCAAGATTTTTTGCAATTTCAACAGTTTTATCTGTTGAACCGTCATCAATAATCAATACCTCAATCTCATCAATTCCGTTGATTTTGTCAGGCAGTGCCTTTAATGTAACAGGCAGAGAATCCTCTTCGTTATAGCAGGGAATTTGAATTATCAGCTTCATAAACTTCCTCTTTTAAATTTTTCTTTTTATTATATAATTAAAGAGGGATTTTGACAATCGTGAAAAAATTCATCGCAATAACTGCAATAGTTGTTTTAGGGTTAATTTTAAGACTTATATTTATTAATAAGCCTGACGGTTTGTGGAATGATGAATATGTAAGCTGGATAATTGCTGCAGCACCTTTCGGGAACGGCTTTATTCAGGCAGTAAAATCTCAATGCCACATGCCGTTTTACTATCTTTATCTTAAATTCTTTATGGCAATTTTCGGACAGAGCGATTTAGTCTTGAGGCTGACTTCTGTATTTGCAGGAATTCTATCAATTATTGCAATGTATTTTGCGGGACGGGAAAGAAATGAAAGAACAGGATTATACTGCGCAGGATTTGCTGCGGTGAGTTCATTCCTTATTTATTACTCTCAGGAAGTTAGATTGTATCAGATACTGTTTTTCTTCTCTGCATTGAACCTTTTGTATACAATAAAATGTATAAAACAACCTGTCAGACGTAATTTTATTCTATATGCAATATTTAATTTTCTAATTCTTTTCACCCACACAATAGGTTTTGTTTTTGTTTTCTTCAATCTCATATTTCTTAGTATAAACTTATACAAACAATTTAAAAAAGTTATAACAGCCGTCTGGATTTCAATATTCGCAGGCGGTATTATTTTATCTCCCATGATAATACACATTCTAACCGGCAGATCGTTCTCTCAATGGTGGGGTAATTTTTCATTATCTAAAATCGGCTTTTTATTTACCGATTATTTTTCTCCGGTGCTCACAAACCTTACAAATGCCCCTGATAACTTTTTCTATGCGCCGAAACTTGCATTTTTCATGCTTGTACCTGCAATAATATGCATTTTCTTTATATACAAATCTCTTATAAAAAATAAATTTAACATAGGACTTTTCACAGTATGTGCTGCAACAATTCTAATACTTATCTGCGCAGCACTAAGCGGAAAACTTGTATTTATAACAAAATATTCGATTGAAATATATCCGGCTCTAATTTATCTTGTCTGCTTCGGTGCAGACAGCATTGATCACAAAAAATTAAGAAACACCCTTGTAATTTTATATTGTCTGATAAGTCTTGGTTATATAGCTTTTGCGCCTTATTCTTCCCCCAAAATGCACCGCGCAGAAGGGCATAAAATTCCCGCAGATATAATAACTCAGCTTAATCTCAATAAAGATGACATAATTCTGCTTGAATATTATTCTGCAGACAGATTTTATAAATATATTGATTTTTCGAACTACAGAGTTAAAGAAATTCATAAAGGGAATTTTAACGAATATTTAAGCAAAAATACAACTTATCATGAGGCATACAGAAACGGGAAAAATATTTACAGAGACATTTTCAAATATGACAACAATACGTATCTTAATAATCTCATAAAAAACAGTATTACAAATGAGCTTAAGCCCGGTCAAAGCGTTGTAATGATAATCTTAAACAGCGTGGCTTTTTATTCTCCCGATGACATAAAAGAAATAGCCCAAAATGATAATTTATATAACGAAAAACCTTTATTATTCATGGTATTTTCATATATCAAGTACAAAACATTTACGGAACTTGCCAAAACACTTGCGATAACTAACGTTGCGCAGAAAGGGAACTGGACTCTTGTAAAATTTACAAAACTTAATAATAACATACAAAAATAGCAATTTTTTGTATGTTTAAACCTCTATATATATGGAAGGTTTCATCGTAGTAGTAGGAAGAAAAATATGAAAATCGAGAAAGTTAATTCGAATTTTGTTAACAGCGCATATTTAGACAAACTAAATGATAAAACCGCATCAATTCAAACCGGTTTCACAGGGAGCATTCCGCAAGCTGTAATAGAAAAAGAGATTAACAAACGAAATCCAAAAGTATTAAAAGGAATAAACAGATTAAGAAATAATATAGGAGAGTTTCAGGATATTTGTATTAATGCAACCGGTACAGGACTTTTAGCACCTATATTTATCAAATATAATCCGCTTTCAAAAACAGATGAAGATACCAGAACATATTCAGCATGGAGACAACCTGTATCAGCAGTTCTTGCGATATTAACTCAAGGCCTGATTACAATTCCTGTTGTGAAAATGATTAAAAATATGGCAAATAACGGTTACTTAAATGAAGAATGCAACCTGACTCCATTCAGAGATAAAAAATATATTGAAAAACTTATGAAAAAGATGCATCCAGAAGCAAATAAAAAAGAATTGGAAAAATATGTTGCAGATTATTTAAAAAGCAGCAGCGGTGATTTGCAGTCTACAATACATTCATTGAAGCAAGATAACACTGTATATTACACTGTAAGAACTTTATTTGATAAACACACATCAAAAACAAATTCTGGCGACCATCCAAAAACTAAACGTGTAAAAATAGATTCAAAACGTTATACAGAACTTCTAAACAGAACAGTAGATGATATTATTAAATTAGAGCAGAAAGAACTTGACAGATGTGGTAAGGTAAAATTCACAAGAAGGCTCGCTCAAAGCGAATTTTACAGAACTAACAGCCAAGAAGCATTAGATCTGTTAAATGACATGAAAACAAAAATTAACAGTACCGATAATATTCCTGACATCCGGAAACAATTTAAAACTGAACTAAGAAAATTAAAATCCAATAAAGCAAATCAGCATCTTATTGATATGCTCTCTGAAACAATGGTGCTTTCAACTGCCGGCAAAGATAAAATGCTTGAAAAAGTTGCAAAAATGGAAGGGCATGTATATAAACACATGAACAAAACTCCGGAACAGGTAAAAGAAGCAGTTGAAAAAAGCGTAAAAGAAAGAATTGAATCTCATAAAAGCGCAATAGATTTTCTAAACAAAGTTAAAGATGCCATCAAAGACGGAAAAACGGTTTCTCAAATAGAAGAAATGTTTAATCAGGAAGTAAAAGAATATCATGATAAAGCAGTAAAATTAAACTTTGAAGATACTGCTTCTCGATTGAAAAATAAAATATTCTCAGAAGAAGTTGCATCAAAACTTAAAATTTTAACAGAAAAACATATTGAAGGTGTAAAACGTGTTTCAACATTAATAGCTGCCTTAGCAATTCTGCCCGTCAGCTGTTCACTTTTGAACTGGATATACCCGAGATTTATGGATGCAGTATTTCCTAATTTATCAAGCAAAAAACATAATAACGAATCAAAAGAACTGGTTGACAAAGCAACCAAGAACAGCGAGGTGAAATAATGGCTATTCTTGCAGTTAATCAGATAAATGAAAATAAGCCCCCCTGCCAGCAAATTTCTTTTAACGGTAATAATACAGAAAAAGAAAATAAAACAAAAACAGCAAAAATTGCCGGAAATGCAATAACTTTAGCAGGTGCTGCAGCAATAGGAGTCTTAGGATATAAAAAGAACTGGGCACAAAAAGCAGTGAAGTGGCTTTCCAACACAAAATTAATGAAAAACAAAGTATTCCCTAATTATGAAATAGACAATGCAAAATTTATGTCAATGATCGGGGTTACATCAATTGTACTAAAAGACGGTTTAGGCTGTTATCTCTATGTAAAACAGAGTTTGAATAACAAAAAAATTCCGGAAGATAAAAGAAAATTTGTTGCAGCTTTAGATCTTGCAAACGGCGGTCTGATGGTCGGAATGCAGTTATTAACCTTCTTTACAATATCTAACAGAAAAGTTCAAGATAAAATATTTAATAAGTTATTTGGCAAAAACTTCACAAGAGCAGCTGACAAGGCTATGAAAGCAGCCTTACAAAAATCTGACAAACTGAAAAATATTACAGGTCAGGAATTCCACTATGCAAGAGAAGCTGACAAAAAAGGATTGAAAAACGCATTCAGCTATCTAACATCACTTGCTGCTTCTACACTGCTTGCTAAACGTGTTATCGTTCCATTTATTGCAACACCTCTTGCTGATAAAACCGAAGCCTGGATGAACAGAAATAAAAAACCGGCACAAATCCATAAAGATACAAAGAATACTTATAATACAAAGCCGGCGGCTGAAACAAATTCAGACAAAATTTCAGAAATAGCAAATAATAAAACAACAAACCTGTTAGAACAAGCTACAGATAATACAAAAAAATAAACCTATTATGAGATACAAATAGGTTTATTTTAATTATAGAACATTAATGGATTATTACGCTTAATACTCCATTTCCCAGTTGTTATTTAAAATTTCACTAAAACAGAAAGAAGCATCACTTTGACGTGCTATAGAAGTTGCTCTCTGACATTTTGCCAGATTAGTTACTGGAGTCTCACCTGGTTTGACTAACTGCAAAGCTCTACTAAGCGCAGATGAAATTGTACCATCAGAATATATTCCGAGTATAAACAAATCCCTGCCAACAATATTTGGTCCCTGCTTTCCATTAATGTCAATTATCAAATCACCAATTAAGTTAGCTATATAGTTTACATTTAACACAGCAAGAGGGCTATCACTATCAATAATAAGCCGTTTTGATGGATTATACTTTGCACAAATAGTTGCTCCGCTTGCCAAAACAAAGCATGGTGCTGTTGTATCAGCATACGCAGTTACAGCTCCGCCGTTCATATTTGTATAGCTGTCTGCAAAACAGTTTGAAGGAGTTCCGGTACAATCCTTAATCACTTTAAATTGATTTTGCAAAAATGTTTTCATTCCAGCATCGCTTCGAACACCTGCTTCAGTAAGATTGATTGCATTACGGTCTGTCATCTGCGCTGTTGCTGCCTGCTGAAATTCATTATATACTTTATGCAATTGGGTTACATATACTTTTCTTTGGTGATTTTGCATCAATGTAGGGATAGTCATTGCTGAAACTACACCAATAATCCCTAATGTTACCAAGACCTCCGCTAGGGTAAAGCCTCCTGCACATTTCCTTAATTTTTTATCGAATTTTTTGGAGGCATTGCTTGTTACAAACGAATTAGCGCCCCCCCCCCGACATCCTGAAAATACACTTATATTCATTCTTAACTCCTCTATTTTTTCATATACAATCATAATATAACACATTTTAGAGATAACTCAATACATAAAGCCTAAAATGGTTTTGTCTGGTTAAGTTTAAGTCTGAGTTCTCTAAACCTTGAAATATCTTCCTGAGTTTTTCCGGATTCTCTAAATACAGCCTGTGTTGCAGGATGAACCATCAGGACATAATCCATATGAATTTCAAGAAAATTATATTTTCTCGGAGCCTGAGAAGAATTTCTCGGATAAATTTCAGCATTTGTAACCGCAAGAAATCTGCGTTCTTTATCATTCAACAAATCTGTTAATTCACGATTTGTATTAGTGTATTTAGAAACGTGAACCACCCCTTTTATATCGTGATCCGCAGTTAATATACAAACTTCTATTGGTACTGTATCTATATTTTTTGCCATCTTTTTATCCTTCTTTAATAATTTCCATGTAAAATAATCTTACAATATATTGCTTAAAATGTCCATTATGTAAATTTTATCTCTGTCTGCCTCTTATTCTGCCGCCATAAGCTTCATGCACATCAACTATTGTGATAAAAGCATTAGGGTCAGCATTTTTAATAATTTCTTTCATTCTTGCAAGCTCAAGTCTTGACACAACACAGTAAATAATAGTTTTTTGAGCACCGGAATAACCGCCCACACCATGTATATATGTTACGCTTATATCAAGCTTATCAATAAGCTCCTGTCCTATTTCTTCAGCCTGATCGCTGATTATTTCAATAGATTTTGCCGAATTCAATCCCTCGAGCACAACATCAATAACTCTGAATGCTATAAAATATGTCAGAACAGCATACATAGCTCTATTCCAACCAAATACAAGTCCTGCCGCACCGTAAATAAAAACATTAAAAAGCATTATCCATTCGCCGACAGAAAAGCCGAACTTTTTGGATAAAACAAGCGACATAATTTCAGTACCGTCAAGAGAACCTTCATTTTTTAAGACAAGTCCCACGCCTGTTCCGAGAATTATTCCTCCAAATACAGTACACAAAAGCAAATCATCAGTTGTCGGCAGATGATGTTTTGTAAAGATATTCAAAGCCAGAGAAAGCATTCCTATCGCATAAAATGTCTGGAGAACAAATTTTTTACCTATTTTATTGAATGCCAGAAGGAAAAACGGAATATTTATAACAAAAATCAATAAACCGAGATTAATTTTGGTCAGATAACTGACGATAATTGAAATACCAACAATTCCGCCGTCAATAATATTGTTCGGGACAAGAAAAACTTCTAAAGCAAATGCAGCAATAAATGGTCCGACTGTTAAAAAAAACAGCTTATTCAACATTGAAAAAAATAATTCTTTTTTTGTTAATTTTCTCTCGGGCATATTTTTTAAACCTTACCTGATTCATCTTTTGCAGATTTTTTAATAGTCATAAAATTATTGATTTTGAATATAGTTTTCTTATCTTCATCCGACTTTTCTTTATAACCTAATATATTTTCAAGGTCTGATTTTAAAGTTACAAGATCCTCATATTTTTTAAGACTTCCGTCAATTGCGACAGAGACATCTCCTGTTTCTTCCGAGACAACAAGACAGGCCGCATCCGTACCTTCTGTCATGCCGATAGCAGCTCTGTGTCGTGTACCGTATTTCCAGCTCAACTTCGGATCTTCGGTCAGCGGCAGTAAAACTCCAGCAGATATAATTTTATCACCGTTTATAACAACTGCCCCGTCATGCAAAGGTGTGTTAGGGTGAAAAATTGTTAAAATTAATTCAGTGGAAAGATCAGCATTCAAACGGGTTCCAACATCATAATAAGTATTTCTCAAATCACTCTGAAATACGATTAAGGCTCCCGTATGAGACTTAGACAAAAATTTAACGCTCTCAATTAATTCTTTAACAACATCGATTTTTTGATTTTTTGATTTTTCATAACTTGAGTTAAATATACGCGTAACAAAATCTACCTGTCCTAAAAAACCCAAAAATCTTCTGAGTTCCGGCTGAAATATAACAATCAAACTCAATGAAACAAGGGTTACAATTGATTTTAAAAACATACCGATGATTTTCAAATCAATTCTTAATAAAATTTCACTGAGTACCCAGAAGCAGACAAGAATCAAAATTCCTTTTACAAATTTTTCCGAGGAGGTATTTTTGATAAATTTTTTATACAAAAACAGCAAAAGTCCGGCAAGAAAAGCTATCTGGATAAAATCTGACCAGTTAAAAGTCAATTCCAGAGTTCCTATGTATTTTAAAATATAATCTAAAATATCATTTATCATTTTCTTAACCTTCTTGGAATTTCATCGTGAGAAATTAAATCATCCAGAGTCTCTCTCTTTACTATCATATCAGATTGAGAATTATTTACAAGTACCATAGCAGGTTTCTGTACACGATTGTAATTTGATGCCATAGAATAATTATAAGCTCCTGTGTTATAAACACAGAGTATATCGCCTTCTTCAAGTTCAGGGAGTTTTATATTTTTTATTAAAATATCGCCTGATTCGCAGAATCTTCCTGCAATTGTAACATTTTTAACAGATTCATTCTCAGGTTTATTTGCAATTTGCGCAAAATATTCCGCTCCGTACATAGAAGGTCTCGGGTTATCAGCCATTCCGCCGTCAACTGCAAAATATGTTTTTCCGTCAGGAACCTGCTTAGAGCTTCCTATGGTATATAACGTTACTCCCGCTGTTGAAATAATGCTTCTGCCCGGTTCAATAAATAAAGAAGGAGGTTCTATTTTGTACTTTTCAATACATTCATTAAGTCTGTTTATAATCATATCCGCAATGGTATAAACAGATGGCGGGCAGTCATTATCCGTATATTTTACTCCCAGACCGCCGCCCGCATTTATTTCATCAAGCTTCAGCCCGAACTTTTCATCAATTCTTGCGATTTCTTTAACCAGAATTTCTATTTCATCACCGTAAATTGAAGTTTCAAAAATCTGCGAGCCTATGTGTGCATGAAATCCATGAAGATGTATATTCTTATAATTATTTAATATCAATTCAACAGCTTCATCAATCTGTGTCAAATCAAATCCGAATTTTGAATCAAGATGCCCTGTTTGAATATATTCATGAGTATGGCACTCAATTCCTGGAGTAATTCTAAGAAGAATATCCGCTGTTTTGTTATAAGATTTTGCGATTTCATTTAAAAGGGAAAGTTCAAAAAAGTTATCAACGGAAATTCTGCCTGCACCGAGTTTTAATGCAAGAGACAATTCATCAACTGATTTGTTATTCCCGTTAAAGAGAACCTTTGACATATCAACGCCAGCTTTATATACAGTATAAATTTCTCCGGCAGATACCACATCAAAGCCAAAGCCTTCACTGTCAAGAATTGCAGAAGTTCCCATCGTGCATAAAGCTTTTGAAGCAAACATCATATTGACTTTCGGATATTTTTTAAAAGCTTTTTTGTAATCGGCGCATACAGTTCTTAAAGTATATTCATCTATGACATATAAAGGTGTGCCGTATTTTTCCGCAAGCGTAACAAGATCACAACCGCCGATTTCAAGATTACCGGTTTCATTAATTTTTGCAGTAAGCGGTTTTAATGACTGATTTGTACTGTCCATTGATGTCCCTTCTTATATCTTTAGAATAACATAATTAAGATAAAATTAAAATAGTAAAAATAAAGTAATTAACAAAGAATAATAAACCATTAAATTTCTTGCTTTCAAAAGCCTGAAATAAAATTCTTTTGTTTCATCTCCGCACTCAAAGCTTTTTAATGAGTTATAAATATCAAAAACCAGCGGAACAAGAGCAAAAGTAATTAAAATAAGATAATTTTTCAGCATAAAAGCAAGAATTCCCGTAAACAAATACCCGAGTCCGTAAACGATAAAAACACCCTTTAAGGCCTTACTTTTGCTCCCGATACGGCAGACAAGAGTTTTCTTATGAGATGCCATATCTCCTTCAAAGTCAAGCAGTGTGTGAACATACAAAAGCCCGACAGTAAACATAACAACCGCAAGCGACATTATAAAAACAATTAAAGAAAAAGACCCCATCATAACAAAATAAACACCTTCAAAAAGTAAAGGTCCGAAAGCTGTCCCGACAGCTATTTCGCTCAAACCTCTTTGAGACAGTTTTGCATAAATTAAAGTTATAACCCCGCCTGTGAATGCAAGCCACAAAACAGGCAGACCGCATCTTAAAAGGAGAAAAAGTCCTGCAATACAGGCTATAACACAATAAATTACAACAACTTTCAATACATCATTTAAGCAAGCTTTGCCTTCCTTTATATACGCACACTTACATTTTTGTGAATTATCAGTAAGTCTTTTATAATCAACATAATCATCAAACAAATTTGTTGCAAGATGCGCAAAAGAAATTCCGATAAGCACAATAACTCCGTTTAAAATATCACCGCCCGATTTTAAAGAATAAACAAAAATTACAAGCCATGACAACAAAGTCATAGGCAGCGAAAAAATCCTTGAATTTTCAAGCCAGAATAAAATTGTTTTAATCATCCTAAAATATTTTCCATTCCCTTTACATCTTCATAACTTGCTCCGGCTTCGAGAATTTCTTCCGCGGTCAGACCGAAAAGAGTTATTAGAGAATAAGCTTCTTTGCTGTCAGATTTAAGATTCCCGACAACCGTTTTTACTGCTTCTTCACGGGTAAGATTGGCAAACTGCTGATTTTTTCCTTTATTAATAATTCTCTTTTTGGACTTACCCACTCTCTTTTACCCCCAGAGCGAGAAGAGCAGCCCCTATCATGCCTGAATAATTGCCTGCAGATGCTTTTACAACCTTAAAAGGTGTTGTAACGATTTCTTTATTTGCCTGCACTTCAAGATACTCAATATCAACAAATTCAGCCATAGAACCTGACAAAACAACACAATCAGGATCAAAAATATTTGCTAAGCCTATTATTCCTTCCAAAATATCATTTTGCCATGTTTCAAGAATTTTTTTCATCAAAGGTCTGTCTTTATTTTCTATGACATCATAGGTTGTAATCTCAGAATCACCGGAGATTTCTTCGGCAGTCTTTTTTAAACCAGTTCCTGATGCGTAAGCTTCAAAGCAATCATAGCTTCCGCAGGTGCATTTTCTGTGTTTGTCAGTACGCATTTTAAAATGCATCTCGCCTGCCGCGCCGTTTTTACCTTTATAAAGTTTATCATCAAGAATAATTCCACCGCCGACACCTGTGCCGAGTGTCAGCATAACAGAATAAGGCATTCCTTTTGACGCACCAATAATATGTTCCGCCCACGCTGCGGCATTAGCGTCATTTTCAACAAAAACACGCTTTTTACTCAAACTTTTAAAATCTATTGAAGGATATTCTTTGGCGATATTTCCGGTTGATCCTAAAATTCTGTCATTGGAGTTATTAACAGCACCGCAGGTTGCAAATGCAATAACATCAACCTGACGTTCATACTTGCTGATAATTTCTTCAAAAAGAGCTTTTATTTCATTAAAAGTTTTCGGGGTTGAATGTTTTTCAACTTCCGCGATAATCTCGCCTTTTTCGTTAACAATTGTATTATAAATTTTTGTACCGCCGACATCTATTGCAAGCGCGTGTCTTGTCATAAAATTACCCTCTCTGCACAAATCTTTTAGTAATCAACTGCGGTCTTGTGATTGCCGAACCTATTACCACACAATGTGCTCCGATATCAAATGCTTTATCAACTTCTTCAGGCTCCCAGATTCGCCCTTCAAGAACAACAGGAATCTTAACATTATCAACAAGCTGTTTTAATAGTTCAAAATCAGGCCCTGATCCGCGGTTTTGTGAAAACTGTGTGTACCCCGAAAGCGTTGTAGAAAGAATATTCGCACCGAGTTTCTCAGCGTTAAGCCCCTCTTCAAGCGTTGATATATCAGCCATTGAAACTCTGTTGTTAATCCTTACATATTTTATAAGGTCTTCCAGCTTTTCACCGTTCGGTCTTTCTCGCATTGTTCCGTCAAATGCTATGATATCTGCCCCGGCTTCCACAAGACTTATTACATCTTTCAAAGTAGGAGTGATATAAACAATTTCCTGCCAGTTAGAAGGAATTATATCAGGCTTTGTAATTCCTATAATTGGAACATCAAAAAGATGCTTGGCATTTTTAACATCTCTCACCCCTGCCACTCTAAGACCGCCTGCTCCGCCTTTTACAACAGATTTCATCATTGCGACCATACATTTTTCGAGATACAAAGGTTCAGAAGGCATTGCCTGACAGGATACAACAACTTTATCTTTCAAACGATTAATAATATTCATAAATTTATTATATCGTAAAAATTTTATTTGGGTTATAATTTATGTCAATAAGTAAACAGGTAAATAAATTAAAGTCGCTTCGCTCAAAGAATTATAATTCTATTGATTAACTTTATTCAATTCGTAAAAAGAAAGGCACAACAAATGAATAAAACAATTGTCAAATATCCGTACCTTACAGAAGATGTAGAAATTTATGAAAGAGAAAACGGGCATAAAATTGTACTTGCACATAAAGAAGGAGAACTTGTAAATGTCAGCACATGGGTCAAAACAGGCTCAATAAATGAAGATGACAGCAATAACGGTATTTCACATTTTCTCGAGCATTTGATGTTCAAAGGCACACACAAACATAAAGCGGGATATTTTGACAGAACCCTTGAAGCAAAAGGAGCAATAGTTAACGCTGCGACGTGGAAAGATTACACTTTTTATTATGTAACTTTACCAAAAGGCAAAGGTTGCTGCGATTTAAACCTTGCAATCGAGCTTCATGCAGATATGATGCTTGATCCTGTTCTGCCTGAAGAAGAGATAGGAGCTCCTTTTGACCTTAATAACCCTGAGGTTAGTGATAAACGCGAACGCCACGTTGTTATTGAAGAAATAAGAATGCGCAAGGATCAGAACTGGACAAAGGTCTATAACGCCTGCAATTTCAATATGTATAAAAAACACCCGTACAAACGAGACGTTATAGGAACCCCCGAAATTATTTCACACGTTACGCGCGACCAGATTATGGACTACTATAAAACTTTCTACACCCCTGAAAATATGACAACAATCATAGTAGGAGATTTTGACAAAGAAAAAATATTGGAAAAAGTCGAAAAAGAATTTGACTTCAAAGGCAGAAAAAATGCACCGAAAAGAATTAACGAAATTGACACACCTGCCGATCATACAATTGTTGTTGAAAATAAGGGGATATCAAATACATCTTACCTTATGATAGGATTTTTGGGTCCGAAAGCAAATCAGCTCAAAGAAAATATAGAACTTGATATTATAAGTATTATCTTAGGCGAAAGCACAAGTTCAAGACTGTATCAGAACCTGATAGAAAAGCAGAAAGAACCTATTTTTAATATGGCAAATGCTGAACATTACCAGTTTAAAGACGGAAATAACTTCTTTGTACAGGCAAACTTCAAACCCGAAAAACGCGATATTGCAATAGAACTTGTGAAAAAAGAAATCCAAAATCTTCTGAGCAGCAGAATAACAGAAGATGAACTCGAAAAAGCAAAGAAAAAAATAAAATCACGTTTTGCATATTCTGCGGAAACTGTCTCGGAAATCGGCGAAACTATCGGGTATTATATGACAGTCTGTGAAGATTTGAAACTTATCGAAAATTACCTGACAGATGTTGAAGATATAACCGTAGACGACCTTGAAAATACAATAAGAAAATATCTAAATCTTAATAACGCCGTTATCTCAATATTAGAACCGGAAAAATAAATTAATATTTACGTTTCGGCAACAGCTCAGAATATTTGGCGCATAATACGCAGTTATATTCTTCTAAGTGTTCCTGTAAAATTTCCATTTTATCAGCAATAATCTCAGCATACTGATAAATATGATATGTTTCATCGTTATTTTCTATGGCGTCCTTCAATACTTTAAAAAGGATTTGGATTTCTGATAACTCATCCCCTAAATCCAACATTAGATTAAATATATCTTTTTGCATTTTAGCCTACTTTCTTCTTTATCAAATAGATTATTATAAATTATAAGTCGATAATAATCCATTGTAATAAAAAAGTCAATATCTATAATAAATAAGATGAGAGATAGCAGATTACAAATACTTGGAAACAATATCAGGGCAGAAAGGATGAGAAAACGATTATCTCAAGAAAGTCTTTCTGAAATAGTCGATATTAGCAAAGATTCTTTATTGAAAATTGAAAATGGACGTCAAACTCCATCTGCCTTTATCGTCTTTGACATCGCAAACGCTCTTGAAATTCCGATTGAGGATTTGTTCAAAAATGTTCCTCAGCAAAAGGGTTAATATGCAGGAAGCAACAACAACTGAAATAGAACAGCTTGAAAAAGTCAGGGGGAAATGTCTTTCCTGTCAAAAATGTCCGCTTTGCAGAACAAGGACAAATATTGTTTTCCGGAGGAATTCCAAATCACAAGCTTATGCTTATCGGAGAGGCCCCAGGATACTATGAAGATCAAAAAGGCGAACCATTTGTCGGCAAAGCAGGCCAGCTGCTGGATAAAATTTTTGCATCGGTTGGATTATCAAGGCAAAAAGATGTTTATATATGCAATACACTAAAATGCCGTCCGCCTGACAACCGCGACCCGCTGCCTGATGAAAAAGAAGCTTGCAGAGAGTATCTTGATGCACAGATAGAAATTTTAAAACCGCGGATAATTCTTCTTTGCGGACGTGTCGCCGTAAATTCACTCCTTAATACAACGCAGGGGATTACAAAATTAAGGGGCAAATGGTTTGAAGGGCCTTATATGTCTAAAATGATGCCGATTTTTCACCCTTCATATCTTTTAAGAAATGATTCGCGCGAAAAAGGAAGCCCTAAATGGCTTATGTGGCAGGATATTAAAGAAATAAAACGTGTATATTCACAAATGGATTAAATCTATTATTTATATACATCCTGAATATTTTTAATGCCGCCTTTTTCCACAGGCAGACAATAAGTTACATTAGGATGAAAATAGTAATTCCCGCGGGAATTCCGCATTATAACAAGGCTGAAAAGATCATACCCGCTTTTATTAGGTCTTAAAAATCCGTTGCTGTCAACAGCAAACATAGGCTTTGGCGTATTCGCGGGCATATTAAATACAACAAGACTTGTTTTATCATTCATAACAAATGCCTGATCGTACCTGCTCATCATGTTTTCAGAAAATCCTGCGCACTGCAAAGCTTTAGGATATCTTTTGTAAACAGGGATACAACCGTTTTCCACTGCATTGTTTTTACAATATTTTGCAACTTTTAAATTAGTCGTGAAATCTTTATAAAATCTATCGCACCCTGAAAAATCACTCTTAACGCCTTTTTCAGAGCTGTAATAACAACCGGTATCTCCCCCAGACTCATAAACTGTAGCAAGAAGTGCCTGTGAATATAACGAGTATAATTTTTTAAATGACGTAACTGCAGACTTATCAATTAGTTTACATGTATAATAGCCCGCTCCGTAGAGCAAAACAACCAAATATACACCTGTCATAACTAAAAGCCGCTTTTTATCAGCCATAATCTGCTACAATAACTCCTCAGGTTCAATTGCAAAGTCTATAATAAAAGGTTCATTAACAGATAAAGCCTTTAATACAGAAGCTTTCACATCTTCAAGGTTTTCAATATGCATAGCCTTTATACCATAACTTTCTGCAAGTTTTACAAAATCAGGATTGGAAATTTGCGTTGAATAATATCTTTTATCACATATTTTTTCCTGAAACTGCCTTACCATACCAAGATACCCGTTATTTAAAATAAAAATTTTTACCGGTAAATTGTAATCTTTGCAAACTGCAAGCTCTTCTAAATTCATCTGAAATGAGCCATCACCTGCGATACAAATTACAGGTTCATTATTTAATGCAATACTTGCACCAATTCCTGCAGGCATACCGAATCCCATAGTACCGAGTCCGCCGGAAGTTATAAATTTACGCGGAGAATTAAATTTTAAATATCTTGCAGCCCACACCTGATGCTGGCCGACTTCTGTTGTTACAGTGATATTTTTATCCTTGATACAACAGGCAATTTCCTGCATTAGCTCATAAGAGTGCATCTTAGCAGATCTTTTTAGAGGTTTTAAATCATCCTTTTTAAAGTCCATAACCGCTGTCAGCCACTCAGAATTGTCTGCGATTTTAAAATTATTCAATCGCGCTATCATTTTTTTGAGAACTTCTCCTGCATCACCTGTAATACCGATTGATGCAGGAATAATTCTTGAAATTTCGCTCCCGTTAATATCCAGATGAATAAGTTTTTTACCAAGCTCATTATCTTTAAAACAGCATCTTATTCTATCGTTAAATCTTGTACCTACAGCAAAAATTAAATCAGCTTCTTTTACAGCTCTGTTAGCTGCAGGGTGTCCGAATATTCCAATCATACCGAGATAATTTTCATCATCTTGCGGATAAGTTCCAAGTCCCATCATTGTAGAAACTACAGGAATATTCAAAATTCGTGCAAATTTCGTAATTTCTCGAGAAGCATCAGCCTGAACAACCCCTCCGCCGGAAATAAGCAAAGGACGTTTAGCTCGAATAATACTTTCAAGAGCTTTTTCAATAACATTTTCCGCTGGAACAGGTTTTGAAATTCTTATTGAAACATTCTCTTCAAATTCAGCTTTCTGCGAAAAAACATCTTTTGTAATATCAACAAGCACAGGCCCCTGCCTGCCTGACATAGCGGTGCTGTAAGCTTCAACCAGCGTTTTTTCCAAATCATTAACATCTTTTACCTGAAAATTTTTCTTGGTGCATGATTTTGTAATATTAATAATATCAACTTCTTGAAACGCATCCTGATGAAGAAGCTCTGATGCAACCTGTCCTGTAATTACAACAAGAGGATATCCGTCAAGATAAGCGTTTGCAAGTCCTGTTACCGTATTTGTAGCCCCGGGGCCTGACGTAACTATTACTGTACCGCATTTGCCGCAGCTTCTGGCATAACCTTCGGCCGCATGAACCGCAGCCTGTTCATGACGGGTAAGATAATGCTTTATACATTTTTGCCTGCTCAATTCATCATAAATACCTAAAACAATTCCGCCGGGATAGCCGAAAATTGTATCAACATCAAGTCTTTTTAACGTCTCAACTACAATCTGCGCTCCTGTTAAAGTTTTAGTTAATGTATGCATAAAAAACACCCCGTTTTTATACAAAAATTTTATCACAGAGATTTCTGGAATGCAAAAAAGCCGTCTTATTTGTAAGACGGCTTTCACTTTTTAATCAAATGTAAATAATTCTTTCAGCAGATTTCTCTTTTTCTCAACTTTTTTCTGCTGTTCTTGAGCTTTTTTCTGTCTTTCAAGCTGTTTTTGTTTTGCTTTTGCACGTTTTTGAGCGAGCTTTTGTTCTCTCTTTTTCTTTTTTTCTGCAAGTTTTTGCTGTTTAGCCTGCTGTTTTTGATAAGCAGATTGTTCTTTTTGAGCAACCGAACCAGTTAAGTTGTCAAGCCATCTTGAAATCGGTCCCTGGGCTTCTGCTGCGTAAACAGAAGACATAGACATAACGGCAACTGCCAATAATACTGTTAATTTCTTTTTCATATAAATTCTCCTTATTCAGAAATCAATTGATTCCACAATTCTCTTTTTTGTTCTAATTTTTGCTTTCTTGCATTTGCAGCATCTTCACGCGCTTTTTGGTTTGCTTCTATTTTCTTTTGCAGTTCTTCTTTCTGTTTAGCACGTGCCTGTTCTCTGGCTTCTATCTGCTTTTGAAACTCTTCTTTTTGTTTTGCTCTTGCTTCTTCTCTTGCCTGTTGCTGCTGCTGCAATTCTTTTTCGGTGTCAACAAGTTTTTGAGTATGTTTTTGAATAAATCTTTCGGTATAAGTTGTGGGCTGAGAATCAGCGGCATAACTGATTACCGCAGTGCCCATAACCAGTACTAACGATGCAACTAATAATTTTTTTGACATAATAAACTCTCCTTTTTGTTACTAAAGTATTATACTAAATTAAATCATACATCGCAACTATTTTATTAATACCTTGCTGTGCAATGTTAAAAATCTTAACCATTTCTGACTGTTCATAAGGCTCACCTTCAGCTGTGGTTTGGAATTCTATAATTTTTCCGCTACTTGTCAATACAACGTTGCTGTCAACCTGCGCATGAGAATCTTCATTATAATCAAGATCAAGTCTGACTTCCCCGTCGACAATTCCTGCGGAAATTGCTCCGACAGGCTCAATAATTGGATTTTCTTTTATAGTACCGTTTGCAAGAAGTTTATCGACTGCTATTTTTAAAGCTAGAAAACCTCCGCAAATACTTGCAGTTCTTGTCCCTCCGTCTGCTTGAATTACATCGGCATCAATTGTTATTGTTAAATCTGAAATTTTTTCTAGATCAACACAGGCTCTGAGACTTCTGCCGATAAGCCGTTGAATTTCCTGAGTTCTACCGGAAATTTTTGTTCTTTCTCTCTGGCATCTCGTATTCGGTGCGGAAGGCAAAAGAGAATACTCCGCCGTAATCCAGCCTCTTTTGTCTTCTTTATCCATCCATTTCGGTTTACCTTCTTCAACGGATGCCGTTGTTATAACTTTTGTATCGCCAAATTCCACAAGTACCGAACCTAACGCATGTTTTGTATAATCTTTTATAAATCTTATTTCCCGCGTTTCGTTATTTGCCCTGCCTTCTCGTTTCATAATAATCATCCTTTCAGCCTTTATTTTTTAGTCTCGTAATCCCACATATAAATCTGACCGCAGTATTTGCACACCGCATGATCATTCATAAACTGCAAATCAGGAATAAATTTGTATCCGTCAACGGTTATTTCGATATCACCGTCTTTGTTATATTCCTGCAAAAATTTCTTTTCGCCCCTGTAATCAGGTGAAAACATCAATTCAAACTTATCTATAGATTTACAATTTTTGCAAATAAACATGATTTAATACTCGTCATCTTCAAGTCTTGCGCGTCTGATAATTTCAGGATCTATTCCGCGTTTTTCTATTTTGAAAGTTTTTGCCGTAACTTTTTTAGAGGCTTTCTTTTTAGGTCTTCTCTCCTCATAATCTTCACTGTCAGATGCCAGATTGTTATACCAGAGAGTCCAGCAGATACTTCTTAGCGGAAGCGTAAAACCAACAACAATAAAAAATATTATCTGGTTTACCACTTCTTTGCCGATAACAATAGGAGTAATTCCAAATCTTTCAAAATGTTCTACAGGGAGGGAATAAGCCCAGCTTTCAAATACTTTGGCAAGTTTAGCAGTCAAATTCAAAGCATCAAATATTACGCTTAATCCTGATGTTAAAAGATAATAAGTAAAAACAACCAGCAGTATCATTAAAAGAAATGTTCTTGCAAATCTTCCTTTTACAAGCTGCAAACTTCTCCTGAAATAACCTACAGGTGATAAGCCGTTTTCAAATGTAAATACCTGAAAAATCAATATAAAATAAATAAAAAATATAAAACCTATTATCCAGAATAGAGGAATAAGAGATACTAAAGTGAAAACGCTAAATAAAAGCCACAGTGCAATATATGAAAAAACCTTTTTCGAAACAACAGAATTATGAGCTCTGAAATCATATACCCTGCCGGTATTCAAATATCCGTCAGTCATAGAATTCAAAGCGCCATAAGAGACAAGATAATCCCAGAATGCCCTTGCCCATATCAAAAGCCCGGGTATAACAGAAAGAATTATACAAATAAGCATTGTTGAAATATCATTCATTGCAGGATATTTTACAATCAAATTCTGGAAATTTTGTGTATACCAGTAAGTAATCCCGAAAATCATGAACAACCCCAGCAACTGCCCTAAAACAGGAAATGCCATATACAAGAAAAATTTATGAATATTCAATGCATAAATTTTTATACCTTCAAAAAATAGAACCCAGACGCTTTTATCTTCTTTTGCCATATCTCTCCTGTTTTAAAATCTCATATTTATTGTATAATAATTTTATTACAAATATGCAAAAATTTACAAAAGAAGATTTTTTAAACAATAAAGTTAATTTACATTTACACACCAAATTTTCTGACGGCGAAGGGGATGCTCAGGATCTTGTGAGCCAGGCTGTTGAGAAAGGTTACAAAAAAATAGCCTTCTGTGATCACAACACTTTAGAAGCTTATCACAAAACAGACATTTTAAAGTACGATATAGTCTTGCCTGCCGTTGAATTTGATGTCTGGTGCGGTTATGTTTTTATGCATCTGCTCGGTTACGGGATTGATGTTAATAACAAAGAACTTTTATCTTTCTGCGCTAAAAATAAGAAAGAAACAGAACTTGATATAGTGAGAATTTTGGCAAAACGCGATATTAAAAAGCTGATAAAGGCAATACATAATGCAGGCGGAATTGCAGTGCTTGCCCACCCAGCCTGCTGCTGGGCTGTTAATTTAGAAGAATTTATAAAAAAATTAATTTCATACGGTCTTGACGGGCTTGAAGTTTATTACCCCTACAAACGCCACAGAGGAATAATAAAATTCCATAAAGCATCAACAGTTGAAAAAATTGCTGATAAATATAACCTTATAAAAACCGGCGGAACAGACTTGCACGGCACTTATTTAGATTAAATCTACCACGGGTAATCAGACCTTATTTCCCAGCC
>ULJB01018844.1_pt1 | contig 58033 bp, 49 predicted proteins | sample 1950771 | NCBI WGS metagenome assembly ULJB01 (sample SAMEA4835461, study PRJEB28245) | human gut metagenome | biome: gut microbiome; material: fecal sample | place: Denmark | collected 2008
ATATCTCATTCCCACAACTTTTTCAATAGTTTTCTTATACCGAACTCACGTTAAAACAATATCTTTACCTATAATAATACTTAAATTTCAAAAGTAAAGATTATTATTTTGTCCATTCATACTTGCCATAATACATATTATCAATTATCTTTACCACATCAAACAAAATAAATCAGAATATGATAAAAATTTACGGAATGGAAACTTGCCCTGACTGCAAATATGTGGAAGAGCAAGTAAAAAATGACTGCAGATATGAGATTATAGACATTGGGAAGCATGTAAACAACCTGAAGGAATTTCTGCGCCTGCGCGACAGCAACTCTGCGTTTGATGCAGTAAAACGCCGTGGTACAATTGGTATTCCATGCTTCATTCTTGGGGATGGCACAGTAACACTTAAGGCCGATAAAGCAGGCTTGCATCCAAGCCCGAAAAATATAGAAGGACCATCATGCCGAATTGACGGAAGCGGCTGCTGATACCAAACATTATTATTTACAATAATAAAAAGATGGCGCAAGTATAAAATCCCTTGCGCCATCTTTTTATTCAATACCTAAGCTGAACCAATCAGAGCCACTTAACGTAACAGAAGTCCTGACGGTGAGGCAGGTTGTCATTCTTCGGATACATCCTGACTGCCGTTTTATAAGTACCCGCTTCAGATGCTTCAACTGTAGCTTCGAATGTATATAAATTACCTTCTCTACTTATAAGTTTGAACGGGAATACATTTGAAATACGCTCTTCACCATTCTTGTCTGTAGTAACTGATACGAATTCAAGGCCAACTGCGTCATTCAGCCCTTGTTCGTCAATAACAAACTTTATCTTGTATTCCACGCCTGTCTCCATACCGGTTGTAGGCATTGTGGTCTCTTTTGAAACTACAGCTATAGAGTCCCAACGCTCTGCCACAGTTTCCTTCCACTGGGCTATGTCCTTAGCAAGCCGGTTGTCGTTAGCCGAAAGCTTCTTGAAGCGCGCAGCCTCCTTCGTATAGAATTTGCTGTAATAATCGTCAAGCTGACGCTTCATCGTATAATGAGGCGCTATCATGGCTATGGAATTCTTTATCACTTTTATCCAGCCTTCACTGTACCCCTTAGGAGTCTTGTTGTAATACAGTGGTATGATTTCATTTTCAAGAAGTCCATATATTGTAGCTGCGTCAAGCTGGTCCTGATATCCCTGATTTTTGTATGTCCGCTTTTCAGTCAAAGCCCATCCGGCTCCTTCACGATAGCCCTCAAGCCACCATCCGTCAAGCACGGAAAGGTTTACAACTCCGTTCATTTCGGCCTTCTCCCCTGATGTTCCAGACGCTTCAAGAGGACGAGTCGGAGTGTTCATCCATATATCAACACCTGAAACAAGACGACGTGCAAGTTGCATGTCATAATCCTCAAGGAAAATTATCTTGCCAAGAAATTCGGGACGCTGGCTTATCTCAAATATTTTCTTGATAAGCCCCTGCCCTGCACCGTCTGCGGGGTGAGCCTTGCCGGCGAAGAGGAACTGTACTGGACGCTCAGGATTATTGACAATCTTAGAAAGACGGTCAAGGTCTGTAAATAACAAATGAGCGCGTTTATATGTCGCAAAACGACGGCAGAAACCTATCATCAACGCGTTTGGATTGATTTTCTCAAGGAGCGATACCACACGTGCAGGGTCACCCTGATTCTTCAGCCATGTCTCGCGGAATTTGTCACGTATGTAATCTGTAAGCTTTTTCTTCAACGCCATACGTGTATCCCAAATCACATCGTCGGGAACATTATAAATAGCGTGCCAAATGCTCTCGTTGCTTTGATCAGACATAAATGACTCATCAAAATACTCGGCATAAAGCTTACGCCACTCTGTTGCCGCCCATGTGGGGAAGTGCACACCATTCGTTACATAACCTACATGGTTCTCTTCTGGATAATACCCCTTCCATATACCAGAGAACATCTTTTGGCTTACCCATCCATGCAACTTGCTCACGCCGTTAACCTCCTGGCATGTGTTGCAGGCAAACGTTGACATACAGAATTTCTCGTTATGGTCGTCAGGATTGGTGCGCCCCATTCCGATGAACTCATCCCATGTAATTCCAAGAATTGAAGGATATCCACCCATATATTTGCCGAAAAGACCTTCGTCGAAATAGTCATGTCCGGCAGGTACCGGCGTGTGTACTGTGTAAAGAGATGATGCACGCACAAGCTCAAGAGCCTGGTTGAAAGTAAGGCCACCCTGTACATAGTCGCAAAGACGCTGCAAGTTGCATAATGCGGCATGACCTTCATTGCAGTGATAAATATCCTTCTTTATGCCAAGTTTTTTCAAAGTAAGAATTCCGCCAATGCCAAGCAGTATTTCCTGCTTCAGACGGTTCTCCCAGTCGCCGCCGTAAAGAGAGTGGGTTATTGGCTTGTCAAAATCAGAGTTCATCTCGTTGTCCGTATCCAAGAGATACAGTTTGATACGTCCAACGTTGACACGCCACACGTATGCGTGAACCAAATAATTCACATAAGGCACGTCAACAACCAAAGGATTGCCGTCGGCATCCAACTGACGCTCAATGGGCAGGGAATTGAAGTTCTGCGCCTCATAGTTGGCTATCTGCTGCCCGTCCATACTGAGCGACTGCTTGAAATATCCGTACCTGTAAAGGAAGCCTATTCCGCACATATCAACATTACTGTCGGAAGCTTCTTTCAGATAATCGCCGGCAAGCATTCCAAGTCCGCCCGAATATATCTTAAGCACCTGGTTAATGCCGTATTCCATGCTGAAGTAAGCAACGGAAGGACGTTTCTTGTCAGGCTTTACATCCATGTATTTTCGGAACTTCGAATATACATCCTTCACATTTTTCATTATGGATTTGTCACGCACTATTTCCTCCTTGCGGTCATAGCTTAAGCGTTCAAGAAGCAGGACAGGGCTATGTCCAACCTCCTCATACAATTCTTCATCAAGGCTTCTCCAAAGGTCTCTCGCCTCATAATTCCAAGCCCACCACATATTATGTGCAAGCTCGTCCAAACATTTCAGTTGTTCAGGCAATCTTGATTTGACAGTCGTTTCCCTCCATTGTGGGGCATTGCCATAATCTGCTTTAATTTTCATAACTTATAATGTTCTATGTTTGTTTTCTGTAAATAAGTCACCTAATTCCAAAGTTCTCTTGGAATATCAATGGCGTCCGCTCATTTTTCAGACGCCCTCTCCCCCGCCTTGCGCAACGCATAATCATACGCCTGATAATAATACTTTATGAAATTACTCCAAAGAGCCTTTCTTGAAAGTTTTTCCGCATTGGCGCGCGATTTGTTTATATCCGAAACGGAAAGATTTGAAAACTCAGCTACGGTATCCTTTATCTTGTCTGCAACTTCAGAATAATTATAGTCAGTCCTATGAATTACCTTTACACCGTCCATTATCTCTCCGTAACGCCCAAGCTCCGAATTCACCCAAAGCCCAAAGCCGGCCAAATCAGAAGTTATACAAGGTACCTTAAAGGCGATGGCCTCCAACGGGGTGTATCCCCACGGCTCATAATAAGACGGATATATACAAAGGTCGTTGCCAAGCACAAGGTCGTAATATTTCATGTTGAATATGCCGTCATTCCCGTTAAGATAGCACGGCAGAAAGACAAGCTTCACATTGTCTTCACTGCTGTTGTTCATGTCAAGGTACTTCATCATGTCAAGCACATTGTCATGAGTCATATTATGCAGCCAATGTGTTATCATCGGAACGTGCAACGGAGTATCGAACTTTTGTTTGGAATTGACTCGGTCAATCAAATCCTGACGCGGTTCACCGACCCATCCAGGAACTTCAATGAAGGCCAATATCTTCTTGCCAAGACGGCTGTCCCGCTTCAAGCGGTTCATTGCTTCTATATACACGTCGACGCCCTTGTTCCTGAACTCATAGCGTCCGCTTGTCGAAACTATCAGTGTATTTTCATCGTCAAGTTCCTCTCCGAGCAAAGCATTCGCCACTTCAAATATACGCTTCCGCGCCGCCTTACGCTTGCGTGTGAACGCCGCACCCTTGGGAACGAAATCATTTTCAAAGCCGTTGGGCAGCACAAAGTCAACCTGCTTGTCAAGCAGTTCCTTGCACTCGTTGGCGGTAATCTCGCTTACCGTAGTGAAACAATCCACATACTTTGCCGTCTGCTTCTCTATAGAATGCTTGCTCTGCATGTTCAGTTCGCAAGCCATCTGGTCTCCGTTGTATGCGAAAAGATAATCATATAACGGCTTATTGTTGCCGGCAATGCTACGCCCGATACTCGTCGCATGGGTTGTGAACAATGTGGCAACCTGAGGCAGCCTGTTGTTCAAATAAAGCAAACCAAGCCCGGTCATCCACTCGTTTCCATGATAAATGACCTTCGTAGCCTCATCCAGATAAAACCTATAGAAACTTTCTACGACCTTGGCCGCTCCAAATGAAAACATGGAAGCCTCGTCATAATCCCCATAAGCATGAAGACTATCAACTCCATAATGCTCCCACAACCAAGTATAAATCTGATTTTTATCTTTATAATACTGATTGAAATCAACCAATACAGCTACAGGCTCTCCCGGCACGCACCAGCGGCCAAGCCTCACTGCAAGCCCTTCCTTATCGGCCTGCACTTTCCATTCGCCGAAAAGTCCCTTGTCTTCCTTAAAATAAAGACTGTTGGCATCGCCCAAATCCGGGCCGATGAATATTATCTTATCTTTGAATGCATCTTGCAATGTTTTTGCACGTGTTGAAAGCACTGTGTATATACCCCCAACCTTGTTGCATACTTCCCAACTCGATTCAAATATGTAATCAGGAGTTAATAATCCGTTTGCCATCTATACTTCTTAATAAGACGGCTGCAAATATACAAAATTTTGTGCAGCCGCAAACCATGCAAATGTGAATTTTAGTAAAAACAGCCGCCATTCTTGACGTATGCAAATCAATACGGCTCGGCAAGCATATCAACGCTTCACCTCTTTTATATTATTGAAAAACATGTAACACAAAAGACAAACATTGTATCGCAAAAACAACAAGGCGGAGACAACCTTAAAAAAGATTGTCTCCGCCTAAATGATTGTGGTTGTCTGTAATGCCGTCAGATGGCGACATCACAAACATTACTTGTCAAGCAAGATGTCCATCATCTCACAAGCAGCCTTGGCTACAGATGTACCAGGGCCGAAGATGGCGGCCACACCTGCCTTGTAAAGGAAGTCATAGTCCTGTGCCGGGATAACGCCTCCTGCTATCACCATGATATCTTCACGGCCAAGTTTCTTCAATTCTTCTATAAGCTGAGGAATAAGCGTCTTATGTCCGGCGGCAAGCGAACTTGCACCTACGATGTGGACGTCGTTCTCTACAGCTTCACGAGCAGCCTCAGCCGGTGTCTGGAACAGCGGTCCCATGTCAACGTCGAAACCACAGTCGGCATAGCCTGTCGCAACGACTTTTGCACCACGGTCGTGTCCGTCCTGACCCATCTTTGCGATGAAGATACGTGGACGGCGGCCTTCTTTCTTCGCAAACTCTTCTGTCAACTCGCAGGCTTTCTTATAGTCCGCGTCGTTCTTGCTTTCTGATGAATACACGCCTGATATTGTTCTGATAACTGCTTTATAACGGCCTACAATCTTTTCGCAGGCATCACTTATCTCACCAAGGGTACAACGTGCCTTGGCGCACTCAACGGCAAGCTCGAGAAGGTTGCCCTCTCCCGTGCGTACACATTCAGTAAGGGCGTCGAGCGTCTGCTGTGCCTTGGCGTTGTCGCGTGAAGCGCGCAACTGTGCAAGCGCTTCTTCCTGCTCTTTGCGCACAGCCGAGTTATCAACCTCGAGAATGTCAATCGGGTCTTCGTGGTCGAGGCGGTACTTGTTTGTGCCGACGATAGTCTGCACTCCGCTGTCGATGCGCGCCTGGGTGCGTGCCGCAGCTTCCTCGATGCGCATCTTTGGAACGCCGGTTTCAATGGCCTTGGCCATTCCGCCAAGCTTCTCTATTTCCTGAATGTGCTCCCAAGCCTTGTGCGCAAGCTCGTTTGTCAGGCTCTCCACATAGTATGAACCGGCCCACGGGTCGATATGTTTGCAGATTTTCGTCTCGTTCTGGATGTATATCTGGGTGTTGCGTGCGATACGTGCGGAGAAGTCGGTCGGCAGCGCGATTGCCTCGTCGAGCGCGTTGGTGTGCAGACTCTGGGTGTGGCCGAGAGCCGCGGTCATGGCCTCGATGCAGGTACGGCCTACGTTGTTGAACGGGTCTTGCTCTGTCAGAGACCAGCCTGAAGTCTGCGAGTGGGTACGCAGCATGAGCGACTTCGGGTTCTTCGGGTTGAACTGCTCAATGACTTTCGCCCACAGCATACGGGCTGCACGCATCTTGGCAACCTCCATAAAGTGGTTCATTGAAATGCCCCAGAAGAACGACAGGCGCGGAGCGAATGCGTCGATGTCGATGCCTGCGTTGACTCCGGCGCGCACATACTCCAGTCCGTCGGCAATGGTGTAGGCCAATTCAATGTCGGCCGTAGCGCCGGCCTCCTGCATGTGGTAGCCGGAGATTGAAATGGAGTTGAACTTAGGCATGAACTTTGACGTGTACGCAAAGATGTCACTGATAATCCTCATCGAGAATGCGGGCGGATATATATAGGTGTTGCGCACCATGAACTCCTTTAAGATGTCGTTCTGTATCGTTCCGGCCATCTCCTCAAGCTTTGCTCCCTGCTCAAGACCGGCTACTATGTAGAACGCCATAATAGGCAGCACGGCACCGTTCATTGTCATTGACACTGACATCTTGTTCAATGGAATACCGTTGAACAGCACCTTCATGTTCTCTACCGAGCAGATAGAAACGCCGGCCTTGCCCACGTCGCCTATGACACGCGCGTTGTCAGGGTCGTAACCGCGATGGGTCGGAAGGTCAAAAGCAACCGACAGACCTTTCTGTCCGCTGGCAAGATTGCGGCGGTAGAAAGCGTTGCTCTCCTCTGCTGTTGAAAATCCGGCATACTGGCGGATTGTCCACGGACGGAACGGATACATCATGCTGTAAGGACCGCGCAAGAAAGGAGGCAGGCCGGCCGTATAGTCGAGATGCTCCATTCCTTCAAGGTCTTCCTTGGTGTAAGCCGGTTTCACCATGATGTGCTCAGGTGTCCTCCAGTCGGGGGTTATGTTGTTGTCTTTCTGCCATTTAGCCCCGTCTGACGACTTTATGCCGGAAAATATGTCGATGTCGTTGAAATTCTTTCTCATTTTATTCCCAATTTAGCGTTATACTCTTTCAATGTCTCAAGCACGTTGCAACGCACGTGAATAAAGTTCTCTATGCCTGCGGCCTTGAGTTCGTCCATGCAGGCAGGGGCACCGGCCACTACGAACATGGCGCGTCCGTCAAGATACTTGAACGCCGGAACGGCATACTCTGCATACTCGTCGTCGCTCGAGCACAGCACAACAATGTCGGCGCCGGCCTTCAATGCGGCATCAACACCTTCTTCCACGGTTTTGAAACCGAGGTTGTCTACAACCTTATAACCGGCGCAGGCAAGGAAATTGCAGCTGAACTGGGCGCGCGCCTGGCGCATTGCAAGATTGCCTATTGTAAGCATGAAAGCTACAGGAATCTTTCCGCTTTCTTCCACTTTCAAGCGCAAATCCTCATAATCTGCAGCAAGACGTGTCGTATCGATGGCCTTAAACTGCGCTTCATGCTTGTGTCCGCCTCCGCATGAGCAAGTGCAGGCTACGGGACGTTTGCCATCTGACTTTTCCGTAAAGTTGGGGAACTGGTTTGTTCCGAGGATGAACTCCTTGCGCTTTGCGGCAGCTTCATGGCGCTTTGCATTCGTGGCGTTGATGTCATCCTGCACAACACCCTTCTTCGCGGCTTCAAGGAAACCGCCTTCTTCTTCGACTTTGAGAAATATCTTCCAGCCTTCGTTGGCGAGCGAAGTTGTCAGCTCTTCTACGAAATAGCTTCCGGCCGCCGGGTCTACCACCTTGTCGAAGTGGCTTTCCTCCTTTAACAGCAGCTGCTGGTTGCGTGCTATGCGCTCCGAGAAGTCGTTAGGAGTTTCGTAAGCGGCGTCAAACGGTGTAACGACGATTGAGTGTACACCGGCAAGAGCCGCACTCATCGACTCTGTCTGCGAACGAAGCAGGTTTACGTAGCTGTCGAACAGCGTCATGTTGTATTTTGAAGTGATGGCGTTTACGCACATCATGCAAGATGCGTCAGACTTCGGCTCATACCTCTTTACTATCTCGGCCCACAACAGGCGCGCCGCACGGAACTTCGCGATTTCCATAAAGAAGTTCTCGGATATGCCCATGTTGAATGTGAGCTTGCTTGCGGCGAGGTCGATGTCAACGCCGGCATCTGTCATAATATTAAGGTATTCGTTGCCCCATGCCATGGCATAGCCAAGCTCCTGTACGATGTACGCGCCGGAATTGTTGAGCGAAACGGCGTTTACTGAGATGCAACGGAAACGCGGATAGTCCTTCAAAGCTTCCACTATCTGCGGTGCAAGGGCAAGCAACGGCGTTGTGTCATGACCCTTCATTACGATTTTCTCCATCGGGTCCCAGTCAAGAGAACCGCACACCTTGTCTTTGGCATACCCTTTTTTGTCGAAATAAGCGGCAAGGATTTGCGCCAGTTCAAGAGTGTGACGCTTGCAAGTGTTGAAGTTCAGCTCAACGGCTTCACATTCTATTCCGTCAAGCAATTCCTCAACAAAAGCCTCGCTTACGCTGTCGCCCGGAATTTTGAAACCTACGGAATCGACACCCCTGTTCAGAATGTCGCGGGCCTTTGCATTGGCGGCCTTTGCGTCATCGGCAACAATGTCCTGGCGCACATACCAACAGTTGCAGGCTTTCTTGTTTCCGCGCACGTATGGGAACTCACCCGGCAAAGCGTCGGGAGTGTTGAGCTTCAACACGTCTTCCCGCAGATAAAATGGCTGGACATCGAAGCCCTCGTTTGTCCGCCAAACCAAACGCTTGTTGAAATCAGCGCCTTTCAGGTCGACCTGAATCTTGTCAAGCCATTCCTGGCGTGTGGGCGCTTTGAACTCGCTGAAGAGTTTTTCTTTACAGTTTGACATAAAATCTTTTTATAATAAGTTTAAGATACACCTTTAATAATAAACAGCCGCCATCTACACTGACAGTCAAGACAGCCAATCCGTCAAGCCTTACCTTGCCGCCGGGCAATACGCACACCTTACACTGGTTTGCAAAAGGCCACCTTTCGGCCTCCAATACATGGCCTTTCATGCCCTAAAAGGCGGCCTTTTACCCGGCGAAATGCCACGTTTTGCAAAGCGAAGCATAAGCATCTGGATGTCAAAGACTTACCAATCGTCTATCGCCTAACGGCCTTCAGCCTGCCTGCAAAGCAGCAATGAGAACGCCGTTGAATACGGCCTGCTCAGCCAAAATGTCACGGTCGCAACCGTAATACATGCCATTACCTGCCGCACAAGCTATCTTAAATGCAAAGATAGTACATTTTTTTGACAAGATTAAAAATAGAGGCATAATTTAATCTTTAACCGTGAAAAATACAAAAAGCGGCAAAACGGCATCAAAATAATTGCACAAAATTTGCTAAATGAGTAAGAATTTGACTACTTTTGCACCATCTTAAAGAAATATTATGGATTGGCTTATTAATTTATTTACGGCGACTGACTCAGTGGCGCACATAGCCCTGCTTTACGCAAGCGTCATAGCCGTAGGAGTGTTTCTTGGGAAAATAAAAATCGGGGGCATTTCCCTCGGTGTGACGTTCGTCCTGTTCGCAGGAATTGCCGCCGGCCACTTCGGTTTCACCGCAACGCCGAGCGTGCTCGCGTTCCTGCAAGAGTTCGGACTCATCCTGTTCGTCTTCATGATTGGTCTGCAGGTCGGGCCGGGTTTCTTCGAGAGCTTCAAACGCGGAGGAGTGACGCTAAACGCCCTGTCGACAACTACAATCTTGCTGAACATCCTCGTGATGTTCGCCTGCTACTACATTTTCTTCGACACGTCAGACCCGAAAAACCTTCCGATGATGGTAGGCACACTATATGGAGCAGTTACCAATACTCCGGGCCTCGGTGCCGCCAATGAAGCCCTTATTTCGGTGTTCAGCGGAGGCAGCGTGCCACAGATAGCATCGGGCTACGCCTGCGCCTACCCTCTCGGCGTTCTCGGAATTATCGGCGCGACAATAGCTATACGCTACTTCTGCCATATCAAAACAGACAAGGAAGAAGAGAAACTTGACGAAGAAGAAAACGAGAACGAAGCCGTAAAGCCACACTTCATGAGCATAGAGGTAAGCAACAGCTACCTTGAAGGCAAGACTATTGCCCAGGTACACGAGTTCCTCAACCGCGACTTCGTATGCTCACGCCTGCTGCACGACGGCCACGTGATAACACCTATGGGCAAGACGATATTCCACATAGGTGACAAGCTGTTCATCGTATGCGCAGAGAAAGACGCTGAAGCCATAATCGCCTTCATCGGGCCGGAAGTGGAAATCGACTGGAAAACACAGGACGAGCCTATGGTAAGCAAGCGAATAGTCGTCACACGTCCGTCCATAAACGGAAAAACGCTCGGACAAATGCACTTCTCGCGCGGCTTCGGAGTAAACGTAACGAGGGTTACACGCCACGGCATGGACCTTTTCGCACATTCAAGCCTTTCTCTCCAAGTCGGTGACCGCGTGATGGTTGTCGGTCCGGAGGGTGCCGTCAACCGTATGGCAAATGTCCTCGGAAACTCTGTAAAGCGCCTCAATGCGCCTAACATCGCCACCATTTTTGTGGGCATTTTTGTCGGAATTATTTTCGGCAGCATACCAATCGCCTGCCCCGGCATACCCGTGCCCATCAAACTCGGCATCGCCGGCGGCCCGCTTATCATAGCAATCCTAATCGGAAGGTTCGGTTATAAGGTTCACCTCGTAACCTATACAACGACCAGCGCCAACATGATGCTGCGCGAAATAGGCTTGGTATTGTTCCTCGCAAGCGTGGGAATCAAAGCAGGAGACGGCTTCCTGGAAACCATTGTACAGGGCGACGGTCTGAAATACGTCTACACAGGATTTTTGATTACAGTCATACCTATTATTATAATAGGCCTAATTGCAAGGCTGAAATACAAATTCAACTATTTCACCATAATGGGAATGATTGCCGGAACCTACACAGACCCGCCTGCACTGGCCTATGCCAACTCTGCATGTTCAAAGGACGCGCCTGCCGTAGGATATTCCACAGTCTATCCGCTAAGCATGTTCCTAAGGATTTTCACTGCACAAATAATAGTCCTTTTCTTCTGCGGAATGTGACGGTAGGCCAAGTCCTAACATACGGCTATTAAGGGCGCGAGGCATGACTGCATGCCTTTGCGCCCTCATAAACAAACCTTACACAATACGCGGACAAGCACCTAACCACATAACCTTAAAACAAAAAAACATCAAGACATGAAGAAGACCGTTTTTCTGCTTTGCGCCTTGATGGCAGGCACAATTTCGATGTTCGGCCAAGGAGCGAGGAACATCAAGATAAACGAAGTGCTTACCAACAACAAGGCCAATCTTCAAGACAAATACGGGAACCGAGGCGCATGGGTGGAGCTTACCAACATCGCCTTTTCCACGTATGACGTGCGCGGAATGTACATAACAACAGACCGCCGCGTACTTGACAAGAACCTCTCTGTTCCTGAACGTACGGCAATGATGAGCTGCATTCCTAACGGAGACAGCCGCACGTCTATGTCAGCACGTGAGCATCTTGTGTTCTTCCTCAACAGCAATCCGGCTCAAGGCACATTGCATCTCGGAGTCAAGGCGGCAAGCGGAGAACCCGTGTGGGTTGCCTTGTATGACGGTAACGGTATCGACCTGATTGACTCTGTGTCGGTTCCAGCCTTGGCTGCCGACCAGTCCTATGCAAGGCTTAAGGACGGAGCTGTACAGTGGGAGGTGAAAAGCCCTGACAGCGTTACGCCGGGAATAGAGAACTTTATACAAAAGAGCGAGACGAAAATAGCAAAAATCAAGCGTGACGACCCTCACGGGTTTGGTATCTCCGTGTTGTCAATGGGCATTGTATTCTTCTGTCTTGCCCTGCTTTACGTATTCTTCCGAGTACTTGGACTGTTCATGTCGCACAAGCAAGCACTTAAGAAAGCCGGCAAGATACAACCTATCAAGGCCGCCGTCAAGACAGGAGAAAAAATCGCAGAGACAGGACACAAGACCAAAGTCATACTGAAAGACGGTCTGCAGACAGGCGGCATAGACAAGGAAATATACATGGCCGTCATCGCAATGGCGCTTAAACAGTATGAAGACGACGTACACGACATTGAAAGCAACATAATAACCATAAAGCCACACCATACAAACTGGAACATATATCCGGAAGAGACGATAATTCCCTGACGGACTACGACAATAACCCGAACAATATTTCATAACCCGAACATAAAGCAAAATAACATGAACAAATATCAATATAAAGTACAGGGCGTCGACTATGACGTAGAGATTGTCAACGTAGAAGGCAACATTGCAAAAGTAAACGTGAACGGTATTCCTTTCGAAGTGGAGCTGAAACAACCCATCAATCCTGCCACCATGCCGCACAAGCCTGTTGTAACGCCGCCTCACCCCACAGCGGCTACACCCGTAAGCAAACCTGAAAAGCCCGCGGCAAACGTTCCGGCCGGCGGCACAAAGGTGACGGCACCTCTGCCCGGAACAATCACTGAGATAAAAGTGAAGGTTGGCGACACCGTAAAAGACGGCGACACTGTAATCGTTTTGGAGGCCATGAAGATGCAGAACAACATCGAGGCCGAAGGCAACGGCACGGTGACAGCCGTACTTGTAAACAAGGGTGACACCGTAATGGAAGGTGACGCGTTGATAACAATTGGATAAGGAACAAGGGTTGAAAGGCTAAAATGATGCGTTGCACAACCTAACAGCCGCGTACTCATACATTCCGCACAACCCGACAACCCGTAAAACCTTATAACCATAAAAACAGAAAGCTATGGGATTTATAGATTTCATTTCAAGTAACTTCAATGAGTTCCTGACATATACAGGCTTCGCCAACGCCACAACAGGCAACCTCATAATGATTGTCGCTGGCGCGTTCTTCATCTGGCTTGCCATCAAAAAAGACTTTGAGCCGTTGCTGCTCGTGCCAATCGGCTTGGGCATAATCCTCGGCAACATCCCGTTCCGTGCCGATGCAGGCCTGGAAATAGGTCTATACGAGGACAACTCTGTGCTGAACATATTTTACCAAGGCGTGCGCCAAGGATGGTATCCGCCTCTGGTGTTCCTCGGCATCGGAGCCATGACCGACTTCTCCGCGCTTATAAGCAACCCTAAACTAATCCTTATCGGAGCTGCGGCGCAGTTTGGCATCTTCGGCGCGTACATGATTGCCTTGGCTCTTGGCTTCGAACCGAACCAAGCCGCTGGTATTGCAATCATTGGCGGAGCCGACGGCCCGACGGCAATATTCCTCTCTTCAAAGCTTAGTCCGAACCTAATGGGAGCCATCGCCGTATGCGCATACTCGTACATGGCACTCGTACCAATCATCCAGCCGCCTTTGATGCGCCTGCTCACAACAAAGAAAGAGCGCCTCATCCGCATGAAGCCGGCACGCCAGGTGAGCCAGACGGAGCGCATACTCTTCCCCATCATCGGACTGTTGCTCACAACGTTCATCGTGCCTTCCGGCCTGCCGCTGCTCGGCATGCTGTTCTTCGGCAACCTGCTTAAGGAGTCTGGCAAGACAACGCGCCTCGCCAAGACCGCAGGCAGCGCGCTCAACGACATTATCGTCATGCTGCTCGGCCTCACAGTAGGCTGCTCCACACAGGCCAGCGAGTTCCTTACACTGAAAACCATCTACATCTTCTTCCTCGGCTTCATGGCTTTTGCCATTGCAACAGCTTCAGGAGTGCTCTTCGTAAAGTTCATGAACCTGTTTTTGCCGAAGTCGAAAAAGATGAATCCGCTTATCGGAAACGCCGGTGTAAGCGCAGTGCCTATGAGTGCACGAATATCCAACAACCTCGGCTTGGAATACGACCGCCACAACTTCTTGCTGATGCACGCCATGGGACCGAACGTGGCCGGAGTCATCGGCTCGGCCGTAGCAGCTGGAGCCTTGCTCGGATTTATGTCTTAAACTATTAAGAATTAAGAGCTAAGAACTGAATTTCAACGTCAAGACAATAAAGAAAATTACCTTCGTGGAAACACCCTACAAGGCATATTTTCTTAATTCTTAGCTCTTAATTCTTAACTTCTATCATCCAATGCTTCCCAAAATCGCCATCATACATCCTGACACTCTTGCGGCAATAGGACTGAAACACATGCTGCAAGAAGTGATGCCAATGCTTGAAGTTGATACATTTCGCAGCGTAAAAGAAATACCGGCGGACTGTGCCGACAGCTATATTCATTACTTCACGGCAACAAGCGCAGTGGTGGACGACATACATTTCTTTACTGACAGACAGTCAAAAACCATCATCCTAAGCACATCTTCCGCAACACCTTCACCTTTTGCAAGGTTTCACTGCCTGTGTACATCCGTGCCTGAAAAGCAGCTTGTAAAGTCATTGCTCGTGCTGGAACAAAGCGCACACGCAGCCGGCCGCAACCTTCCAAAGAAAGAAAGCGGCACACAAGAAAAGCAACTCTCTGCACGCGAGATAGAAGTAATGTCGCTCATAGTAAAGGGACTCATCAACAAAGAAATAGCCTCACGCCTCAACATATCACTGGCGACCGTCGTAACCCACCGCCGCAACATCATGGAAAAGCTCGGCCTGAAAAGCGTTTCCGCATTGACCATCTACGCCGTAACACGAGGCTACGTCGGCATAAGCGAAATATAAGCACACGGCAGAACGCCAGACGGTCAGACCCCGGCGATACTTCATCCATCCTAACAAAACCGCAAGGCTTGCAAAAGGCCGTCTTTTATAAAACAAAAGGCGGCCTTTTACCGTATGAAAGGCCACCTTTCGCGATGCGAAAGACGACCTTTCACAACAGACGTGACCGTACAATAAAAACCTTTATGCCTGCGCATAAAAAATATGGGGCCTTAAACAGCTTAAGACCCCATAACCTTTCAACGGCAGAACCGTCAGCAGACTTTCTCCAACTTCTTCATTATTGAGAAGATGAACACTGCCGAGATTACACAAAGTGCGACGAGTATGCCCCAAAGCACCCACAAAGGCAGGCCACCCCAAAGCATTCCGATGATGGAAACGAGGTAGTTGCCAACTGCCGTCGCTGCAAACCATCCGCCCATCATAAGACCTTTGTACTTCGGAGGAGCTACCTTCGACACGAACGAAATGCCCATAGGCGAAAGGAACAACTCTGCAAATGTAAGCACGAGATATGTGCTTATAAGCAGGTTAGGCGTAACCCTGTAATCCGTTGTTGTAGAAGCAAGGTCGTCAGGTACTGGCAATCCGAGAGAACCCCATACCATAATCATGAAGCCTACGGCCGCAATGAACATACCGATGCCGATTTTCCTTGGAGCTGAAGGCTCTTTGCCCTTGCTTGCGAGATAGCTGAACACGGCCATAGAAACGGGAGTCAGCGCTACGACGAAGAACGGGTTGAACTGCTGGAACTTCTGAGGCAGGATGCTGATAGTCTCGTCCATGCCGTTATAATTGTTGTACAGCAAAGCCAAAGCCACACCCAAAACTACAGCTGAAATTATCTTGCCTTTCCCTTTCTTTGACTGGAACAGGCTGAAAAGGGCGTAAACCATGATGGCGATGAACACAAGATTCCATACGTCGAAGCCGATTCGGGTAAGCCCGGTAGCCGTTGCCGCCGTGTAGTCGCGTGCGAAGAACGTAAGAGTAAGGCCGTTCTGATGGAACGCCATCCAGAAGAATATCACAACGGCGAACACGAGGCAGAGCGCGATTACGCGCGACTTGGTCTCGGCCGGAGTAAGCTCCTGTGTGTGCACAGCCTCCTCCTCGCTGCCTGAAGTCTGCTTTGAGCTGTTGTTGACATCGGCATGTTTGAACGTCTTTCTGCCCAATACATATATCAACATTGAAATAATCAGAGACACGCACGCCACGGCAAAGCCCATGTGATACGACTCCGAAAGAACGTTGATGTAGTCGTTTGCAAAGCTTGTAAGCGAAGCCGCGTCCGTGCCTACTCCTTGTGAAGAAGCAAGTGAGACAAACTTGGACATGGCGTCTCCCGACAGTGTACCGTCAAGATACTGGTGCGCCAAAGCCGGAATGTCACCATTGTATATGAAGTTGTGTCCCTTCATATACCAGTCGGTTATCTTCTCTGCCGCCGTAGGAGCGAAAAGAGCGCCAATGTTGATGGCCATATAAAATATTGAGAACGCCGTGTCGCGCTTTGCCGAGTACTTCGGGTCATCATACAAGTTGCCTACCATCACCTGCAAATTACCCTTGAACAATCCCGTTCCCAGGGCAATCAGGAACAGCGAGCCTATCATCGCCGCTATGCCTACCGCATTGTTGCCAGTAGGAATGGCCAGACAGATGTAGCCGACGAACATCACAACGATGCCCAGCGTCACCATTTTACCGAAACCGAACTTGTCTGCCAGGATTCCTCCCACAACCGGAAGGAAATAGACCAAAGCCAGAAAGCCGGCAAAGATGTTTGATGTAACAGTGGCCGTGAAGCCGAATTTAGCCTGCAAAAACAAGGTGAAAATTGCAAGCATGGTGTAATAACCAAAGCGCTCTCCCGTATTAGCAAGAGCCAGCGCATACAAACCTTTAGGTTGTCCTTCAAACATAGTATTATAATTTTAAGTTGTTAATATACAGACATCGGGCATCCGACATGCCTGGAAACCGTTTGGCGCCACGCCTTTCAGCGTCCGCCCTCACGGTTCTTTGTGCGTATGATGTCGAAGAGGTATGTCAGTTTGACTACGATGTTACCGAAGTTGGACTTTCCGAAAAAGTCTTTCTTCGAATCACCGTATATGTTTCCCAATCCGTAATAATAGCGGGCCTCCAGCTGGAAGTGTCCAACCTTCGGGTGGGAATACTCAAGTCCGAGGCCGGCAGCTATTCCGTAGTCGAACTTGTTTTCAACAGCCATCGTGTCTTGCGCCACCACCGAGTTTACACGGTCTTCAAAATTGGCATCGTTCACGTTAAAGTTTGTCTTGGTACTCTCGCCCAGACAGAAGCCGATTTGCGGCCCGGCCTGGAAGAAGAACTGAAAACCTTTCTCCTCACGGCCCCATCCAAGATGGGCGAATATGGGAATCTGAATATAGTTCATCGTGCGGCTGTACTCTTCGGGCAAACCTGTCACGGAGTTGATTACAGGCGCGTCATTCACGTCCAATATCTGTTCCTTCCATCCTATCTGTGCATAATTCACCTCGGCCTGCACCGCACAGATTGTACTAAAATACTTCTCACAGACGTAACGGAACGAGAAACCGCCTGTTATGCCGCCGTGGAATGTCTGGTTGACTTTAGGCGTGAAGCCGACATTGCTCAACACGTAGCCGCCGTTGACACCTATGCTCATGTCGTTACGGTACTTGCCCACCTGCGCCGACGCCCCTACAGCGGCTGACAACAATATTAGTAAACAGAGCTTGCGCATACGTTGCAATGAAGATGTCAGAATTTAATTATTGAAATGGATTTGTCACGGTTGTAGTGAACAAACATAAGCATCTCGTTGCGGTATCCTCCGCCACGCACCTTGGCGAAGCGCAACGGTGTCTGTAGCGCGTCCTTATACTCAACCGAGCCGTTGAAAGCCTTTCCCTGCTTCAACATTCCTCCTATGAAAAACATGCCATGGTCATATCCTGTCATTGCGAAACGCGGCAGATAGTCCATCATGTCGCATCCGAATTCGGACTGATACCTGCGCTCGAAGGCTGAAACCCTGGCCGAATACGAGTTGTAATAGAAGTTTGTAGGGATGTATGTGTCGTACTGGCAGAAACGGTCAAGGTAATGGCTTGCGTACATAAGCCACTCAGTGTAGCCGAACAATGAAATCTTAAGTTCGGGATGCGTGCCTTTAAGGACGTCAAGCATCTCGAGCACAGTGCCGAGTTCAGGCGAACGAGCCGTGTTCAGCACAACAATGTTAGGCTTTACCGCACTGAACGCCATGGCGAACGGGCCGCTGCCAGAACTGATATTGGTTATATTGCACGACACGCCTTTCTGTCCGAGACGCTTGCGCAGGCTCGACGTAAACACGCCCTTGTCGCTTGTCTTGTCGTTGCAGTCGATTACAACAACATTGTAATCCTTGAAACGATAGGCGAAATGGTCGGCCGCCATGCCGTAGAATGTCTCCGGCGACTGGTACACCTGAAAGATGTTTGGGTTCTTGTCAACATCGTCACCTGTGATTGAGAACGGTATTACGAGCCTGATGCCATTGTCTTTTGAGAAGAATGACAGCGGCCCTGCCTGCTTGGAATAGAGCGGGCCGAAGATGATGTCGCACCGGCTGACGCCGTCTTTGACCAGCGTTCGGTAGATGTCAGCGTCAGAAGGGACGTTCCACGCGCTTACGGCCACCGAGTGTCCCTGCCTCTTCAAGTCTTCACAGGCCATGAGCAATCCGCGGTAATACTCAACCATACGCCGCCCGTCGCCGTCCACATTATGGAGAGGCAGCAGCACACCTACCTTCAACGCTCCAGCCGGAGCTGCCACCGATGCCGACTTACCGGCAGCCTGTACGGCCTTGCCTGACGCCTCGGCCTTGGAATAAGGAATGAAGATATAGTCGCCTTTCTTGAGTTTGTAGCCCGGCACAGCCATGTCAGGGTTAGCCTTCACCAGCTCGTCAACTGTCAGCCCGTATTCACGCGCTATGCCGTAAATGGTCTCCTTTGACTCCACCTTGTGCATTTCGCGCCATTTGCCATCCTGCGCCGCACCCTGCATGCACACCAAAAACAGCGCGCAAAACAACAATATGTATCTTGAAAAATGTTTCATGTAGCCAGATGTTTCACTTTACCGTCTGCAAAGATAATGCAAACCAAGTGAAATGCAAAATAAAAACAAAGCGAAACAGATTTTTTATTTCTCATTTTCAGGGTGAAGCTTGTCTAATGAAAAGACAACGCAAAGTTCCTGCCAAACAAAAGACAAACAATTTTCTTTTTGCCCGCCTCGACGTAAGGACCTGTCTGCGCCGGAGGAAATATAAATCTTACGCCCTTTCCACTCCATCAGCCTTCACATCCAAGACCTGCCACGGCGTTTCATTTTTCCACCTTTTCCGCGTTTTGCATTTACAAAATGTCAATCGGAAAATGTCCGCATCCGAAGCGAAAGCAGAATAACACCGGACTTATATATTCCCCGTTTTACCACAAAAAGCGGCCGGACACCGTACAAAACACAGCCAATGGCGATGCAAAAGACGGCCTTTCGCACTGCAACAGGCCATCTTCCGCAACAGGAAAAGCCGCCGGAAAGCCTCTGTTTAACGGTTTTTCGTGCCATTTTACGCCGCTTTCACAAGTATCAATAGCCATTTCAACTGCACAAACCAGCCTCACGTAAGGCTAAAAAGCAGCATAACAGGCTGTTACGCATGCACACTGTTTTTCGACGTATTCCAGCCAAAGGCGCGTCAAATTAGAAAGAAGCCCATTACAGAGCGTCAACCAAAATCAAAAAGAAAGCATACGCCCTGCTTTCAGCTGCATTACGTCAAAAGCGCAGCGGCCGGCACTGTAAGCAACAATACAGCTGCAACAACACACACGGCAACAGCCGCCCGAACAGCCACAAGCGGCACATTATTCATAATAATGGTGAAAAAATGGTTGGCAAGTCAACTTAAATGAGTAATTTTGCAGAAATATTAATCATTCAAAATGAGGACATCACTGACATTGGCACTGGCTGCCGCAACGGCACTGGCCGCCGCAACGGCGCAAGCCCAACAGTACGACGAACTGCCAACAATCAACCCCACGGCCACATACACTACGGACGACGGAGAGGAAGAGAGCGAGGACTACTCCGGCAACGCCCCACTGGCAGGACGCTTCGAGGCCAACCCCGAAAACGTGGGCGACTATACGGCAAACTATGAGTGGCACTTCACAAAGGAAGGCGAAACCGAACCTTACCTCATACGTTACGAGCAGGACACGCAATACACATTCAACGAAGCCGGAACGCACAACATAGAGCTGTACGCCACATTCATAAACGGCAACGACACGGTTGCCTACACCCAGGAATACTGGGCCGACCGCGGGCCGCTGCGCGTAACCGTAAGCGAGAGCCGCCTGGAAATGCCCAACGCATTCTCGCCAAACGGCGACGGCATAAACGACATATACAAGGCAAAATCCGACTACCAGTCAATCGTAGAGTTCCATGCCAGCATCTACAACCGCTGGGGAAAGAAGCTTTACGAGTGGAACGACCCGGCCGGCGGATGGGACGGCAAGTCTGGCGGAAAGGACGTTGCGCAGGGCGTTTACTTCGTATTGGTGAAAGCAAGGGGTGCCGACGGCAAGGAATACAACATTAAGCGCGACGTCAACCTGCTGCGCGGATATACCGAAGAGTCGGGCGGAATATCCAATTAACACATACCTTTTTCATCCATTCCTCCATTTTTACTGACACGCTGGCAATGACAGGCAACATGACAGACAATACAGACAAGAACATTCAAAGCACACAAACTGAAGAAGAAACGGAAACAGGAAGTGCCGACAAAATAAACGTGTGGGGCGCAAGGGTACACAACTTGAAGAACATCGACGTGGAAATACCGCGCGGAAGCCTTACCGTAGTTACCGGACTCAGCGGTTCGGGAAAGTCGTCGTTGGCTTTCGACACAATCTACGCCGAGGGGCAGCGGCGCTATATAGAAACATTCTCTGCTTACGCGAGGAACTTCCTCGGCGGAATGGAGCGTCCCGACGTCGACAAAATCACAGGACTTAGCCCCGTAATCAGCATTGAGCAGAAAACCACAAACAAGAACCCGCGCTCAACCGTGGGCACAACCACCGAGATATATGACTACCTGCGTCTGCTCTACGCACGTGCCGGAATAGCATACAGCTACGCCACGGGCGAGGAAATGGTGAAATACACCGAGGAAGACGTGCTCCACATGATACACGAGCGGTACAGCGGACAACCCATATTCATACTCGCGCCGCTGGTGCGCAACCGCAAAGGACACTACCGCGAACTGTTCGAGAGCATGCGCCGCAAGGGCTACCTGTACATACGGGTTGACGGCGAGGTAAAGGAAATAACGCGCGGCATGAAGACTGACCGCTACAAGAACCATAACATTGAAGTGGTTATAGACAAGCTGCGCGTACAGGACAAGGACGACGAACGCCTGAAACGCAGCGTTGCCGAAGCCATGAGGCAAGGCGACGGCCTGCTGATGATTATGGAAAAGGACTCAGGCGAAGCCAAGTATTACAGCAAACGCCTGATGTGTCCAACAACTGGAATATCTTACGGCGACCCCGCTCCAAACAAGTTTTCGTTCAACTCGCCTGAAGGTGCGTGTCCTCGTTGCAAGGGACTCGGCTACGTCAATCAGATAGACCTTGGCAAGGTAATGCCCGACACGTCGCTCTCCATCCGCAAGGGAGCCATAGTCCCCTTGGGAAAATACAAGAACCAGATGATATTCTGGCAGATTGAAGCCATACTTGAAAAGTACGGACTTACCCTTGACACGCCGGCAAACGAAATCCCCGAAGAGGCCATGAACGAGATACTCTACGGCTCGATGGACAACGTCCGCATACGCAAGGAACTTGTACACACGTCGAGTGACTACTTCGTAGAGTTCGACGGCATAGTGAAATACCTGCAGAACGTCATCGAGAACGACGACAGCGCAAGCGGCCAGAAATGGGCAGACCAGTTCCAAAGCGTGTGCCGTTGTCCTGAATGCAACGGCCAGCGGCTCAACCGGGAGTCACTATCCTACCGCATCTGGGACAAGAACATATCCGAGGTTGCGGATATGGACATTGCCGAACTGAAGTCTTGGCTGACCGAAGCACAGACACATCTCACCGAAAGGCAGCGCCGGATAGCCGACGAGATAATAAAGGAGATTATCACGCGCATCGACTTCATGCTTGAAGTCGGCCTTGACTACCTCTCCTTAAACCGACAATCGGCGACACTGTCGGGAGGCGAAAGCCAACGCATCCGCCTCGCCACGCAAATAGGTTCGCAACTGGTCAACGTGCTGTACATCCTCGACGAGCCGAGCATAGGTCTGCACCAGCGCGACAATGACAGGCTAATCAAGTCGTTGAAGGAACTTCGCGACATCGGCAACACCGTAATCGTGGTGGAGCATGACAAAGACATGATGCTCAATGCCGACTATATCGTTGACATAGGGCCAAAGGCCGGTCGCAAGGGTGGTGAAGTAGTGTTCCAGGGAACGCCGCAAGAGATGCTCAAAACCCACACAATGACCGCGCAATACCTCAACGGCGAAATGAAAATAGAAGTGCCTGAAGAACGGCGCAAGGGCAACGGGCACAGCATAATACTGCACGGAGCATCAGGCAACAATCTGAAACACATCGACGTGGAGTTCCCTCTCGGCAAGCTGATTGTAGTGACTGGAGTAAGCGGTTCGGGCAAATCCACATTGATAAACGAGACCCTCCAGCCCATATTGAGCCAGCATTTCTACCGTTCTTTGAAAGAACCTATGCCATACGACTCGATTGAAGGACTGGAATATATAGACAAGGTAGTCAACGTTGACCAAAGTCCGCTCGGACGCACGCCGCGTTCCAACCCGGCGACTTACACGGGAGTGTTCAGCGACATACGCTCGCTGTTCGTCAATCTGCCCGAAGCCAAGATACGCGGTTACAAGCCGGGGCGTTTCTCTTTCAATGTGAAGGGCGGCCGGTGCGAGACGTGCGGAGGCAACGGATACAAGACGATAGAGATGCGTTTCTTGCCGGACATCATGGTACCGTGCGAGGAATGCCACGGCAAACGTTACAACCGTGAGACATTGGAAGTGCGTTACAAGGGTAAGAGCATCGCCGATGTGCTTGACATGACTATAAACCAGGCCGTTGAGTTCTTTGAAAACGTGCCTGACATACTGCGCAAGATAAAGACGATACAGGATGTAGGACTTGGCTATATCAAGCTCGGCCAGCCTTCGACAACGCTTAGCGGCGGAGAAAGCCAGCGCGTAAAACTTGCTACGGAACTAAGCAAGCGCGACACGGGAAAGACAATGTACATACTCGACGAGCCGACAACAGGTCTGCACTTCGAAGACATACGCATCCTTATGAACGTTTTGCAGAAACTTGTTGACCGCGGCAATACGGTAATAATAATAGAACACAACCTTGACGTGATAAAACTTGCAGACCATATAATCGACATGGGACCTGAAGGCGGACGCGGCGGAGGACTCGTCTTGTCAACAGGAACGCCTGAAGAGGTTGCAATGAGCGACAAAGGTTTTACCCCGGTGTTTTTGAAAAAAGAACTGGAACTTGAATGAGAAACCGGAAGGCAATGCTTCTTAATTTACTCTTTCAAGTTCCACAAGTTTGAATTTACATCATATCGTCGGACGCAAGCTACAATGCTTCCGTCTCAAACCTTTCGTCAAAATAGCAAAGCGCGGCGCCTATTGCGGTACAAAATTCGGAATATTCAGGTATGATGAGCTTTACACCATAAAGTTTCTCTATCGGCGGAAATACCATACGGCACTGCGGAAGCAACGTAAGGTTGCCTATCATGACGTATTCACGTATGCTGCTTCCTATCGATGCAAGCACCGCCGACTGGCCTACTGACTGTAATACGGTCCAAATCAATCCTATTGCTATGTCTTCACGCGAGGCATCGCTCTTGGCATTGCCAAACAATGAGGCCACTGCTGACATGGGCAAACCCGGCAACGGACGTGCGCTGATGTCACCTATACGCAGGTTGATTTTTGACACATTGCCCTGTATTGCCATTTCCGAGACAGTACGAATGTCATCCGTCTTAAGCAACAAGCGTGACAGGCCCTGAAGCGTTCCGCCGCCTATGCCTATGCCTCCGATGTGCTCAATCCTGTCACCTTCACATTTAATAAGCGATGTTCCCGTACCCATGCTGACAACGATGATGTGGTCTTTGCCTGAAACATGGCACGCTCCAAGCCCGTCGGCAATAAACTCTCCGGCCTTGTCAGTAGGCAATCCGTACACAGGTTTGTCGATGTAAGCCGAACCGACACCGGTCAACATTACGTGCTCAACGTCAGACAAAAGGATTTTGTTGTCATACAGATATTTGCCAAAAGCTCCGTATAGAGACGTTATCGGGTCGGTAGCCTTTATGCGCATCGGTGAAACCACCCTTCCGTCGGATATTCCGACAATCTTCGTCGTGCTGATGCCGACATCAATGCCTATGACAATTCCCATATAAAATTCTATTCTTTTGTTATGAACGCCTGCAAAGGTAGGCATTATTATCGACAAACACAAGCTCTAAGATGACTTTCCGCTGTATGTACGGAAAAAGCCGCAAGTCACCATAAAACTGGACTTGCGGCCTTTTATAGCTATAAAACTTATTGTATTTTAGTTTTTAACCTTCTCTACAATAGCCTTGAACGCCTCGGGATTGTTCACTGCGAGGTCTGCAAGAACCTTGCGGTTAATCTCGATGCCGGCCTTGTGGAGTGAGCCCATCAATGTAGAGTATGTCATGTTCTCCAGACGTGCGGCAGCATTGATACGCTGTATCCACAATGCGCGGAAAGTACGCTTCTTGTTACGACGGTCGCGGTATGCATACGTCAAACCCTTCTCCCAAGTGTTCTTCGCTACCGTCCAGACATTCTTCCTTGCTCCGAAATATCCACGGGTAAGTTTAAGAATTCTCTTCCTCCTTGCTCTTGAAGCAACGTGATTTACTGATCTTGGCATAATTTTTTCCCTTTAATTTTGTTAGACATAGATTAACGGAGACGGAGCAAGTCTCTCACCTGCTTCAGGTTGTCATGGTCTACCAATGTAGAACCAAGCAAGTTACGCTTTTGTTTCTTTGTTTTCTTAGTCAGGATGTGACTGTGGTAAGCGTGATGTCTCTTAATCTTACCTGTGCCGGTGAAGCTAAATCTCTTCTTCGCACCGGAATTTGTCTTTTGCTTTGGCATTTTTTTAATTTTTAATTATTGTTATTTACAGTTGTGGCAACGTATATACCAGGACGTTACGCACATTTATCTCTTTGTTTTTTATTCGGCTTCGTTGCCTTCATTGAGTTTCTTCAACGCGTCAGCACCATTCTTGGCATTGGCGAACAGGCCACCACTTGCAGGAACAGCGTCGTCAGCCTTGGTCTCTACCTGTCCTGTCAAAGCCTTGGCTTCGGCCTCACGGCGCTCCCTGTCCATCTTCTGCTGGCTCTTCTTTGCCACGCCAGCCTTTTTCGGACTTAGGTACAGAAACATCTTCTTGCCTTCAAGGGCAGGCATCTGTTCCACCTTTCCATATTCTTCAAGGTCGTTGGCGAAACGCAGCAAAAGCACTTCTCCCTGCTCTTTGAACAGGATTGAGCGGCCGCGGAAGAACACGAAAGCGCGTACCTTGTTGCCTTCCTCAAGAAATTCCTTGGCATGCTTTAGCTTGAAGTTGTAGTCGTGGTCGTCCGTCTGAGGCCCGAACCTGATTTCCTTTACTTCCTGCTTTACCTGCTTCGCCTTCAGCTCCTTTGCACGCTTTTTCTGTTGATACAGGAACTTGCTGTAGTCAATGAGACGACAAACCGGCGGTTGTGCATTCGGCGAAATCTCCACGAGGTCAACGCCTTGGCTGCGTGCCATATCCAATGCCTGACGTGTTGGTACTACTGTAGAACCGTTATCGCTTACGATGCGGACTTCTTTTACGCGAATCTGCTCATTCACGCGGTAAAAATTCTTTTTGTCGTTCTTCATCAACTATTTTTACGGATGTTTTATGAAAATCGGTTGCAAAGTTACTACAAATCAACCAATTAACAAAGTTTTTCCAACTTTTTTTTATTCTTCATCAATATAAGATATTTGCAATGAACAGTAAAATACTAAAAAGCATCGGCAACTCATACAAACGGACTGTTCATGATTTGCAATACATGGCCTTTTACAACACAAAAGATGGCCTTTTGCTTTACAAAAGGCCATCAAATGCAAATTAAAATGCGGTCTTTTATATCTGTCAGCGTATCAAGACTTTAGCCGGTTTATCATCCGTATTAACAACATATACGTCCGACGACAGCCCCTTCTCGAATGTTCTACCCATAAGTTGTACCGGATAAAGTTTTTCATTTATTGAATACTAATATATGCAACATTTTAATTCGTATTGTATTTGTCTTATTTATTAACAAAAAACTTGTTGAAACCAAAAACTTTTATTAAGTTTGCCAATGACAAGTGGAATTATAGCATCCATCATTTTACCAAATTCATCTTTTATTAATAGAACTGTATATGAATTATACTGATCATTTTAAATGCATTGTTGATAATCCAAAGTATGATTATATCGGCAATGGTAATCCTAATGCCAAGATTTTAATAATATCAAAGGAACCGTCAATAGACCGTAATTCCAATACTGACATGTATGTTTCAGATATACTTGGCAACAGGAATTTATGGCAAGATAGGATTTATGGCCGTTTAACTTTGCCAAACTGGAATGACCCATTATTTCCATACGAAGGGCAGAAATGCCAAATAGACGCCAAGGTTAAAAATAATAACGGGGAATTTGAAAGCAATGGTGGAACTTCGCGTACATGGCTGGCTTACCAAAAGTTATATGACAAGATTGCCGGAAAAGAGGAAAAAAGCAAAGGTGACTTTATAGATTTTCATAAGTATGTTTTCACCACAGACCTTAGTACTGAAGTTGCCAAGTCAAGCGATAAAACAAACATTTTATTAACGAAAAAATCTATAAGACACAGAGTCAACATGTTTAATGAGGACTTTTTTCAAGATTTTCCGATTATAATTTTGGCTGTAGGGCACTATCCTAAAACGTATGGACTTGACATTCAAAAACTATTTGGAGTCAAATGGACGGGCGATACTCGTTTGATTGGGAAAAAGTGGGCCAATATACATTATGACAAACAAATGCAGAAAATAGTTGTTCACACCAACCAGCTGTCAAGATATACAAATGATTTGATTTCATTTATTGCGAATGAGATTAGAACTTTCATCGCAACCGAATTAAAAGCTGATATTTCCACATTCTTGTGTGACGGCTCTATGTCGAACGGTTTATAACCAACAAAGACCTTATTCTTCGTTAGACTTCACGAGTTTGAGACTAATAAGAAATCAATATTTCACACAGAAAAAAACAACGGAAAACATCTACTTGGCATAAAAAAATATCCCAGCAGCTCTGCTGCTGGGATATTTTATATAATTATTTATTTTTCTATTGCTTTAAGCTGCTCGGCCACTTCGTTGTTGACCTTCCTTGCAAAGTCCTCTTTGCTCATTGAGCCTTGGTCGCCTTGGCCTTGTTTCCTTACTGCAACAGAGCCGTCGGCCTGCTCTTTCTCACCGACAACAACCATATAAGGAATGCGCTTCATCTCGTTGTCGCGTATCTTGCGGCCGATTTTCTCGTTGCGGTCGTCGATGATTGCGCGTACTCCCACGCCGTCAAAATACTTGGCGAGCTGCCTTGCATAGTCGTTGTACTTCTCGCTGATGGGCAGTATTGCCACCTGGTCAGGCGTAAGCCACAAGGGGAAGTGGCCCGACGTATGCTCGATGAGCACTGCGGTGAAACGTTCCAGCGAGCCGAAGGGCGCACGGTGAATCATGACAGGTGTTTTCTTGGTGTTGTCCTCTGCCGTATATTCCAGCTTGAAACGCTCCGGCAGGTTGTAGTCAACCTGTATTGTGCCTAACTGCCAGCGGCGGCCGATGGCGTCTTTCACCATGAAGTCGAGCTTCGGGCCATAGAATGCGGCCTCGCCATATTCAATCTTGGCGTTCAGGCCCTTCTCCTTACATGCGTCGATGATGGCCTGCTCGGACTCCGCCCAAACCTCGTCAGAGCCTATATACTTCTCGCGGTCGTTCGGGTCGCGGAGCGAAATCTGCGCCTCGAAATCGGTGAAGTTGAATATTGAGAACACCGTATGTATGATGTCCATCACATTAAGGAACTCAGCCTTTACCTGGTCGGGACGGCAGAAGATGTGGGCGTCGTCCTGCGTGAACGAGCGGACACGTGTAAGCCCGTGCAACTCGCCGCTCTTCTCGTAACGGTAAACCGTACCGAACTCTGCAATGCGCAGCGGAAGGTCGCGGTATGAGCGCGGTTTCCACGCGAATACTTCACAGTGGTGGGGGCAGTTCATCGGCTTCAGCATATACTCCTCGTCCTCCTCGGGCGTATGGATTGGCTGGAACGAATCCTTGCCGTAGTGTGCATAGTGCCCTGAAGTTACGTAAAGGTTCTTGCTGCCGATGTGCGGTGTGATGACCTCTTTATAGCCGTAGCGTTTCTGTATGCGGCGCAACATGTCCTGAAGGCGGAGGCGCAGCTCCGTTCCGGCAGGCAGCCAGATGGGCAATCCCTTGCCGACACGCTCTGAGAACATGAACAGTTCCATCTCCTTGCCAATCTTGCGGTGGTCGCGTTTCTTGGCTTCCTCAAGCATGACAAGATACTCGTCGAGCATCTTTTTCTTGGGGAACGAGATTCCGTAGATGCGCGTCATCTGCTCGCGCTTTGCGTCGCCGCGCCAGAATGCACCTGCAACGCTGGTTATCTTGATGGCCTTGATTGCACCAGTGCTCATTATGTGAGGGCCTTTGCACAAGTCGGTGAAATTGCCCTGGGTGTATGTCGTGATTTCGCCGTCGGCCAAATCCTGGTCTATGTGCTCGCACTTGTATTCCTGACCGTCGGCCTTGAACTCCGCCAAAGCGTCGGCTTTTGATATTTCCTTGCGCACGACGGGTTCGTCCTTCGAGGCCAGCTCTTTCATCTTCTGCTCGATTTTCGGGAAGTCGCTCTCCTTGATTACGTCGCCTTCCTTCGGCATCACGTCATAGAAAAAGCCGTTCTCTACAGCCGGGCCGAAACCGAACTGTATTCCGGGGTAAAGCTCTTGCAGGGCCTCGGCCAGCAGGTGAGCCGACGTATGCCAGAAAGCGTGCTTGCCTTCATCGTCGTCCCACTTGTAAAGCTCTATCTTTGCATCCTCGTTGATGGGGCGGTTAAGCTCAACCGTCTCGCCGTTAACGCCGCAAGCCAGCACGTTGCGTGCCAGTGCAGGCGATATGCTCTCGGCAATCTGAAGTCCCGTCACACCCTGTTCGTACTCGCGTACAGAGCCGTCGGGAAATGTAATTTTTATCATAACATCCTTGTTTTTAATCTTTTGGATGCAAAATTACTGTTTTCTTTTGAAATAGAGAACATCAGACTTGATTTTTATCGCAAAATGTGCAAGGCGCAAACGGCAGCCGCTTACACCTTATTTATATACAGCATCAAAACCGATTACATTCGTTTCAGGAAACTACAAAACGTACATTGCAGGGCTTTGCCGCCGTAAACCGCCAGCACCGCTTTTACAGGACGCGGCCTTTTACGTTGCAAAAGGCCATCAATTACGCTGCAAAATACGGTCTTTTGCAAGGCGAAAGGCCACCTTTTGCAAACGTTCTGGCTGTCAAGCAGTTAGCAAGCGCATTCCGTGCTTAGCGTGACGAAAGACCGGCCACAATGCCATTTTTCGGCGAAACGCTTGTCCGTTTCAATGAAATGATGTAATTTTGCACGCAGATTACAAATCAAAGAATATTTTAAGATGACTCACAATTTATTGAAAGGCAAGCGCGGCATCATCTTCGGCGCGCTTAATGAAGACTCAATCGCATGGAAGGTGGCCGTGAAGGCCGTGGAGGAAGGCGCAAGCATAACGCTAAGCAACACAGCCATGGCACTGCGCATGGGTACGCTCAACGAACTTAGCGAGAAGCTCAACGCACCCGTGATAGCCGCCGACGCCACAAGCGTTGAAGACCTTGAGAAAGTGTTTTCAGAGTCTGTACGCCTGTTGGGAGGGAAAATCGACTTCGTGCTCCACTCAATAGGCATGAGTCCCAACGTGCGCAAGCACCGCACTTACGACGACCTCGACTACAGCTACCTGCAGAAAACGCTCGACATATCGGCCATCTCGTTCCACAAGATGCTGCAAGTGGCAAAGAAACAGGACGCCATCGCCGAGTACGGTTCTGTCGTTGCGCTTACCTACGTGGCTGCACAGCGCACATTCTTCGGCTACAACGACATGGCCGACGCAAAGAGCATGCTCGAAAGCATAGCGCGCAGCTTCGGTTACATCTACGGCCGTGAAAAGAACGTGCGCATCAACACAATATCACAGTCACCTACGCCTACCACTGCAGGCAAGGGCATCAAGGACATGGACAACCTGATGGACTTCGCAAACAAGATGTCTCCCCTTGGCAATGCAACGGCTGACGACTGCGCCGACTACTGCGTGATGATGTTCTCCGACTTTACCCGCAAGGTCACCATGCAGACGCTTTACCATGACGGCGGCTTCTCGTCGATGGGCATGAGCCTGCGCGCCATGAACCAGTATGCAAAAGACCTCACTCCATACGAGGACGAAAACGGAAAGATTATATACGGATAAGACTTTTTCCAATTAAAAATCAAGGGTTAAGAACTTCGGTTCTTAACCCTTGATTTTTAATTGCTCCCATGCGTCCCTAAGCGCAGGCATGCTGGGAAAAATGATGTCCGCACCCTCGTCAGCCAACAACTTGTCAGGCAAAGGCCCTGTATTTACGGCTATGGTGAATATGCCTGCCGCAACAGCTGCACGCACTCCAAGGGGCGCATTCTCAACGACTATCCCCTCTTCGGGACTGATGCCGGCTTTTGACAGCCCTTTAAGATAAGGTTCGGGATTAGGTTTGCCGTGCTCAACGTCAAAACTCGTCACTATAAGTTCACGGTTTACAAGCCCCTGAAATTCAGTTTCAAGCCTTTCAAGCAGGCTTCTCTGCCCACTGCCCGTCACCACTACGATTTTCAAGCCCAGGGCTTTTATCTTACGCATAAGCTCCTCCACGCCTTCCATCTTCTGCGCCTTGGGGCACACACGGAAAGCAGACGCTTTCTCTTCATACATCTTGGCAGCCTCATCGTCTGCCAGTTCCCTGCCCCACTGGCGCCTGGCCAGCAGCTTGATTGTCTCCACGCCGCGCATCCCTTCATACTTGTAAGCCTCTTCGGGAGCGATGTCAAGGCCGAATTTAGCCATAGACTCGTGCCAGCTTCGGGCGTGATTAGGCATACTGTCATACAGAACGCCGTCCATATCAAAAAGCACGGCCTTAGGCGCAAAAGCCTTCAGACCGTGCTTTTCAAGATATTTGCCGATTTCGTTATCAAACATTTACAGTTCAGGATTTTCGGTTATAAGGTTATACGGTCATGGAGCCATAAGTGGACAAGGCCGTAACCATAACCGCACAACCGAACACCTTATGTTTATTTCTCGTTTGCAAGCCTTTCCTTGATAGCCTTGCTCTCAGCCTCGTAACCGGGTTTGTCGAGCAATGCAAACATATTCTTCTTGTAAGCTTCTACTCCCGGCTGGTTGAAAGGATTTACACCGAGCACGTTGCCGCTTATGCCGCAAGCTATCTCGAAGAAGTAAATCAGCTGTCCGATGTAGTATTCGTTCAGTTCGGGAACGCTCAGACGGATGTTGGGCACACCGCCGTCAACATGCGCGAGGCGTGTTCCGAGTTCGGCCATCTTGTTCACTTCGTCCACGCGCTTGCCTGCAAGGAAGTTCAACCCGTCAAGGTTTTCCTCGTCATGCGGGAACAACAGTTCTTTGTTAGGCTGCTCTATGCTTATCACCGTTTCAAAAATGGAACGCTCGCCCTGCTGTATCCACTGTCCCATTGAATGAAGGTCGGTGGTGAAATCGCATGAAGCCGGGAATATACCCTTGCCGTCCTTGCCTTCGCTCTCGCCGTAGAGCTGCTTCCACCACTCGCTCATGAAGTGCAGCTTAGGCTGATAGTTAACCATTATTTCAATCTTCTTGCCGGCCTGCTCATACAGTCCGTTGCGCACTGCAGCGTATATCGCCGCAGGATTTTCATCGTATGCGACGTCCTTTCCACACGCCTTCTCCATTTCAGCGGCACCGGCTACAAGCTGACGGATGTCAAATCCGGCGCACGCAATAGGCAGAAGACCTACCGGAGTGAGGACAGAGAAGCGTCCGCCAACGTTGTCAGGAATTACAAAAGTCTTGTATCCTTCCTTGTCGGCAGCCGCACGTGCAGCTCCCTTGGTTGCATCGGTAACGGCAACGATTACCTTCTTGGCCTCGTCCTTGCCGCGCTGCTCCTCACACTGCTTCTTGAGCAGACGGAAAGTGAGTGCCGTCTCGGTGGTAGTTCCTGACTTTGATATGTTTATTACGCCGAACTTCTTGTCCTTAAGATATTCGGTAAGCTCATAAAGGTAGTCCTCGCCGATGTTGTTTCCGGCAAAAAGTATAGTCGGATTCTTCTTGTCTCCAACAAGCCAGGCAAACGAGTTGCCCATTGCCTCGATGACAGCACGCGCTCCAAGGTAGCTGCCGCCGATGCCGGCAACGACTATAGCCTCGCAGTTTGCACGCAGAACGTCAGCGCAGTCTTGTATTTCCTGCAAGAATTCAGGCGTGATTGACGACGGAAGATGAAGCCAACCGAGGAAATCATTACCGGGACAAGTACCGTTCTCAAGAGCGTCTTGCGCCGCCTTTACTTTCGGCTCATAAGCCTTAACCGTGCCTTCAGCAAGAAACTGAACGGCCTTCGTTACGTCTAATGTGATATTTTTCATTTGCTTATAAGATTACGATTCTTCGTCATCTGAAAGAATCTGTTAATAACTTTATCTCTATTTGCGGTGAAATCCGTTCGTAAAGTATGTTGTACACAGCGTCAAGTATGGGCATATTGACGTGGCTGTGCCGGTTGATTTCCTTCATGCACTTGGTTCCGAAATACCCTTCGGCTATCATCTCCATCTCTATTTGCGCACTTTTTATGCTGTACCCCTTGCCTATCATCGTACCGAACGTGCGGTTACGCGAGAAGTTTGAATAGCCGGTAACAAGCAAATCACCAAGATAAACAGAGTCTGTTATATTCCTGTCAAGCGGATAAACAGACTTCAGGAAACGTGACATTTCCTGCACGGCGTTGGCCATAAGCACCGACATGAAGTTGTCGCCGTACTTCAAACCGTTGCATATTCCTGCGGCTATGGCATAAACATTCTTCAGCACTGACGCGTATTCAATGCCAATGACATCGCTGCTCGTCTTCGTCTTTATATAGTCGCAGGCAAGAATTTCAGAAAAAGCCTGAGCCTTTTCGTGGTCGCTGCACCCGACAGTGAGGTAAGACAAGCGTTCAAGCGCCACCTCCTCGGCATGCGACGGGCCGCCAAGGCAGGCAAGGTTTTCATACGGAACATCGTACACCTGATGGAAATATTCAGAACAGACAAGGTTCTCGTCTGGCACAATACCCTTGATGGCTGTCACTACGAACTTGTCTCTTATGCGTGTCTTGAGCCTCTTCAGATGGTTCTTTATGTAAGCCGACGGCGTTACAAAGATAAGCGTATCGTATGCCTGCACAATCTTATTGATGTCACTGAAAAACTCAATTTCGCCAATATTGAAGTGCACGCTTGTCAAGTAAGCCGGATTATGGCCGAGCCTCTTGAAATCTTCTATGCGGTCATCGCGGCGCATATACCACCCTATATGGTGCGTATGCTCCACTACAATCTTGGCGATGGCCGTAGCCCAGCTGCCTCCGCCGATAATCGCAATCCTACCGCAATCGTACATTTTATAATAAATTGACAATTAAAAATTGAGAATTGAGAATTATGATTACCCTTGTCCGCTTCGTTTGTGTAGTTTTGTATCAGCAAAGGTAATCATAATTCTCCATTTCCAATTATGAATTTTCAATTTTGTTTGCAGCCTCTATCCATTTGGCGAACTCGTCAACCTTCGGATTTTCGTAGCCCAGCTTGTATTTCTTGTTTACTCCACAGGCATCCATCTGGAGCTTCTGGGGATTGACATCCTTAATGTCTGACACAAGGTAATAGCCGCACTTGTTGAGCACGGGCACCCATTCTTCGGGCACGCCCAAGACTTTCCACTCCTCAACGCTGCTCTTCGGAGCTTTCTTCTCCGGGCGCATCTGCGGGAAGAAGAGCACCTCCTGAATATATGTCTTGCCCGTCATGAGCATCACAAGGCGGTCGATGCCGATGCCGATACCGCTCGTCGGCGGCATACCGTACTGCAAAGCGCGCAGGAAGTCCTGGTCGATAATCATAGCCTCGTCGTCACCCTTGTCAGCCAGGCGCATCTGTTCCTTGAAGCGTTCTTCCTGGTCGATGGGGTCGTTAAGCTCCGAATAAGCGTTGGCAAGCTCTTTTCCGTTCACCATAAGCTCGAAACGTTCGGTCAGCCCGGGCTTTGAGCGGTGCATCTTCGTCAGCGGCGACATCTCAACGGGATAGTCAGTGATAAACGTAGGCTGGATGAACGTACCCTCGCAGAACTCCCCGAATATTTCGTCGATGAGCTTTCCTTTGCCCATAGTGTCGTCAATCTCCATGTTGAGCTTCTTGCACACCTCGCGTATCTGCGCCTCGTCCATGCCGTTGAGGTCGTAACCGGTCTTCTCCTTAATGGCGTCAAGAATGGGAAGGCGGCGGTACGGAGCCTTGAAGCTTACGATGTTGCCGTCAATCTCGCGCTCGGGCTTGCCGTTTACGGCTATGCAGACGGTTTCCAAGAGTTTCTCGGTAAACTCCATCATCCAGTTATAGTCCTTGTACTGCACGTACAGTTCCATGCAGGTGAACTCCGGGTTGTGGTTGCGGTCCATGCCTTCGTTGCGGAAGTTCTTGCCAATCTCATACACGCCTTCAAATCCGCCTACGATAAGACGCTTCAAATAAAGCTCCGTGGCGATGCGCATGTACATGTCAGTGTCAAGCGCATTGAAATGCGTTATGAACGGCCTTGCGCTGGCTCCGCCGGCAATTGTCTGCAGCGTAGGAGTCTCAACCTCAGTGTATCCTGCCTCGTCGAGCACCTTCCTTATAGTCCTTATAACCGTAGCACGCTGAAGGAAGGTGTCCTTCACGCCGTCGTTAACCACAAGGTCAACGTACCTCTGGCGGTAACGCAACTCCGGGTCGTCGAATTTGTCGTAAGCCACGCCGTCCTTGTATTTCACTATGGGCAGCGGCTTGAGGCTCTTCGAGAGCAGCGTCAGGCTCTGAGCGTGAACGCTGATTTCGCCCGTCTGCGTGCGGAACACAAAGCCCTTTACGCCAATGAAGTCGCCGATGTCCAAGAGTTTCTTGAACACCTTGTTATATAAGTCTTTGTCCTCACCGGGACAAATGTCGTCACGTGTGATGTAAACCTGTATTCTTCCCTTCGAATCCTGAAGCTCGGCGAAGGCCGCCTTGCCCATTACGCGGCGGCTCATCATACGCCCGGCGATGCACACCTCGCGGCGCGGCTCGTCGTCATTGAAATCCGCCTTGATGTCGGTTGAAAATGCGTTTGTTGGATACTCTGCCGCCGGATACGGGTCGATGCCCATAGCGCGCAGTTCTTCGAGACTTTGGCGTCTGCCGATTTCCTGTTCACTCAGTTCTAAAACGTTCATATATCAAACTATGTTCTTTTATGAATATATGGCATTACGCCGCACACACGTCCCCTGCCAGGCACGCGCATGGCCTGCGGAAAGGGTGTACTTTTCAGTTTGGGCGTAATATATTTGTTGCAAAAATACAAATAATCGCCGACATTGACGAATTATTAAGGAAAATTTGCGCAACACACAAACCTAATTAATAACTACGGGCTGCCGCTTCGCCGACATCACAGGCTAACCTGACCGGCACAACCTGAAAACCTTGCCGCAACACAGTATAAAACCGCCGAAAACAAAGCTCTTTCCAAAAGACGGTCTTTTGGCTTGTAAAAGGTCATCTTTTATGATGCAAAAGGCGGCCTTTCGCAATGCAAAAGACCGCCTTTTAAAAAGTGTCCGCTATCGGGCCATAAGCCCGGCTGTCAATACATATACTCAACCGGCGACTTTATGAAACGCACAATGCGCGTGTTGTTCTTGCCGTTCACCTGCCTGTACATGCCGTAACCTGTAAAATAGTGGAACCATCCGAGGTTGGAGGGCGAATAGCAGGCTATCACCACCTTGTTGTGGTTTATGCCGTTGTTGTTCCATTGGGCGCCAGGCCCGTAGAACGTAACCGACTCCTGCTTCACGCCCTGCATCTTGTCGTACACTTCAACATGGTAGATTGTGGGCAGCTTCACGCTTCCAACGGTCAAATCCTCACGACGCCCGGTGGCGGTAAACACCTCACGGTTGCCTTCCCACGGCGACTGTACGACGTAAGGGCCGCCAGACGTGTCGAAACGCATATAGCCGTCACCGTTGAATATGCGGTCGTAATACTCCACGGGAGGCATCTCATAGCCGTCAGGCGACAGGAGTTTCGGGTCAAGCTGTCCCATATTGACCGGCGGATTTTGGTTATAGCCTTTCAGTTTCAGCACTCCGCCGTCGTCAACCCCTTCCAATGCGATGCCGCTGTCGCCGATGTATGACGAATTGTTCCATAGCCTCATATACTCTTCGGTGGTACATCCGTTCAGGTATTCAAGCACTGTCTGCCCACGCTTTGCAGCCGGGTCGTCTGGTACAAGGATTTGGTCGGAAAAGTCTTTTGAGTTCCCCATCGCGTTGTACTTGCACCACCATACGCCGTTCATCAGCGTTACGGGCATGCCGAAGTTGCGCCGCTTAACGACATACTCTTCAGTTTCCTCGCCGCTGCCGGTCTTGCGCACCACCAGTCTTGCTGCCTGTACGCGCCCGTCAGCCTTCGGGTCGTTTGGCCTCCAGCCGCCCACTATGCGGTAAGTGTTCCCCTGCCCTTCAGCCAACTCTACTTTCAGCCATTCGTCTTCACCGTCAAAACGGGGAACAACCTCATATCCTTCGGGCATAATGAAACGTCCAAGCTCGTTGTCCACATACTTGCCGAAATCGCAAGTGAAATCGTCACGTCCGAACTGCAAGCTGCCTTCCAGGCGTATTGGGTTCGGTTGTAACGTCAGTATCAACCTGTCTTCCTCATAAACTCCCTGCAAACTTTTATGGCGGAATTGTACGGTCACTTTCTCCACTGGATAATTCGGCGGCGGCAGTTGTTTCCTTACGCGGAACAGGTTTGAGCCGGAGCCGTCTCCGTCACGTCCTGCGGCCTCAACAGATACCGACGAGGAAGAAACCGAGACAAGCTCAAGCTCATCGTCACAGTCCAATGCCATTATGAAGTCGGCCGGCACGCTCGGCAATATCAGCTCGTCGCCGTTACCGGCAATCTGCGCCCCTTCGGGCAATTCTGACTTCTCACGGTCTATGGTTATGCGTCCTTCCAAGTCTGGAAAGAGCGTAGAATCTCCACCGTTTTCCCATGCCTCAACTTCCAACTTGACGTCTTGTGTAACAGCATCCTTACGGACCGTCAGCGTATAGACGGCGTTCCGCTTCAACTGTCCGGGCAGGCTCTCCTCCAAAGTGTAGTCCCTGCCGCCGATGGAAACCTCAACACTGACCTTCAAGTCAGTCCCGGCCTGTTCGTAAACGTAGGCAATCCCCAGCGAGTCGCTCTCAACGGGACGGGAAAAGCCTATGACACAATCATATTTATCAGCTCCAACCGGCGACGAAACCTCTGCCTGCTCCATCAGGAAGCCTTCCTGCGCAATGTTTTTCAGCGTCACGCCTTTCACAACTACGTTCATCCCCCTTATATGCAGGTCGAAACGTGCCACGCCGCGTTTCATGTTTAAGGACAAGACTTGTCCTCCCGGCTGTCCGTCAAGCTTCAGTGTTCCGGTAAAAAAGTGCCTTACCTGCCCGTCTTGCGCCGACACCGTAGTGGACAGCCACTCCTTTTCGGTTATGCCGGAAGCCTGCAACTGCCTCAAGTCGAGCCATCCGCTGGCATTCGCCAGCATGTACAGCGTGCCCGACATGCGGTCGAGCTTTATGGCATAACCGCAGCCTGCATCTTGCAAATCAGGATAAACCTTAGCCAGCACGCCGTTTTCAAACAGACAGGCTTGCATGTCGTTTACAGTGTTTTCCCCGTCTACGGATGCCTCTCCCTTGTCTGTATGATATTCGGAAAGCACGGCTTTCACAACAGCTCCGCCGTCAGTCGTCATCGCGTCTTCCAACTGCTCGGTGCATGACGCACCGAGCAGAAGTATCAGACACATGCAGACCGTCTGCAAATATTTCCTTACATTCATCATCCGATTTGTGTTTTAATCTTACAACAAAGCGTCTGGGGACATGTCGGTGTTGCCGCCATCCTCCCAATCTTCAAAGTTCGGCTTCACTGTTACGTCGATATAATCCTTGTTCACCGTTATCGTATAGACATGGTTGCGTTTCAAATCGCCTTCAAGCGTTTTGGTCATGGTCTTCACGGCACCGCCGTCAAAACCGGCCTCAACCTTTATTTCCATACCGTTGTTTTCTTGTTCATAAACATACAGTACACCCGGAGCGTCCTGAACAACAGCCGGAAGGAACGCCACTGTTGTGTCCCTGCGCTCCGTATTGTCGGGCGATTTCACTGCATCGCCTTGCGGAAAGAGGAAAACCGACCGTGCAACATTTGTCAGCGTGAGGCTGTTGACCTCAACATCACCGGCAACATTGAGCACCAAATCAAAGCGGGCAACACCACGCTTCAGTGTTATCGGCTTTGTAACAGCTCGCTGTCCTCGCGCATCTAAAGCCAACACGCCGGTAAAGAAGTGTCCTGTCTCGCTGACAACAGGAGAGAAAGAGGTTTTCAACCATTCCGTTTCAGTTATTCCTTCGGCCTGCAACTTCTCCAGGTCGATGGCGTTTGCCGTGTTCGCCAGCATGTACAGGTTACCTTTAAGGTTTTTCAACTGCAGGTTATACCCGTCGCTTGAAACCGGAAGATTTTTGTACACTTTGGTCATTACACCGTCTTCAAACAGACATGCCTGCATGTCTTCCACATCATTCTCTCCGTCAATCGTCTGCCCTCCTCCGTCAAAATCCGCCAGACGCGTCGTTATCACAGGTTCACGGTTGTCGTTTTCCGTATGTCCGCCTTCCGTGTCTGAACATGAAGCCAACAACAAACCAACACTCACAATACCAATTAAATTCAACTTTTTCATAATCCTTACAATCTTTTTACGTTTTGTTATTATTAATAAATGTAATTGACAGGCGTCTTCACACATCGTATAGTCCGTGTATTCCGCTTGTCCGCATCAGCATACTTTATCCAGGTGGCGCGGCCTGTCGGCGAGCTTGCAGGATACCCTTCAAGCATCCACGTTTTCCCGGCAGTGCCACTTGTAGCCATCAGGACAACCATCTTCGACAACGAGCCGGTTCCGCCGCCCGACTGTTTTCCCAATCCCAACATCACCCAATGCGCTCCGTTGTAATTGAAGTCATAATAGTTTATCGGCCCGTACTCTCCGCCGTCAACAGAAATGACACGCTCTGTTATCGTATATGTCAAGCGTTGCCCCAACTGATTGTTGAAAGCGTTGCTGCCGTAGCCAAGTCCACAATCGTTGCCCCACGCAAAGAAGCGGTAATGGTTGTAACCTGGCACTTCGTAACCGTCGGGTGCCATCGCTGTGGAATTAAGCGAACCGAAATCCGTATTTATGTTTCCGTCAAATCCGGCGTAATGAAAATCCGCACCGTCATACGTCAGTTTCAAGCCCTTTGTATTGCCTGCCTGATACTGGTCGCCCAACAGGCTCAGGAACTCTTCATCACTGCAAGACTTCAGATAGTCGGCCACGCTGCCGCTGCCAACGGGGTCTGACTTTACAAGTATCTGGTCGTTGAAGTCCTTTACATCACCTCTCAGATTATATTTGCACCACCACACGCCGTTTACATTAACCACAGGAAGTCCCCAGTTACGACGTTTTACCGTGTAGGTTTCAGCATTTCCGCCATCAGAGTCAGACACTATAAGCCTCAACGTCTGCACACGCCCGTCGGCTTCAGGGTCGTTCGGCCTCCAGCCTCCTTCCAGATAAAACACGTTGTCCTGCTCTCCGGCGTCAAGCCTTGCCCACCGCGGTTCTCCATTGTCAAACTCGAGCTTCATCACCTTGCCGCCTCCCACGGTGAACGTAGCCAGCCGTCCGTCGGCATACCGTCCGAGGTCGCACACCCTGTCGGCATCAAACTTCAATATGCCTTCCATGTTAACGGGGTTTGGAGCAAAGGACAATACAATCCTTCCAACCTGAACATTCTGTCTGAACAAGTCGAGATATACATATTCCAGTACACTGCCAGGCAATTTGTACGCACTTGCCACATCGACAGTCGCCACCTTCTGCATGTTCCTTGTAACCTTACGTGTAGTGACGGTTGCACCGTCAGCCAGCCCGTTTACCCGCACTTCAATTCCGCTTTCGGCCAAAAGAGCCAGCTGCGCACTACTCTCCATATATGGAATGAACAGCGTGTCGCCTCTTTCATTCAGCCTGACACCTTCCGACATTGTTGAAGCACTGCGGTCAATCCACCCCTTGCTTTCAAGAGCGGAGCCTGATGAAACGCCGCTTTCCCATTCGTCAGAAAGCACTTCAACCTTTAGACTGGCTCCAACCCCATAAACTTTCAGCGTGTACACAGTGTTCCTCCTGATTGGCGGGAGCGTAGTTTTCAACTTTTGCCATGCCCCATTCATTGTTGCTGCCACTTCCACTTCATGCGTTCCGCCTCCTTGTTCACAGAGATAGAACAGCGTTGCCTTCCGTTGTTTAAACGGCTGACCGTCAAAACTCTTCAACATGTCGGCTGTTTCTGCCGTCCCGGGCTGACGCGCATCATCCTGCACATTCACATAACCGCGGTCAGCAATGTCTTTCAATGTCACGCTATGCACCTCAACGCCTTTGTACTGCGAATCCAAGTCTATGCGTGCCACACTGCGCTTGAGGCTTGCCGACGCCGGCTGATGCGTTGAGCCGGGAGCCAGTTCCAAACGCCCTGTCATCACTATGCCGTCTACAACCATGGACTCCGATGTCGCCGTAATACCCAAGAATTCATCTTCAGTAGTAAAATCCGGCCTGACATTGTCCATTCCGTCCACACCTGAAGCATTGGCAAGGAAATACACCCGTCCGTCAGCCCGTGACGGATAAAATCGGCAAATGCCGTCATCATCCACAGTAAGCCCACTGAACACCTCGTCCAGCACTCCGTTCTCGAAGCGGTATCCGCTCAAAGTATTCACCCGTGACTCCACATCCGATGCGGTACCTTCCATCATGCTTTGCGGTACAAGGCGCACCGCTACCGCACCGTCTTCTCCCATTGCCGGCATATCGTCTTGAACATCACAGCTGGACAGAGCTGCTACGGCCAAAGCCATGCACGGCATCAATATACTGTTCTTTAACTTAATCATTATCCTGAAAATTTCGTTATTACTTATATAAGTATGGATTACTTGCGCTGTTAAGGTATTTCGGAGAGTCGATGGGCAACTCGTCAAGGTGCTGTACATAAAAATTGTTCATAAGCTGTTCAGCCCAAGGCCCGTAAGTGAACGCGCTTGAATGGCCGTAACCCATGACATGTCCAAGCTCGTGCATAGCCAGTGAACACGCCCCTGTACTGGTATAATGTCCCAAATAAATCCATTGCGCCACGCCCCACACCGTAGGGCTTGCCAGCCCTGACAAGCCATTGCCTTCATACACCAAGCCTATTTGCAGGCGATACTTTTTGCGCATCCTTTGCAAAACTTCATCCACGGGAACGGCATTTTTATTGTCGTCATACAGTTTGTCCGTGTTGTCACGCAAGAGCTGTTCAAGTTCAGGCATGTCAAGCAGACTGGCGTAATTCATCATGAACGCCACCGACTCGCGGCAGTGCACCGGGCGAATGCCCATCCAGTTGCCGCTCGGAGCACCGTCGGGCTGGTCCGGGTCGCCGCCATAAAGTCCCCAAAATATCTCAATCCCATATTTTATTTTCTGCAAACGGCTCCAAAATTCGTCGCCAGACTCCACTTTGAATTCTATGCCGGCAAGCGATGCGGCACTGGTCTTAGGCACAAACAACTTCCTTCCTGACTCCGTATTGTAAACCACATCACGCTCTACCAGAGGGATTGTCTGGTAAAAGTCGGCAAATCCCGGTATAGTGTCGAAATAAGCCAGGTCTACGTATTCGCTGCCGACGGCCGGTATGCGTGCCTTCAGCAGCACGCCGCCAAGCCCCCTTGGCGAGTAAAAACGCACATGCAGCTGTCCGTCGTCTGTCACTGAAAGCTGTAGCGGCTGCGATGTGTCGAACATGCGCTGCATGCGGTCCGTATAAACGGACTTCGGCTCGTCATCCTGTAAGATTTTCTTGTAGTTGCCTTCCTCGTATGCTTTTGCCGTCATGAACATTATCCCCGACTTGTCATCGGGATGCTTCACGGCGGTTTCCACCGTGTTACGCCGGTTGGCATCCAGCGACTCTTGGCTGAATGCATACTCCTGGCTAACCTCGTGCCCGTTGTAATTGCGCGTAATCATGCCCACTTTTCCACTGAACGCCGAGCCGTCAACCGTCGGCATGAAGCAGTAAGACGACATCGAGTCAAGGCTTATGCCGTCCATCAGCCCGTCACTCTCGCCGCCGAACGTGCCGTCTCCCGACAATGTGGTGGCAAAGCGCACCCCGTCGAGCAAAAGCGTCTTCGACGTTACGGCATTACGCACATACATGTTGTTATAAGAAAAACCGAAATCGGCCCTTCCGACGATGCGCTTCTGCTTAACCGACTGTTGCAGCGAAGCTGTTTCCTGCTTGCCGTCGGCTGTCTGCTGCACGGTGACCGAAAACGGCGTCTGTGAATAATAGTATTCCGCCTCCAGCGGTTTGTGCAGGTCAGCCGGGAACTCGAGCCACGTATCGGAAGCGCTCCGAAGCTCATTCACCGACGCCCTGTCCTTCCGTTCGTCGCCTTTTATGCCGAGCACAAGCAGGCGGTAATGCCCCTCGCGCAGACCTTCAACCATTATTTCAGACGCAGCCGCGTCATAATGCGACTTGATGTTATCCACTATTCCGCCGTTCCCGTCGACTATATAATACTCCACACGGTCGTAACGGCTCTCACTCAAGCCCGACGCACGCGTCTGTTCACCCTCATAAACATCGTCATAGAGTTTGAACACGACACCCCGCTCCGGCCTGTCATGTGCGTAGTCAAAATCGTCCTGCATGCAAGCTGCAAGCGACAAACTGCACAACAATAAAGTCAAATTACGGATTTTCATTCGTTTGACACATTAAATTACGTTCTTACTTTCCTTAAAAAACTCTCTGTACTGTTATCCTGAACATCATGAATGCGTATTGCCGCATTCACGATTGCTTGTCACTATGACAATCAAAAGCCATTCCACCGACTTCTTTGCCTGTCAGGCTGATGCCAATGTCATAATACATAATTTCTTAATAAATATGAATAAAACCGTCATGCGGCATTATCCGCTTTTTCTATTCCATCCGCTTGCTTTCCTATATGAATATATCACAATCATGAAAATTTTACCAACGCATGCCTGACCAACCGTATTTTTCAGTCTATTTTAACTACTTACTTAAAAAGACATAACGCCACTGTCAGCACTTTTAGTGACAACATGTCAGCATTTACGGCTCACTTTTTCTGCCAACATGTCACTCTTTCCAACAAAACAGACTGCAATCAAAACCTTGTTTTAAGCTTTCTTTTTGATTATGCCTGACGCCTTCAGAATGCGATATTTTGAAATTCAAAATCCTTTGGCGGAAATAACGCAAGGAGAAGTGCGCAAAGGCAATAATCTGAAAACCAGCAACTTACATACGCTTTATATTCAAATGTGCAATATTAAAACATCTTTTTACGGCATAATTACAGCCCAAACAACTGCAAAAGACGGCCTTTTAGAATGCCAAAGACCGTCTACAACAACGTAAAACGCGGCATTTCGCAATGCGAAATGCCGCGTTTTACGCATTATCCAACCTTCATTTTATACCCGTCAGGTGCCATTTTGGCATAAGTATAACATCCTTTTGCCGCCATGCCAACCTATTTTGGCAAATTCACCCGACATTGCAGGAATGTCATTATGCCGCTGTTTCTGCAAAAAACATTACAGAATGAACGCTATGACACTGCATGTATACGGAATACAGCCATACGCTTCGCTCACCGATAGATGTGATACCGGCAGTTATTTCCCTGCGCATACTTCTCAAAAAGGCGTATAAGGTATTCGGCGTTGGCCGTAACCTGCGCTTCGTTTCCGTCGTAACCGTTTATGAGAACGAGAACGCGGCGCGTTGAGATGTCAATCTTCGTGCGCTCGTTGTCGCTCGTTGGTGTGCCCACTCCGCCGATGGCGTCGCGGTAAACGGGCAGACCTGCGATGTTGATTGTGCCTCGCCCGATGCCCTCGTAAGGCTCGCCCTCACGTCCGATGCCGAGTGTAAGCGTGTCGCCGGAAAACTTGTCGGCATCGAAACCGCCGATGCTGTAGCCGTAGGCGATGCTCGCAAGGTTGATTAAATCCACAAGAGTGTCGATTTGGTAAAGCTGCTTGCCCTGCAACATGCGCCTGATTAAAGCCTCGGCCGCAGGCCGGTAGCGGCTCGGGTCTTTGCCGCACAGGCGGTAGACGCGGCGCGTAGCCTCTATGCCCGGAATGCTTTTTATCGTCGTTGTGTCATATTCGACCCTGTACTTCTCGCCAAGAGCCTTGATTTCCGCCCACAGTTCGGGGCTGTACTGGCTGTTAACCACGTCGGCCTCCACCGCCGCACCTACGAAACCGGGGCACACCTGTTCGATTTCTTCAGATACTATTATTTTCATACTTCTTGCCTTTCTGATTTTATTTGAAATGATTACGGCGGCAAAGTTACACAAATAAAACTGACATACAGGCAGGAAAAAGAACATTATTGTTGCAGTTTGTATATATTCACACACTTTCACCGACAACAGAAGCGGTGCAAAATCATTGCCGATTTCGCACCGCACTGCCCTTGAAGCTTATTGGTTGGGCTTTTCAGGGGCGTAGTCAGAGCATATTGTCTCATAGTCGAGAGGGTCTATTTCCTTGCTTTCTATCCTCTCGCAAAGCTCCGGGTCGTCGTCAAGATACTTCAAGAGTGCCTTCCTCGCAGACCACTTTGTATGGCCTTTTCCGCCAATCCATGTCCCCTCTTCTTCGCCCTGTCGATAGCCGTAGAAGTTGATATACTGGCCTTTGATTGTCATCACGCCGTTTTTTGCGATGTAATAATCGGCACTCTGCGACAAAACAATCAGGTGCTCGCCCACAGCTTCAAGTGCCCTCCATGTTCTTTCACGGTAAAGCAGTATGTGTTTCGCGTCGGGAGCGTTCTCGTTCCACGCTGTCAGGGATGCAATGTCCTCCGACTTTATCTTGTGTTTCTCGCCGAGAGAGTCTGTCACCGTCACTTTCTTTGTCGTTCCGTTTGGCAGTTTTGCCTCGCCTGTCAGCGTGCTGCCGTCCTCAAATGTCACTAAAACAGGAAAACCTTTCACGTCCCGGGATATATCTACAGCCGTGGTTATAAGCTGGCATGACACAAGGAACGCTGCGCCGACACAACCCAGTATAACTGATAAGACAACTTTCTTTTTCATAGCTTAAACTTTTATTTAATACAACAATATCACTCAACGCATACGCATAGGCTTCTTCACATTGAAGTCTGACATGCGGAACCCCACGCGCACGCCTACTCCCCAATTGAAATCCTTGCCCACGTATGAGCCTTGGACGAAAACGCCTACGGCAGTTGAGCGTCCGAACTGATGCTCATAGCCTATGCGCCCGAGGCACATCACGCCGTCAAGGTCGTCTTTCTGCGTATTCCTTTCTGTACCGTCATAGTAGTCATGTTCGTATTTCACAATGGCATAACCGCCATAAAGCGCAATGTAAAAGCGGTCGATGTTGTTGCTTAGCAGGTCAAGTCCGGGGCCTACGGCGAACATCAACTGTGTTTTCTTGTCCGAAACATTGTCACTTTGCACTCTGTCACCATAATCTACGGAGACATGCCTATAACCGTCATACCGTGAATAGCCGACCAGTAAAGAACCGAACACAGGACTACGCCAGTGTATATCAATATCAGCAGCAAGCATATCGCCGGGCTTTTCATAAGTTCCGCCAAAACTTTCATAATTATATGACACAGAATATTGCGACCAACCGAAATACTGGGCACATACTTTCGCTGGCATTCCACTTGCCAATACTACAAGCGTTGCTATCAAAAAGCGTCTCATATCATGCCTCCTTTCTCCACACTATATGCAGAATTGCCATTTAAAGCCATACGGACATTCATTTCACCGCTGTCATCCTGTGTTTTCGGAGAATACAAACGGCAAATCTCTTCAAAGTCGTATGCGTCAATTTCCTTCGATGCTATCTTCTCACACAGCACCGGGTCGTCGGCCAAAAACTTGCACAAGGCCCTTATTACGCCTGCTCTCGCACGTCCGTATGTCGTAAGATATTCGCCCACACCGTCCTCTTTAAGTCCTATAATATAGGCGTCGCCGTCTGCAAAGCTCACCGGAACAAGCTCTCCCTTGCGGTTGAAATGCCAGCTGCCGCCGACCACAGCCAGCCTCAAATGCCGCCCCATGCCGAGACATTTCATCCATGCATGCCCCTTATCACGTCCTCCACGGTCTTTATACTGTGCATAAACAAACGCCCCGGCCATTGCTCCGCCATGCTCAAGAGCCAGCACTGACACACTGTCGGAAGGCAACCGCAAGCGCTTCCCGTCATTTGTGACGAAACGTAACGTGCCGCCCTTATAATCAGGCAAAAGCGCCTTACCCTCATACTTCACGCTGTCGTTCATCACGACCGCCGCATTCAGCTTTACAAATTCTTCCCTGAAAAGGCCTGCAACGCTGCACGACACAGCCATCTGGCATATAACAACAGCAAGCGTACCTTTTGCCAATAGTTTCAAATGCTTGAAACAATGACTACATAAAATTCTTTCCATACCTGACATTACATTAAACTCTTGTTTTAGCAAATTTAAAATAAAGACATATAAATGTTAAATGGAAAGGTAAAAAACAAGACAATTGTATCAAACTTTTACACTTTTGTGTACCATAAAGATTGTACTTTCGCCTTATTTGTCTATATTTGCAAGAACATCTTATCTACAAATGAAATACACGCCCCTGCATGGAAATACGTAAAAACGACTTCTTGTTTATCCCTGGAACTACAGATGAAATTCCGCCTGACGAATACCTGAAAACCGAAACATTCGTAAACATGGCTAAAGCACTGGCGCAAACCACCGACAGATTTGTGTACATAATCGATTATGCCAAGCGGAACTTCCTTTATGAGTCAATCAACATGGCATATCTTTTAGGCGAACCGGCAAACACGTCGATTTTTTCGACTATAAAATGTACTTCAACCACATACCGGCAAACGAACAACACAAATTCATTGAAATAAACATGGCCGCCTCAGCCATGTTCGCACGTATGCCGATAAAGGAACGGACAATGCACACAATAACATACGACTTCCACCTGATGATGAAGAAAAGGCAAAGGCTTGTCAACCATCATCTTACACCATTGGCACTAACAGAAAGCGGACGCATGTGGTTGGCGCTGTGCACTATCGGCCTGTCGGCAATGCAGACGGCAGGACACGCCATAATAAAGAAAGCCGGTTCAAACATATATCATGAATACTCGTTGGACAGACATGAATGGATTGAGAAAGAAATGGGGCGACTGCGCGACATAGAACGCAGCATTTTGATTCTTTCAGCTCAAGGCTTCACAATGAATGATATAGCCGACAAGCTATGCAAATCGGTTGACACTATAAAGAAATACAGGAAAGGCTTATTCAAAAAGTTTGGTGTCAAGAACATAACCGCAGCCTTGACATACGCCACCAATTATAAAATGCTTTAACCGGAAGCACTGTTTTCCGCTTCGGGTTAAAGCATTCGACTTATCACTTTATCATTTCCAAGAACGTGTCCTCATCCACAATGGGCACGCCGAGCTTCTCGGCCTTCTGCAGTTTGGCAGGCCCCATGTTGTCGCCCGCAAGTATAAAAGAGGTCTTGCCGCTGATGCTGCCAACGCTCTTGCCGCCGTTCTGCTCGATGATGCGCTTGTACTCGTCGCGGCTGTGACGGGTGAACACGCCGCTGATGACGATGCTCTTACCCTCAAGTTTTGTGCTGGCGGCCTGTATCTGCTCCTCGCTCAGCGACATCTGCAGGCCGTAGCCGCGCAGGCGGTTGACGATTTCCATGTTCACGGGGTTGTGGAAATACGTTATCACGCTCTTGGCTATCACCTCGCCTACGCCGTCAACATCCGTAAGTTCCTGCAAAGAAGCCGTCGAGAGGGCGTCCATCGTCTTGAAGCGGCGTGCCAGCAGGCGTGCCGACGTTTCGCCGACGAAGCGTATGCCGAGAGCGAAGACGACACGTTCAAACGGCACCTGGCGCGAGGCGGCTATGCCATCGACAACCTTCTGCGCCGACTTCTGGCGGCTTCCGTCGCCGTTGATTTGCTCAACGCGGATGTCATACAGGTCGGCAACATTCCTTATCAGTCCGCGGCGATAGTACTCGTCAACGGTTTCAGGACCAAGGCTGTCGATATTCATCGCCCGGCGCGATATGAAATGTTCTATCCGTCCTTTGATTTGCGGCGGACATGCCGTGTCGTTGGGACAGTAATGGGCGGCCTCTCCTTCATAACGCACAAGCTCCGCACCACATTCGGGACAGCGCGTGATAAACTCGACAGGACGTGCCGACGCATCGCGGCGCGACGTGTCGACACCGACTATTTTCGGGATTATCTCTCCTCCCTTCTCCACATACACGTAGTCGCCCTCGTGCAGGTCAAGACTGCGGATAAAGTCCTCGTTGTTCAGCGTGGCGCGGCGCACCGTAGTTCCGGCCAGCTGCACAGGCTCCATGTTGGCAACGGGGGTGATTTGCCCGGTGCGGCCAACCTGATAGGTCACTTCGTTAAGGCGCGTACACTCACGCTCGGCCTTAAACTTGTAGGCTATTGCCCATCGCGGACTCTTGGCCGTATAGCCGAGGGCGCGCTGCTGACGCAGCGAATTGACTTTAAGCACTATTCCGTCAGTAGCCACGGGCAGGTTCTTGCGCTCCGTGTCCCAGTAGTTTATGAAGTCGTATATCTCCTGAAGCGTCTTCACCTTGCGCATGCCGTCGCTTATCTTGAAACCCCACGCACGGGCGCGCATCAGGTTTTCATAATGCCCGTCGCCCCCGATGCCGTCGCCGAGGAGGTAATACAAATATGCGTCAAGCTTCCTTCCGGCGGCAACTTTCGGGTCAAGGCTCTTCAGCGTGCCGCTGGCGGCATTGCGCGGATTGGCGAACAGAGGTTCTTCGGCGGCCTCGCGCTCGGCATTGATGCGTTCAAACTCCTTCCACGGCAGCAGTATCTCGCCGCGAATTTCAAACTCGTGGGGCCAGTCACCCGGCTTAAGTACCAACGGAATGGAGCGGATTGTACGCACGTTCGCCGTAACATCGTCGCCCTGCACGCCGTCGCCGCGCGTCACTCCGCGCACCAACCGTCCGTCTACATAGGTCAGCGAGATTGACAGGCCGTCATACTTCATCTCGCAGCATATCTCAAAATCTTCGCCGCCAAGCCCCTTGCTCACGCTCTCGTAGAAGTCGGCCACATCCTGCTCGTTGTACGTATTCGCCAAAGACAGCATCGGATAACGGTGAGCCACCTGGCGGAACTCCGTGCTGATGTCGCTCCCCACGCGCTGCGTAGGCGAATTCGGGTCGGCCATTTCGGGGTGGCGCGCCTCGAGTTCCTGCAGCTCGTGCATCATGAAGTCAAACTCCTGGTCGCCTATAGTAGGCTGGTTAAGAACGTAATACCTGTAATTATGTTCGTGCAGCTCCTGCCGCAGCTGCAATATCCGCTGTTTCTCGTCCATTGTTCTGTGTATTAATAATGAAACGTTTTGCCGCTACAAAGTTAGCAAAAACAAGCGACAAACGCAACCAACAACAAACTTATTCGTAACAGCCTGTAATCCAGCATTTTGCAAAAGGTCGTATTTTGTAATGCAAAAGGTGGCCTTTTACATTGTAAAAGACCACCTTCCGCAATGCGTTTTGCCGTCAATCAGAAGATAACAGAAAGATGATTATGACATAATGCCTGTCAATATGACCTCCGGCTACTTCTTTGTAAACTTCTTTATCGCACTGTAAGCATCATAAAGTCCCAATTCTCCGGCCTTGCTAAGGTCGCTTATGCCAAGGTCGTTCTTGCCAAGGTTGATATTGGCTATACCCCTGTTATAATAAGCTTCGGCAAGTTTCGTGTCAATCTTTATCGCCTTGTCATACTCTTCTATCGCCTTGACATAATCCTTGTTGGAAGCATAAAGGTTGCCACGGTCGAAATAAAGATAGGCGTTGTCCGGACTAAGTTCTACCGCCTTGTCCAAATCAGAAATAGCTCCTACCGTTTTCAAACGTATGTCAACCCCACGTGAAGCGTCATACTCGTTGATGCGTGCCTGGCATACGGCACGCTGCCAATAAGCCAGCGACGACGTACTGTCGGTCTGGATGTAAGCCGTAAGGTCGCTTACAGCCTCGGCATAGTTCTGCACCACGCTGTTTGCAATACCCCGCTGCAATATAAATCCCTTGTCTTCACGCAAATTACGTGAAGCGTCAATACGTGCCGACAATGTATCAATAAGCGCGAATATGTCTTTGCTTTCCTGCTCTGACAACTGCTTCACGCCACACCTTATATATATGTTGCGCAACGGCTTGCTGGTGAAATTGAACGTCTCAACTTCGTTGTGAAACGCCTGATATGCCTTGACAGCATTGTCGTACGGACTGAACGAAAGCTGGAACATAGGCTGGAACACAACGTCAATCTTCCGGTTTTGCACACGACCGCGGTACACCGTGGAATACTCATGCTGCACGGTATTCTCATCTTCAACAACAAGCTGGTTATACTTGTCGAAATCAATCTCGCTCTTCTTGCGGACTTCATCTTTTTTACGGCGGCTCCACCTCTGCTGGCGGCCGTAATGCTTGTCCATCTGCGCCTTGAAGATGCGGAACTCGTCAAGTTCAGCTTTCGACGTCATGCCAACCTTACGGTAACAACGTGCACGGTTGTTAAGCCCGGCCCAGAAATTCGGATATTGGTCGATTAATTTTGTATAATCACGTATGGCACCGTAAATGTCGCCCGTCCGCTCAAGAAGTATGGCACGGTTGTATATGGCCATTACATTGTCCGGTTCGAGGCTTATTATGTAATTGAAGTCCTCTATGGCCCTGTTATCATCGCCGACCTGAACACGCAACTGTCCCCTGTTATAATGCGCAAGGAAATTATTAGGGTCAATCTCCAATGCCTTGTCATAATCTGCCATCGCACCGTTGAGATTGTTGATGTTATAACGGGCCAAAGCACGGTTTACATAATTAGCAACGGTATTGGGCTTCAGATGAATTGCCTTTGAAAGCTGCATGTCAGCATCTTTCCATTTGCGCTGCGACAGGCTTATCATGGCGCGATAAGCCCACGCATCGCCGTCATAGGGGTCAATCTCAAGGCTCTTGTCAAGATATTTGGCGCCTTCTATAGTGTCTTTTTGCTGCATGCAGACCTCAGCTTTAAGCGAAAACGCCTTGGCATAAGTCTTCCACATGGTCATCATCGAGTCCAAATCGGCATTGGCCGCATCATAATCCTTCTTCTCAATCTTGCACAACACACGGTTGAACCATAGGTTCTTGTCGTAAGGATTGAAGTCTATTGTCTTGTCATAATCGGCTATTGCCTCATCGAACTTATGCTGCTTGATACGGCACAAGCCACGAAGCTCAAACAAGTCAGGCACATACGGATTAAGCCTTATAGCCTCGGAACAATCTTTTTCCGCCCCAACAAAGTCGTCAAGATAAAACTTTGCCACTGCACGCAAGAACCAAGGTTCGTACAGATAAGGCTTAACCATTATCACTTGGTTGAAATATTGTATCGAAAGAACATAGTCCTCATAATACAGCGCACTACGCCCAACGTCGATAAGCCTGTCTGTCCTGAACTGCGAACAAACCGGCAAAAACGCAAACAGCAGCAAAAACGACAATAAAAACTTGCGCATATAAAAAGAGGATGTCCTGAAATACAAATAAAAAATACGCGCCGGAACCCTGCAACGGCCACGACGCGAAAAACCTTACAGGCTATTTACGTGCAATCTTTGTACGATAATTGCAATTGAAACGGCCTTGCAGAATAGACTTCAGCTTGTTCTTGATAAGCTGCCGGCGAAGCGGTGACACGCGGTCAATGAAAAGCTTTGCGTCAAGATGGTCAAACTCATGCTGCATGACACGTGCCAAATAACCCTCAACCCATTCGTCATGCTCCACAAAACTTTCATCCATATACTTGACACGGATACGCGTAGGGCGCTTAACACTTTCATGTATGCCCGGAAACGACAGGCATCCCTCCTCGGATGTGTCTACTTTCGTATCGTCATACTCAAGTATGTGTGGATTTATATATGCCTTGCGAAACCCCTTATATTCGGGTAAATCTTCTGAAAGCACATCAAGGTCTATCACAACCAGACGAATGCCAAGACCTACCTGGGGAGCCGCCAAGCCCACACCGTCAGACGCGGTAAGCGTCTCAAACATATTTGCTATGAGTTCTTTCAGATTTGGATAACTGCCATCTATATCCTGCGACACCTTGCGCAACACCGGATGGCCATAAATATAAATAGGTAATATCATCGTTTTCTTCTTTCAGATTCCAAATAACCTTGCAATATTATCGTTGCACTCAACTCATCGACAAGGGCTTTATCTTGCCTTTTCTTCTTATGCAAGCCACCGTCTATCATAGCTCTATGAGCCAAAACGGAAGTGAAACGTTCATCGTAAAACTCGACCGGAATATCAGGAAACTCCTTGCGCCAGCGGTTTACAAACGGCACTATCCTCGACATGTTTTCACTCGGACTTCCATCCGCCTGCTTAGGCTCTCCGACAACGATGCGTTCAACTTGCTCCCTGCCAACATAATCACGAAGAAAATCGAACAGTGAGGACGTGGAAACCGTCACCAATCCGCCTGCAATAATCTGCATCGGGTCGGTGACAGCTATGCCGGTACGCTTCTTTCCGTAATCGATAGACAGAATACGGGCCACGTATTTACTTTTGATTATACAACAACCAGGCATCAGGATACTGCGCCCTAAGCTCATTACGGCTGTTTACCGCATCCGCCTTAGTATCATAAGTTGCGGCAACAACACGGTACATCTGGTTGGAAGGATTGTAAGCCACCTGTGCATCATATCCCTGGCTCTTAAGCGTAGACTGCAAACCTTCGGCATTAGCCTGCATAGAGAAAGAGCCGACTATAACGCTGAAGTTCTTAAGTCCGGCACCGTTGACCACAGACAAAGCCTCTTGCCTAACCGGAACATTGTCGGCATTGTCAACGACAACAGTCTCACTGGCAGGTTTCTCTACAACAGGAGCCACTACGGCAATTTCCTCATTACCCTGATTTTGTTCTGTGGCACGGTTCTCTTCCTGCGCTTTAGCCTTCTCGTACATCTTCTTATAAGCACTTTCAGACGACTTGCAACTATTAAACGCCAAAGCCACACATAAGCCGGCACACATAACCATGTATTTCTTCATAATTTCTCGTGTTATTGTTTAGAAATCAGTTTATTTTTCTACATTTATCGTGCGAAATTACACAAAAACAAGCAAAACCGCCGAAAAGCGGCACATAAAGTTTGTTAAATCAAACAAATACATTGTTTTTAACAAAAAAGTCAGACAAAAACATTGGCTTTCGGGAAATTATCACTATTTTTGCTATCAGTAAATTCATTTACACGAACAGACTTTATTGTCAATAGAAACATTGTACAACATTAAACATATATTGATTATGAAAGCATTAGGTTACATCGGCGCATTCCTTGGTGGCGCCATCGCCGGAGCGGCTTTAGGTTTGCTTCTTGCACCGGAAAAAGGTAAAGACACTCGTGAAAAGATAACTGACGCCATTGACGACTTCTGCCAGAAGCACAACATCAAGTTGAGCAGAAAGGAAATGAACGACTTGGCTGAGGACATCACGGACGCAGCTGACACCGAAAGAGTCTAAATCACTGTTTCACACATGTTTTCAAGCGACAAAAACATTGAAACTATCGGCCAGCTTATACGGTTGGTAAAACGCAGTATCGGGCTTCAGGGAGAATACCTGAAGCTCGATATAATGGAAAAGACGGTAAGGATTATCACCGCCCTGCTGCTCTTTGCCATTCTAACACTGATTGTTATAGCAATCTTGTTTTTCATTTCAATATCGGCGGCAATCGCCATAGGAGAAGCCATCGGCTATCCGGCATCATTCGGCATCATAGCGGCTTTCTATGTAATTATATTCATTTTATTCCTCACCTTTAGAAAAAGCTGGATAGAGAGACCGTTAATCAGATTTATAACCAGCCTGTTAATGGAATAAACCGTTCAAAAGGACATGAGAAAACCTGAAACTTACAGCACACTGCACGAAATAAGGCTTCGCAAAGAAACCATCTTGTCTGAAATCAGAATGAACAATCAGCAAATAAACATTCTGTGGAAAGACATGTTCCGCAAGCCCGAACCAAAGAAAAAAGCCTTGTCGCTCTCATCCATCATGACAATGGGAACTGGCATGGCAGACGGTTTCTTACTAATATGGAAATTATACCGAAAATACAAGAGGAAATAACCTGAAAACAACAAGAAAACACAATACTTACAAAAGCATATAAACAAAAAAAGGAGTACCGCTGTACTCCAACCTTGTTAACCTTAAATCTAATACTATGAAAAACACGGTGCAAAGGTATTGACATTTCTGCTATCTACAAAATAATCGTATCCTTTCCGACCGCATTTTATCATTTATTAATCAAATCACACTGTATTTTGAGATATTTTTAGACTAAAAATCTATTATTTGTCCATCGTATGCAAGTTTGATGCCGTTTGGCAACATCTTGTTAACGTCGTCATGCAGACCTATATCGTGCCCCATGTGGGTAAAAAAAGTATGCTCAGCTCCTACCTTCTTGGCAAAAGCAACAGCCTGCCCGACAGTAAGATGTGAATGATGTTCAGGAGTAAAACGAAGAGCGTTTACAACAAGCACTTTAACTCCATGAAAGTACTCAAGTTCATTGTCACCGATGGTCTTCATATCTGTTATATACATCAAGTCCCCAAGCCTGTATCCCAAAATAGGAAGCTTGTCATGCATTACCTGAACAGGCATCACATCAATGCCGCCAATATGCAACAACTGGTGTGGCTTGATAACATTAAGACGTATGTTCGGTACTCTCGGATATTTATTTTCGCCAAAACAATAAGGTATCGAGCACTTCAATCTTTCTGAAGTCTTGAAATCTGAATATATGTCAATCCTGCCAAACGCACAAAACGGCCGTAAATCGTCAATCCCACCAACATGGTCGTAATGCACATGTGTCAATAAAACCGCATCGATTTTTTTGAACTCTTGTCCCAACATCTGCTGACGGAAGTCCGGGCCACAATCTATCAATATCCTCGTACCACCCGACTCTACCAAGGCTGAAGCACGCAATCTCTTGTCGTGCGCATCAACACTCGAACACACCTTACAAGTGCATCCGACAGTAGGCACACCAACAGACGTACCTGTTCCGAGAAACGTAAGCCGCATCGTCAAATGATATTAACTTCTGGAGTTATCTCTATTCCAAATTTGGCATAGACATCGCTCCTTACCGCATCACACAGTCTCAATACATCTTCACCGCTGGCACCACCGTGATTCACAAGCACCAAAGCCTGCCGCAGATGAACACCAACATTGCCAAGCGACCTGCCTTTCCAGCCGCATTGTTCTATCATCCATCCTGCCGGTATTTTTTCATGGTGCTCATCAACAGAATAATGTGGCACATCGCCGAACCGCACTGCCAACTCTTCGTATTTTGCCCTGCTTACAACCGGATTTGTAAAAAAGCTACCTGCATTGCCCTCCACTGCCGGGTCTGGCAGTTTAGCCTTGCGTATCTCTATTATGATATTTCTCAATTGAGACACCGTAGGTGAAGTTATGCCTTTCGCCTCAAGTTCTGCACGTATGTTTCCATAACAAAGATGCGGCACAAAAATGTCAGACAGTTTATATGTAACGTAGGTTATCATGTAACGGTTTCGCCATTCCCCCTTGAACTTGCTCCACCTGTAAGAATATTCGCAGTCTCTGTTTGAGAACTCGCAAATTTCTCCACTTTCCATGTCTACGGCCTCAACCTTTTCTATCAAATCCTTGGCTTCCACGCCGTAGGCTCCAATGTTCTGCACTGCAGTTGCACCAACCTCGCCGGGGATAAGCGACAGGTTCTCCGCACCATACATTCCATTGTCAACACACATCCTTACAATGTCGTCCCACGTCTCCCCGCTGCCGCAACGCAAAAACACGCTGCCGTCCATACGCATTACATGGCGCCCTTTTATGGCTGAATGCAGCACCGTCCCGTCATAATCCTTCGTGAAAAGGACGTTGCTACCGGCGCCCAAAAACAACAGCGAGCGGTCAGCGTCAGCAAGCGACAAAACCACCTGACGCAGTTCTTCAACATTTGAAAACTCTATGAAACGGCGGCACTTGACATCCATTCCAAACGTATTGTGCCCTTTCAAGCTATAGTCATGCAAGTCCTTCATACCAACGATATTGACTGATTAAAAATCCAAAAGCAAACCGGTTTACTCCGACAGGCTGACCAGTTTCCACTCTCCGTCGATGCGTTTGAACGTCAACCTCATCTCCATTCCATTGGCGATGCCGCGCATCACAAATATCTTTTGATTGCCCTCGGCGTATTTCTGCCCATACATTATATTATATATAGCCCCGGAAGGCAGTTCTGGAGCAAAAGCAGGCCATGTTTCAGGAGCTATCTCGCCTGTCATCGTACTGAAATCGTCGTCGGGGTCCGGCCCGGTAAACTCTACCGGGTTGTTCAGACTTTCCAACTGAAACTCGGAATCGGTGGCAAAACGCTGGTAAAAAGCAAGGAATGACGCATTGGTATTATGCACCATATCGTTTGTCCTGACAGACGTCAGCATCCAACGCCCTCCAATCCTGTCGAACATATATTTCTCAACCTTTTCTTCCACAAGGTTGACCTTCTCTACCACAACATTGTTTATCGAAGTGTCTTTCACCACATCCATCTGCTTTTCGTTGTCGAATATCAACGTGTAATAGCCCTGCTCCATGAAGAAATGCTCCATCTTCCACTGCTTCTTTTTCACATAAGCTACACTTTCCCCATCGGCAACTTTCAGCGGGAACTTTATCCTGCTGAAC
>ULJB01040643.1_pt1 | contig 57165 bp, 56 predicted proteins | sample 1950771 | NCBI WGS metagenome assembly ULJB01 (sample SAMEA4835461, study PRJEB28245) | human gut metagenome | biome: gut microbiome; material: fecal sample | place: Denmark | collected 2008
AATTGCGCCAAGTACTGAGCCGACTCCTCCAATACCAAGCATCCATTTTTCAAATCCTGACATACCGCCGCCACCGCAGCAATGCATATCTACAGCTGTGTGCATTGGCATTGGAGCATAGTTGTTGATGAATACGTTGTTAGAAACAATACGACCGGTGCCCATGCCTCGCATTTGTCCTGCTTTTAAATTATATGTTAACGACTGTCTGCCGCCGCTACGCCATCCTGTTATATCATAACTGCTGTTGGGAATCATGGTGCTTTCCTTTTTTTATACTCTCTTATATATATATAAAGTATATATAGTGTTATATATTGCTATTTTCGTAATGTATAATTTACAAAAGTTTACAATTAGTATATCTGTTATATATATACCCACTTATTACTGCTGCTAATCATTTGGCTGTATAGCAAAAAGCCGGGCTGATGTCCGGCCTGTTACTATTATTTATTCCGAGTATTTATTTTGAATAATTTTATTATACTCAGCTTCAGACATAAAGTGGTTTTGTAGTACGTATTCTTTTGATAATTTTTTCTCTCCGTTTATGAAAGCTTCTTTAAGTTCATTCATTTTTTTATTTGTTTTTTGAATTTCACCGTCCCGCGTAATTCCCTGTTTTGCATCCTCTATCAGAGATTTAAGTCCGTATTCCGATATTCCGTTTGCATTAATTGTATCGCCTGAATTTGGATTTTTAACTTTTTTGCCGGAAACCTGTGTGTTATATTCATTTTGTGCAACATTGAGTTCCTGCTGTTCCTGTTCAGTGTAAAATCTGTTTATTATTGCAGTCATTGTATCGCCGTCATGAACTGTGGCTTTAATGTTATATTTTATGTTGCCGTTTTCATCTGTGTATGCACTTTCAATGCGTTTTTTTACATAATCCTGAGAGGAAGAATCGAGTTTTTTAAATTCTTCCATATTATTTAAAAGTTCATCCAGAGTTTTTGGCTTGTTGTCTACAGATTCTTCTACAGGTTCTGTTTTTTCGGTTTTATCTACCGGTTTAGCTTCTTCAACTTTTTCAGCTTCTGATGTTTCTTTTGCATTTTCCACTTTATTTTCTGTTTCTGTTTTTTCAGGTTTTTCAGCGCCTGTTGTTTTATTATCGCAGTCGCATCCTTGTTTTTTCATGTCCTCTACTTGTTTTTCAAGAGATTGAACTTCTTTTTCTATAACTTTTAGTCTTGAATTCAGTGAATCATTATTGCTGTAACCGCCATACATTCCGTATTGATTATATTGTCCGTATGCACCGAAACCGTTATAATTGTTATACATATACGGCATACTTGGCTGATTAAAGCTTCCGAATATATTTGAAAGAAGGTTCATACCTGCCATAACGCCAAATAATCCGTTAAATCCACCGCCGCAATGATGGTGAACAAATATTGGTCTGCCCATAGGTCTGAATCCGAAATTATTTATTATTACTTTGTTTGAACCGCCCCAGAATGTACGCGGTCCGCCAAGGAATCTGTAAAATGTTTCCATAATACTGCTCCGATTTTTATACTCTTAAATATATAAAGTATATATTTATTAAATAATTGCCATTTTTTTTAATTTTTCCGTTACAATTCTTAATAAAATTTATATATCCAAACCGCTTGTTAGAGTTAAAGATGTTACTTCTTTTAATTTTGGAAAATCTTCAATGTTATGAGTTTTTACAAAGTCAATTGCTTCATTGCGAGCCATTTCAAGAATTTTTGCATCGCGTACGATATCTGAAATAATCAGATCAGGCAGACCGCTTTGACGTGTGCCTAAAAATTCGCCCGGACCTCTCAACTGCAAATCCTTTTCTGCAATTACAAAACCGTCATTAGTTTGTGTCATGATATTTAAGCGTTCTTTTGTTTCTTGAGATTTTGTAGAGGTGTGAAGAATGCAGTATGATTGCAAATCACTTCTGCCGACACGGCCTCTTAATTGATGAAGTTGTGAAAGTCCGAAACGCTCAGCATTTTCAATAAGCATTACTGTAGCTTTAGGCACGTCAACCCCGACTTCTACAACTGTTGTTGAAACAAGAATATCATATTTTTTATCTTTAAAATCTTTCATGACTTTATCTTTTTCGTCATTTTTCAGTTTGCCGTGCAATAATCCGATTTTAAACTGCGGGAATATTTCATTTTGAAGTCGTTCAGCTTCAATCGTTGCGGCTTTAGCCGACAAAGTTTCGCTTTCTTCTATGAGCGGGTAAACAACATAAGCCTGTCTGCCCGATTCAATTTCCTGTTTTATGAGTTCATAAACTCCTCTGTGTGATGTTACAAGAGAAGTTTTAACAGGCTTTCTGCCTTTAGGAAGTTCATCAATTATCGTAAGATCAAGATCTCCATGTACGGTAAGCGCAAGCGTTCTCGGTATAGGTGTTGCGGTCATTGTTAAAATCTGCGGATTTTGAGATTTCTTCTTAAGAACATTTCTTTGCTTTACACCGAACCTGTGCTGTTCATCAACAACGATTGCACCCAGATTATTGAAGTCTACCCCTTCCTGTATAAGTGCGTGAGTTCCTATGGCAATATTCATCTGTCCGTTTCTTAAATCAGTTCGGAATTTCTCTCTCTCTTTTTTACCCTGACTGCCTAAGAATAATCCGACACTTATCCCCATTGGAGTGAGCCATTGAAGAAGATTGTTGTAATGCTGCTGTGCAAGAATTTCTGTCGGTGCCATTAGCGCTCCCTGATAACCGTTTTCAACACCTGCAAGAAGCATAATTGCAGCTACAACTGTTTTCCCGCTTCCGACATCGCCCTGTAAAAGCCTTGCCATTGGAATATCTGAATTCAAATCATGTAATATTTCATTCACTGCACGCTTCTGCCCGCCAGTTAACTCAAACGGAAGATTGTCAATAAATTGTCTTACAAGCCCGTTTTCTTTAATTTTTAATGCAAGAGACGAATGGTTATGAGCATTTTGTTCTCTAAGGCGGACAAGTTTTAGTTGTATTAAGAAAAGTTCTTCGAAAATAAGAGAAAATCTTGATTGTTCCAAAAGCTCCATTGTTTCTGGAAAATGTATCTGTTCAACTGCTGTTTTCTTGTCTAATATTCCGTATTTTTCCCTGATAAAATCAGGAATAACATTTTCGATTTCATTTTTATATGTTTGAATTGCGTTATATATTGCACGTCTCAGAACTTTAATGCTAAGATCTTCGCAGACTGAATAAATCGGAACAATTCTTGCCAGATTTAGATTTGAATTTTTATCTTCAAGAAACTCACCTGTCATTATAGAATAATTTGGCTTATCAAATGTAAGTTTTCCATCGTAATTATTTCTTTTAACGCTGCCTGAAAGCATTATGCCTGCATTAGTAGGAAACTGAGCTTTTACGCGTTCCAGCATAAAGCGGTTTGATTTCGCATGAAAAAAACTTAGATCAAGCCTTCCGCTTTCATCTGTTACTGCTACTTTGACAACTGCAAGATTGTTTTTTGTATTGAATGCCGAAACAGATTTTATATAACCGAAAACTGTTGTGTTTTCACCTTCTTTTAAATCCCGGATTAAAGTCCTTGAAGAATAATCAATATGCTTTTTGGGAAAATACATTATCAAATCCTGAGCCGTATAAATCCCCAATTTATTTAGCTTATATGCAACTTTAGGGCCAACACCTTTTATATACATAACATCAGTTTCTTTTGCGGGTTTTACCTTTTGTAAAGATGTTCTTTCTTCAGATTTAGGGTTTGTTTCGGATTTTAAAATTTTAATCAGTCTGTCGATACTTTTTCTGCGTTCGTTAATCCCTGCAAACGGATAATGTTCAAAAGTTTCTGCAAGGACAGCCCATTTAGGATTTTTTTTAGATAATTTGTAATATCTTTTTGCCTCGTTTTTTATAAAATTAGAAAACGACTGAGATTTACCATGGATATCAATATATTTATATTGAATTTCAATATCTATAGCTTTTTTTAATTGTTCGATGTTATCAATCACTTATGCGTAAAACCTCGTAAATATCCATCTTTTTCGCTTTTCCGCGTATAGTAACATCGGCTATTTTTATAACATCAACAATGTCGCTGACATAAGTATAAGTTGAACTGCTTATAAGAAGGTTGGTTTTGTAAACTTTATTGTAACTTTCAATACGGCTTGCAAGATTTACCGTATCACCAATTACTGTGTATTCAAGACGTTTTTCAGAACCTATATTCCCGACAAATGCTTCTCCTGTGTTGATTCCTATTCCTATTTCAATTTTTGGTTTGCCTTCAAAAAGCCACTTATCTTGAAGCTGGTCAACTTTTTTGAGCATCGCGCAGGCGCATTTTACTGCATTTTGCGGGTGGTTTATATCCTGAATCGGTTCGCCGAATATTGCCATTACGGCATCGCCTATAAATTTATTTATTACTCCGTTATATTTGGTTATTATAGGCTCAATTTCCGAGAAATATTCGTTTAAAATAACAGATACTTCTTCAGCAGTCATTTTTTCACTCATGCTTGTAAAGCCTCTTATATCCGCAAAGAGAACCGTAACTGTTGCTTTTTTCCCGCCGAGTTTAATATCATCTATATTCTGGACTACATTTTTCATAATATCCTGCGAAAGATATTTTCCCATAGCGTTTTTTATTTTTTCTTTATTTCTGCCCTCCAGAATAAATCTGTATGAGTACCCGAAAATCATTGTGCTTAATTGAACAGCTATAGGAGTTATCACATAAGGTATTATGTTATTTTTAAAGCAGAATATGCACAAAATCAGGTATAAAACAGCAATGCCGATTAATATAATAAGCGATGGTATAAATGCGAAAAATCTTATTACCGCAAATGTAAGAATGCAAAGAAAAGCGATTACGGCAATATTTTGCCATAATGTAAATTTAACTAAAAATTCATTATTCAAAAAGTTATCAAGAATTGTTGCCTGAATATCAACTCCCGGGTGTTTTAAAGATACCGATGTTACAAGGACATCCTCAACGCCGAGGGCATTGGCTCCTACAAGAATAATTTTATTATTAAATTCTGCAGGGTTTATAAGCGGTTTTTTACCGTTTTTAAGAAGTCTGTTTGAATTTATAATATCAATTGCTGAATAGCTTTTATGCGATACGTCAGAATTCGGGAATTGTTTACAGAATTTTATATTGTGCTTTATATCTCCGTTCTTTTTAAATACCGGAATTTTAAGACCCGTTTTATCTACAACAATATACTTGTTTGTAATTGTAATTTTATTGGTATTATTTGCAAGCATGTATGCTCTCAGAGCAATTGAGGGATAAAAGTTGTCATTGTAGCTTATTAAATCTGTAGATTCGCGCAAAACTCCGTCTACGGGATCCAGATTGAGATTTACGGAACCTGTGTATTTTTGAGCATCAAAGTATGCTTCAGGAAACATAGTTAAACTTTTATAGATACTGTATCTTGAATTATCCCTTGTTCTTTGATCGGTAATATCAATTGAAAATTTTTTGTGAAAATTTTCATCATATAAACTGCCCTCGTCAGGATTTTTATAAGCTTGTCCCATTGCCATATATCCGCCTATAAAATTGTCAGATTTAGCGACAGTGTCAAAGAAAAATTGATCCGATGATGCAGGTCTTTCTTTATCGAGACTATTGAGTATAGAATCAAAAACAAGAACTTTTGCATTTGTATATTTGTTAAAATATTCAAATATTTCACCATATAATGAACGCGCCCATGGCCATCTGTAGCTTTCAAGAGATTTGTTATCTATGATAATAAGCGATATGTCTTTAGAACCCTGCATTGTAGCGTTAGTCGAATTAATAATTGTGTCATATATAGGATTTTCCCAGAAGTTAACAGACACAAAAGCTATTATTATTACTAAAAAAACGTGAAGCAATACTGATTTAAAAAAGAATCCTTTATTTTTAAATATTTTCATTTTCCAATTATCCCTTTATTTTATGATATAATAAATTTCGAAAAAAGGATAGTTTATGAAAGAAAATTTAATCAAACTTTTATCGGAAGAAAAAATCCTTCCAATACTCAGAAATAAAGATGCTGATGCAGTTATTGATTCTGCAAAAGCATTAATTGACGGCGGGATAAAAATTATCGAAATAAATATTGAAAATCCGTCTATTTATAGAGCTGTAGAAGAAATTTCTAAATATGCAACTGTATGTGCAGGCGGGATAATTACGTCAATGCAGGCAGAAGCTGCAATATTATCAGGTGCAAAGATTTTATCTTCGCCGATTTTTTCAATGAATCTTGTAAAAATTTCAAAAGATAAAGAAATCCCTTTTATTGCGGGCACTTCTACTGCAAATGAAGCCTATAACGCCTGGAAAGCAAGAATTCCGCTTATTAAGATTTACCCGATTACTGCAATGGGCGGCGCCATGTACATTGAAGATCTTTTAAGACCCATGCCGTTTTTAAAAGTTCTGCCATTAGGTAATGTAAAATTAGATGAAATTCATACATATCTTGAAGCTGGAGCTTCTGTTGTAGGTATTGGCAGAGATTTTTACGACGGATTTTCTCTTAGTGAAATAACTTCACGCGCCAAACGTGTTATTAAAGAGTTGAAAGGTTAATTATGGATGAAAAGTTAGACATAATAACTATTGGTGAGTGTTTGATAGAACTGTCGACAAATGCAAAGATGTCTGATGCGGAATGCTTATATAAATATTACGGCGGTGATGCGCTTGCTGCTGCAATATCTGCTTTAAGAATGGGATCAAAAGTCGGATTTATAACACGTGTTGGCAATGATCCGTTTAAAGATTACCTGCTCGATTCATGGCAAAGGGAAGGGCTTGATATTTCGCAGGTAAAACTTTCAGCAGAAGCTAACGGACTTTATGTTATTTCAAGGCCGTCAAAAGCAGATAAAGAACTGGCAGTTTACAGAAAAAAAATTGCTCCTTCAAAATTGTCTGTTGACGATATCAATGAAAATTATATTAAAAATTCATCTGTTATCTACGCAACGGGTGTTACGCAGTCGCTTTCTCCTTCTGCCTCTGAAGCTGTTGAATATGCTTTTAAAATAGCAAAAGAAAACGGTATTAAAACAGCTTACGATCCGAATTATCATTCAGCTTTAACAACTGTCGATGATGCAAAAGATGCTTTTTTCAGATTAGCCTCCAATATTGATATTCTTTTTATGAATACTAAATCAGATTCCACCAATATTCTGGAAATTGATTCTCAGGAAAATATTATAAAACGCCTCTGGGATATGGGTATTTCAACTGTTGTTTTAAAATCTGAGGAAAAATCCGGATATTTTACCGGTTCTAACGGAAAAATAACTTTTACTGAATTTTATACAAACGAATGTGTTGATACAACCTGTTCCGGTGATGCTTTTAACGGCGGATTTTTGCATGCTGCAACTCACGGATTTAATGAGTTTGAAGCATCTAAATTTGCGTCTATTGTAGCAGGTATTCAAACCCAAAACATAGGTGCAATAAAATCAATCCCGCATAAAGATGAAGTTTACTCAATTTACAGGGGATATGATGGTTAAAGTTGCAATTTCAGGCTATTACGGTTTTAAAAATTTCGGTGATGAAGCAATATTGGATGTTCTGGTAAAACATCTGAAGAGTCTTGAGTGTAATGATATAACTGTTTTTTCATCGGATATAGACTACACAGCAGAAAAGTACAATGTTAATGCAGTAAAAAGATTTAATATTAAAAACGTATTAAAAGCTATAAAGAGCTGTGATGTTTTGATATCAGGAGGGGGCAGTCTTCTGCAAGATGTTACAAGTTTAAAAAGTCTTATTTATTATGCCTCGATAATTGCGCTCGGCCTGCTTTTTAACAAAAAAGTTATTATTTTTGCGCAGGGCATTGGGCCGCTGAAATCTTGTACGGCAAAATTTATTGTAAAAAATTTGTTGAAATATTGTTCTCTGGTTACCGTCAGAGACGAAAACAGTTTGAAGATTATGAAAGATTTCGGAATAAATGCAGAACTTGTGTGCGATCCTATTTATTCTCTTCAAATAAGTAAGCAGGCTCCTGAAAATTCTGTTGGTGTTCAGCTCAGAGATTTTAAAACAATGAATATAAATCTTCTAAATAAGCTTGCTCAGTTAATTGTTAACAAATTTCCTGATAAAACTATTGAAATTTTTTCTTTGCAGAAATCTCAGGATTATGAGCTCTCAAAAAATTTTGAGTCAATTTTGAAGTCATTTAACCCTGATTTAGATATAAAAATTATAGAAAACGATATTACATCAAAGATTTCAAAACTTGAATATCTTTTTGCGATGAGATTTCATGCTGTTCTTGTCGCTTTAAAGTACGGAGTAAAAACATGTGCAATAAATTATGATGTAAAAGTTGAAAAATTGGCTTCTGATGCAAATATCCCAATAATTTCTATGGATGCGCATGAAAATTTGGAAGAAATTTACTCTAAACTTCAAAAACTTGAACCTTCTGATTTGTCTCAGTTCGCAAATTCTAAAATTTTTGATTGGTCTAAATTTGATGAATTAGTTATTTAAAAAATGAATTATTCTTCTTCTTCTTTCTCTTTCCCAAATAATTGATTATAATTTTTTCTTACTGCTGTATCAAAGATATTTGAAGATTGATCAACCATGCTCTGAGACCAAAATTCATAGTCTTTTGATGTAATTTTCCCGTCAAGATCTTTTTCAGCCTTGCCGCTAGAATCGCTATCAAATGTTGCCATTGCCGCAGCCATTTCTTTCCAGTCAAGTTTATTGTCGCCATTTTGGTCTAATTTTGAAAAAGCAATTTGGCCTTTTTCAAAAGCTTTATTTCGTTCTGCAGCGGTTGCATCAGATGATAATTGCTTCATTTCATAATTTACAAATTCGTCCGCAGAAATCTCACCATTAGAATTACCCATCTTATCTATATCTGCGAGGAAGGATTTGCTTAATTCGCTTACATCTTTTTTGTATTCATCTTTATCTTTAGGGGTTGATATAGTGTATGATTTATCATCTATAGCATTACCTTTTTCATCGACTAATTCATGTGTCCCTTTATTAAATTCTTGTCCTTTTGTTGTATCTTGATTTTTGTCGATATCTCCTGCATATTCATTATCAGTCTTCTGTTGAGCGAGCTGTTGAGATTGCATGATATTCTGCTGTTGTATTGCTGCAAGGCTGTTCATTTTAGCCTGTTGCGCTAATTGAAATCCCCACTGATATGCCATAGCGTTTCCATATTGAGTGTTCATTGTATTAAGCATATTTGTTGGACTAAATACTCCAATACCCAATGGATTTGACATTGGATTAAACATTGAAGGCATACCAAATCCCATTCCGCCGCCGAAACATCCACCGCCCAGGCCAAAGATACTTCCTCCGCAGCAATTAGTGCTGTTCCTTAAAACGTAGCTTGTTGTTGCAGTTTGCATTAGGCCTGAGCCTAATTTTTGAAATGCGTTACCTATGTTTGCCCAATTTGTCATTATACTCTCCGATTTTATATCTTATATATATAAAATATATATAAAACATAAAATTGCCTCTGTAGTATTTGTTACTTACTCTATTCCCTTGTGCTGAGAGTATTTTGCACAAATTTAACATTTCTTCATAAAAAAAAGAACTCTTAAATAGAGTTCTTTTACAAATGCCCTGGGCCAGACTTGAACTGGCACTGGATTTAACTCCAACCGGATTTTAAGTCCGACGCGTCTACCGATTCCGCCACCAGGGCATATTTAATTTTCAAAATTTTACCGCTTGAATAAGCCTCTTTATATTGCTCCAAGCCTATTTGCGTAAATTTATATTAAAACAAATAATTTTTAATGTCAAGATTTTATTTAAGCGGGTATAACTCTAGATATTCAGATAATTCTTCAGTTTTGGATTTTAAAGTATTAACCAGTCTAGTTATTTCAGCCTTTAGCAAATTTTCATTGCGTAATGATACTTTTCCGAAAAGAGGAGGATAATTAACATTTTCCAAAAACATGTCTTTAAAATTTTTGATATCCTCATAATCATTTTTATCAATTATTACTGCAATATCTGACAAATCTATAAATAAGTCTCCCAATGCAACTTTTGCTTTTACAATTTTTTTAAAATTAATATATTTCTGTATTTTCAGCATGTGTGAAAGAATTAATTCATAGTTATTTTTTATTTTAGATTTTTTTTCGGGCATATAATTTTTAAAATAATTAATTGTCTGGCTGTATCCGGATTCAATAAGTTCCAGACGTTTATTTTCATTAATATTAAAATCTACTACGACTATATCACCAGTATTTAAAACGACATAATCAAATTTGTCTTTATCAGCATAAAGATTTGTTATAAATGATGTAGACATTGCTGTCATACAGCTGTAAACTGCGTTAGCGTAGTCAATACCTGAAATATCATTTTTGTCATTTGTATCATAATAGCCTTCAAGTCTGAATTCAAGAATTCTTTCATCTTTTAACAGCAAATTTTTTGAAAGCTTCCACATCGGCCAGCTCTTTTGCAAATCACCGTCTACCAGAAGTGTATTATTATATTCAATCGGTTTCATAAGTCCCGGCATACAGCATGAAATTCTGACTGCCGATGCTATCTCGTAATCAGGAGTTTCAAATTTTGAAAATTCTTTGCATTCGAAATTTGAAAGATTTGTTGTAATAACAACTAGATTTTTATCAATATCTTTAAATGTAACGGCGCGATTGGCTCCTTTTTTGTACTTTTCTCCGTAAAATTTCTTTTCAATAAGATCTCTGACCCATTCTAAAAATACTTCTCCTTTGCTCAGTGCAAAAATAGGACCTATTCCTAAAGAAATATCTTTAAAGAGTTCAAAATTAACTTTTATAAAAACTTCTTTCAAATCTTCTGCATTGTAGCCGACAGCAAGCAAAGCTGCAATAATTGAGCCTACTGACGAACCGGCAAGGGTATGCGGATTTATTCCTAGTTCTTCCATTGCTTTTACGGCACCAATATAGGCCATTCCGCGGATTGCACCGCCTCCGAACAAACATGTATATTTAAAACTGTTATTCATATAATTATTATACTATAAGTTAAAATTTTATATCTGTATTAAACAGTGTATTTTTATAATAGTTTGTGTCATCAGACGGTTGTATAAATTTCCTGTCAGCTTTTGATAAGGGCAGAAAAACACCGAATTTTTTACCTTCATAAACAGTTTTCCACTCTTTAGAATTCTTTAGTTTGTTATAAACAGGATACATATTTTCTAAAATCATGACATCAGGCGGAAAGTTTTTTAAAACAAAATCCCAATTCGGGTAAGCCAGAAAAAATTCTTTTAGCGCCGGCACCATATAATCGTAATATACTTCTTCATATCTGCCATCCATAAATATAAGGTTATTCGGATACAGTTTATAAGACACGTAGCTTCCAAATCCGAAATTTGTCAATATATTACCTTTCAGATTGTTTATTTTAACAAATTCTACTTCCTTAACCGGATAAATATCAATTCCTGCAGGGACAGAAAAGTTTTTGGCAGTAAGCGTAAACAGTGAAATAAAGAGAATTGCTGCATAGACTGCTTTATCTTTCCATCGGGGAAATTTGAGGTTTGCAGTGAGTTTATAAAAATCCTCATATACAAAACATACAGATGCAATGGCAAAAAACGGCAGTAGTTTTACATGCTCAATCGCCAGATACAGTGTTGATAGAAAAACAATAAGTTTTACTTTGTCAGCCTTTAAATACCAGTCTTTAATTGAGCAGAGCCTGATATTTTTGAATATGAAAATGCCTTCAATAATAACCGAAGCAAACATAAAAAGTTTAAATTTTATTTGCTTAAGCAGATAATATTTAGAGAATAATCCCCACCACTCAACAATATGTGGTCTGTGCATTGTATTTGCCATAAAAAGAAATTTGATATAATCATATCCCCACGGATTTATGAAGAGAACCGGCAGGCATACTGCAAGTGTCAGAAGATATTTTTTAAAAGGTTTCTTGTTTAAAAATTCGCCGAGTGCGTACATAACAAGGAGTCCAAGACCTGATACAACTCCTCCGTGTACATTGTTCCAGAAAATTACTAAAAAAGGTATTAAATAAAGCAGTTTATTGCTGCCATTTCGAACTTTTTCTAGAATATAAATAAATATTGTAAACAGCAAAAAGCTGAACATGTGGCATCTTACAGGATTGTTTAAATTATCCATAACAGCCATCAGCGCAAAAAAGTAGAATAAAATATTATACGCCTGAATACTTGTTCTTATTTTGACAATTTTTGATGCAGTAAAAAATATTAAGAAAAGCAGTATTGCCTGCAGAATTATAAGACTGTATGCCCCGAAAAATTTTAAAACTGTATAGAAAATTACTCCTGAGCCCCATTCATGGTCCCACCAGGTGTGAACAGGAGTATATGATAAAAAGTCTGAAGTAAGTACATGTCCGCCTTCTACAACGCCCATGCCGGCAATCAGCCTTGCCCACAAATCAAAGTCAAAATTATTTGCGGTTGTAGAGAACGCAAGTATCAGCAAGAATAATGTGATATAAAATAATATCCCCTTTTTATTCATAAATTTTATTTTAGCATAAAAATAATCATTTTGAGCGCAATTCGTATTAAAAAATCCCGCTTTTTGAAAGCGGGATTTTAAATTTTTTATAAGTACAATAGCTTAAGCAGCAACAGAACCTTCAATTTCTCTGATTAAGTATTGTGCAACCCATTCAAAATCTTTATTATTTTCAGCAGCTTTTTTCAAATATTTAACGGAAGCATTGCCAATTCTAATTAAAGTCATAGCAACAACACCTCTTTTAATGCCTCTTACAACCTGAAGTTCATCAACAAGCTGCGGAAGAGCTGATGTACCGATATTTACTAATTCGTTTTCCAATTCATTTTTAGTAGTGTTGTCTGCATTTTCTAATTTTGAAAGAATTTCATTAACTGTTTCCATTATAATTATCTCCATTTATCTTATCTATATTCTGATTATAAACTAAAAAATATTCAAAGTCTGATTTCCTTACATAATCTTTATATGTTTTTTATGAGGTTAATAGGCGAATAGGCGAATAAGTTCTTTACACTCTCTGCCCAGCCCTTCCCCTAGGGAGGAAGAAGCACGTATTTCCCTCCACATTCGGTGAGTGAGTAAATATAATCCTAAATTATTACAATTTGTAACAATACATTATAAAAATATTAAAGATTTTATACAAAAAGTCCGATATACCATAGTGAAAGTTACTAAGGAAAATTGAAAGGATAACGCGTCAACTATGGGAATGGCAGCAGGACAAGCCAGATTATTATCAATCACCTCTCGTATGTCAGATAACGAGTTGAGAGCTCAGCTTATCAATAATGATAAGATGCGTCTTGCGACAAAAAGTGCACAGGTAAGTGATGCTTATGTGCAGGCATTGAATGATACCCAGATGATGTTTACAAATTATGATGCTGATAATAACACAAGTTATCAGCAGTTGACTTACAATTCTTTAACGGCATTCAATCCTTACAATAACCAGTATGCAATTTCAAATTCCTCTGGTCAGGTTCTTGTATCTGAAAAAGATGCAAAGAATTTTCAGACTGCTGACGGGGATTTGAATAAATTTTTAGGCTTATATGGACTTGAACAAAGTACGACTTACTTTGATAATTTGAAAGACAGTTATGATTTTGGCGATGGTACAATTGGATATAATACCGGGAATGTATTATCAGACGGCACTGTTGAATACAAATCAACAGGTTATAATGCTGAAGAATTGGAAGCCATGTATTTTGGCGGAACTTTGATAAAGACAGATGAAAATGGACAAGAGATAACAGAAATATACAATGGTTATTTTAATACCCTCGCTTCAGCAGATTATTATAATTATAATAAAGCTTTATCGAATTTTAATGAAAGTTATGATACGTACTGTGCAACATTAGCTCAGGCTATGGAAAAAGAGCTTGAAACTATGACAAACACAAATGGTAAGACTCTCGAGAATTTGCGCACACAATTAAAGACATTTAACGATACATCTAATGTAGAAGATGTTAAAGCATTTTTATCAGAAATAACAAATTTTTTAACTGTAGCACAGGGATATGCCAATACGTCTGGTAGAGAATACTTCACAGATGCTATAGAAACAGTTGAGGTAGCAGGAAAAGGTGAAACTACTTATCCCGCAGGAGGTTTCGGTTTAGACGGAGGAACAAGCGAATATATATATAAATATGACAATACAAGTAATCGTTTATCTATTGCAGTAGATGCTGAATATGATGAAGAAACAGGTAAATATAATACAGTAAAAAATCCTAACCAAACTAACAACCCTCCAGTGTATAACTATGTAATTAGTTATGGATCTTCAGGCTTTACATTAACTGCGTATGTTACGGAAGGCGAAACAAAGCTTGATAGTGATGGGAACCCTATAAAGGATGCAGAAGGTAAGACAGAAATAGATAATTCTAATGTAGGAAAATCTTATGGTGCAAAAACTGTTAATACTACTAAAAATATAGATGGTGTTGAATATTATGAATTTGTAATACCGGCTAACTCAGAATATGACACAGAAGAAAAAACTATTAGAATACCAGCATCAGTACTTGAGCCGATGAAATCAAGCAATGCTCCTGAAGCTGATAAAATATCTTTGACAGAAGTAAAGGAACCCGATGTTACTTCAATGCTTAGTGTAGCAGAACAAGTTTTGGATTCGCTTGAAAATTCTATTTATACAGTTTGGGACACGGAAAATGAAAAATTTAAACCTAAAAATCCTGCTAGTGGCGGAAATGAAATAAGATGGAATGCTTATCAAAACTGTTGTGAAGCAGCAAATGAATTATATAAAACAATATTTGGCTATGATTTATCAGGAAATATAGATGGCTGGTTTGCTATACTTCAAGATCCTGATACCTTATGGGAGCAAATTAAAACCGATTTTGCAGCTGGTAATATTACAAAAGCAAAATATCAAGCATTTAAAAATATCTATGAAGTAATAACATTAGACAGAGTTATGAATACTTATGGGGAACCCAAAACAGCCTGGATTGATAAAAGTAATGTTACTGATTCGTACAACGAAAACGGTGATGCAAAAGCACAATGGTATACAAATCTGTTTACAAGAATGCAAAAAGGTTATAAAGTCTTGCAGGACGGACTAGCATCAAGTCCCGAGTGGATAAAATTTGCATTTGAAAGCGGACTCGTAACTCTTGAACAGGTTGATTCTAAATTTGCATGGAATACCGTAATATATTCAAACTGCAGTGATATAACTGAACAAACAAACTCTGAAGCTGTTGCTATTGCGGAGGCTGAATATAATGCAGCTATGAATAAAATAGAAAACAAAGATAAAATGTATGATCTTGAACTGAAAAATATTGATACAGAGCACAATTCGCTTGAAACTGAATATGAATCAATTAAAACAGCAATTGATAAAAATGTAGAAAGAACATTTAAGATTTATAGCTAACAGAACGTGGCCGTTCCATCTGACACCTGCGACTTGCATGAACTTTTTTTGCGCTTTCTATAGTTTTAACAGTGCTCTTTGCAAACGTTCAAGTTTCTTTTCGGAAGTGCCTAACCCGCACAAAAGCATCGTTGAAATTTCGTTTGTTTTTTCATCTTCTATATTAAATTCGTCAAAAAGTTTTTCGGACAGCTCATAACCGGTAAAACCTTGTTTTTTTATAAGAATTTTTGTTATATCATCTCCGCCAAAATCGATATTTTTTACTGATTTTTTCAACTTTTCTATTGTTTCAATAAGTTTATCAAGCTTTTTTCTGCCTTTAGCAGAGTTTAGAAAGTTTATATCAGCCTCAATTGCAGCTAAAAGCGGATAAGACGGCGATGTTGTACTAATCATGTCCAGCGCTTTGCCAGCATCGATATCGCAATTAACATGCAGTAAAGCTGTAGGATTTAAACCTCCTGCAGTCTTGTGTAGTGATTGAATTGTAAAATCGGCAATATTTACTGCACTTTGCGGAAGCTTATCAGAGAATGGGTATAAAGCGCCATGTGCTTCGTCCACAATTAAATAGGAATGATTTTTTTCGCAGACCAGTTTTAATGATTTTATGTCAGAGATAATACCTTCATAGCTTGGAGATGTAACAATAACTGCTTTAACTCCGTTTATATCAATTAATTCCGGAGTTGTTTTATCAGGCACACCCCATTCCTTAATCAAAGGCAAATCATAGTAAACAGGTTCACACCCTGCAAGGAGCACCGCATTATGATGACACGGATGAGCATTTCTCCAGATAAGAACTTTATCTCCTTTCTTTGTACATGCCAAAACAGAGGCGATTATCCCGCTTGTAGAACCGTTTGTTAAAAAATAGGTATAATTTGTCTTATAAATCTTTGCCGCTCTTTTTTGAGCTTCTGAGAGAGCGGTTTGCGGATCATGGACATCAGTTTCTGATATATCATATTTATAAAACTGTCTGAATTTATTAAATATAAAAAATTTTTGACCGTGTGAAGGCGTTGTAAATAAAATTTTATTATTTTTTTTTCTTAATAATCTTATAAGGCTCATTAAGACCCTCTCCCTAACCCTCCCCCCATATGGGTGAGAGGATTTGATATAATTTTATCATTCTGTATGATAGACTGAGCAAATTCATGCAGTTCCTTATGGGGCGGGTGGAGCTGCTACGCTCCTGCTTTAGTGTTACTGTACAAGTTTATGCAAAACCTATGTTGTGGATGGAACGGCTACGTTCACTATTTGTTCTGGATTTCAATGCTGCGCTTTGTACAGAATTGTGTCAATGTCATCTTATCTTTGCTTGAATTATATTCAAATCTGCCGGAAACAGTATAACCGCCGTTTTCACGTTTTTCAATTCTTATCGGGTTGAAACGGCATTCCACAGACTGTTTTTCAGACAACGGAAGAACTATTGAATATTCTTTTTCAATATTAATATTATCATTAGTCCTGAACTTCATACCGCCAGCAGAGATATCCAACGTCGTAATTTTATTAACACCGCCGTCAAATATTAGATCAAGGTCATACACATATTTTATACGGGTGTATTGACGTCTCTGTAAAAATCTGTGTTTGGCAGGATTTGCTATTTTTACTCTTTTCCCTTCTATAGTTTCAGGGTAGGAATCAAAATACAAAGTTCCATGATTTGTTTGAGTGTAAAATTCGCAGTAATTATGGCGAAGCATTCCCTGTGGCTCATAATCAAGCTCTATTGTAAAATATCTTGGTTCAACTTCAATAATAGTACCTTTGTTCGCGCATTTAAAGTCTGAAGGCACAACTGTAATTCTTCTATCTTTTTCAATTAATTCTCTCATAATAACCTCTCTTTAACCAATTATACTATATCTCTTAAATTTTGTCGATATCTTAACAAAAAAAAGCTCCCCTTATATATTGAGGAGCAAATACTGAGCAATCAGAAGAGTTGAGGATTTACATTTATATAATACAAATTTTTGCCTGTATAATCATTCAACAAAATATTAATTCTTTGCATAAAAAAATAACCCCTAAGCATTAGAGGTTATTTTTTATTAAAAGTTTATTGATTATTCCTTAAGGAAAGATTCGTAATTTCTTGCCAGCAGGTGTGTTCTGACCTGATTGATTAAATCAAGCGCTACACCGACCATGATTATTAATGAAGTTGCTCCAATCCCCTGCAGAGTTTTAATGTTTGTAACATAGCTTGCAAGTGATGGAACAAGTGCAATAATACCTAGTCCCATTGCTCCGATAAATGTTGTTTTGGTTAGAATTTTATCAAGAGCTTCAGCCGTTGGTCTGCCGGGTTTAATGCCCGGAATTGACGAACCGTATTTCTTTAAGTTATCCGCAATATCTTTTGGCTGCATATTCGGCATAATTGAAGCATAGAAAAATGTTAATGCAACAATTAACAAGAAATACAGCACATAATATGTTATACCGTCAGGACTTAACACCTGATTCAGGTGTATTACAACATTTTTAACAGCTTCACTTTTGAAATTAGCCTGCCCGACAAGACTTAAAACAGTCGAGGGGAAAAGCAGAATTGCAATAGCAAAGATAATCGGCATAACACCGCCCGGATTAAGTTTAAACGGAATAAAAGAATTCATACCGCCGTAAACTTTGTTTCCGACCTGTCTTTTAGGGTTGACAATAATAACTTTTCTTACAGCTTCCTGCATAATTACAATGAAAATCATTGCTGCAAAAAATATAAGAAGCAATACTGCAAGCCCCAGCTGCATCATAGAATTATGTGCAACGATCTGCGCAGTTCTTGATGCATAAATCGGAATACCTGATAAGATACCGATAAAGATGATTAAAGAACCGCCGTTTCCGATACCTTTTTCGGTAATAAGCTCCGAAATCCACATAACAAGCACCGAGCCTGCTGTTAATACCACAATCGAACTTATAAAGAACATAAGCGGATTAACGTTAGGCAATACTGCGCCCGGTAAGTGGTGCAAATATAACATAAAGATTAAAGACTGAAATACCGCTAGCACAACCGTAAATACACGCGTGTACTGGGATAATTTCCTTCTGCCTGCTTCACCTTCTTCTTTCTGCAGTTTTTCAAGCGATGGAATAACAACAGAAACAAGCTGGATAATAATCGATGATGTGATGTAAGGTCCGATGCCAAGTGCAAATATTGAAACTTTTCCAAGAGCACCGCCTGAGAACAAATCCAAAAAGCCGATTATATTATTCCCCTGTGCGATATTTTGGAAAATCTGGTTATTTATACCGAATAAAGGCATCTGTACGCCAAATCTGAATGCAGCTATCATCAGGAACGTAAAAAGAATTTTTTCTTTCAAGCCTGATGCCTGCCACATTGACATCAAATCTTCGGTTGTAGGCATTTTCACTTTTGGTGCCATTATACTAACTCAACCTTTCCGCCTGCTTTTTCAATTTTTTCTTTTGCTGATGGTGTTACATAACAAGCTTTTACAGTAACAGCGCCTTTTAATTCGCCGTTGCCTAAAACTCTTAAGCCGACACAAGAAGGTTGTACTCTTCCTGCTTCTTTCAAAATTTCAAGAGAAACTTCTTTCATGCCGTACTGGGCAATTCTGCCAACATTGATTTCAGCATATTGAAGCTGATTAATAATTTTGAAGCCTTTCAATTTCGGCATCTGTCTGTAACCTGGCATCTGGCCGCCTTCAAAACCTCTTTTAGCAGAGCTTCCAGAACGCTGTCCTTCACCGTTATGACCGCGGCAGGAAGTTTTACCTCTGCCTGACGAACGGCCTCTTCCTACTCTTTTAATTTTATGTGTTGAACCTTCTGCAGGTCTTAAATCTTCTAATGTAATTGTCATTTTTTTATTTCCTTTCTTACTCGCTTTCGCTTACGCAATACCGGAAGAACAGAGGTCATAATTTCAAGAATTAAACTGTTTTTGCCAATTTCCTTCATGACCTCCGAGCTTCTTATTCTACTATTTGAACTAAATGAGGCACTTTGTTAACCATGCCTAAAATAGTTGCACTGTTGTAGTGTTCTACTACCTGATTTTGTTTTTTCAAACCTAAACCTGCAACAACCTTGCGTTGAGCTTCAGAAGCTCCGATAAGGCTTCTTACAAGTTTAATCTTTATTTGTTTTAATTCTGTTTTTGCCATTTTGTTATTTCCTTTTTTATATTTTATTTATTACAGTTAATATGTGAATAGGTTAACAGGTGAATAAGTTCATTACGTTAAATATTCTGCACTGCTGTCTTCCTATCATTAGAGCATTTAGTTAAGCAATTCCGCCATTGTCAAACCGCGTTTTTTAGCAACTTCATTGAATGGTGTAAGAGCTTTTAATGCTTCTAAAGTAGCGTTTGCAGCATTAAGAGGTGCTTTTGACCCTAATGATTTTGCTAAGATATTTTCAATACCTGCAAGTTCAAGAACTAAACGAACTGCACCGCCTGCAATAATACCTGTACCTTGTGAAGCAGGTTTAAGCATAACAGAACCGGCTCCTGAACGTCCTGTAATCGGATGAGGAATAGTTGTTTTGAAGATAGGAACTGTGATAAGATTTTTTCTTCCATCAGCAATAGCCTTTTGAATAGCAATGATAACTTCGGAAGCTTTTGCACATCCTACACCTACCTGGCCTTTTTTGTTTCCTACAATAACGATTGCACGGAAGCTTAATTTTTTACCGCCTTTAACAACTTTAGTTACACGGCTGATTTGAACAACACGCTCAATCCATTCTGATTGTGGTTTTTCTTCTGTTGTTTCAATTTTTTGTTTTTTGCCGCGCCCGCGTCTTTGACCGCGTGCAGGTCTTTCTTCAGCAGATTCTTCAACAGTTTCAGAAGCGGTTTCTTCAACTGCTTGTGCTGATGTATCTTCTGTTTCAACAGAAGTTTCTTCTACTGTAATTTCGTCTTTGTTTTCTAAATCCATTGATTTTTACCTTTCGTTTAACTTGTCATTCTGAACTGGTTTCAGAATCTAATTTCTATTAAATTAACGAATACACCACAAAATAAAGCTGATTAAAGCCTATGGTAAAATATTCGTGAGTAACTTTTCTGACAAATTTAATTATTACCTAAAAAAAGATATTTTGCAAGCGGTTATATTTGTCCGGCTTTAACTTCGTTTACAAATTCGTCAAAAGATACATGTTTTGCATTATTCCTTTTAAGAAATTTTTTAAATTTAGGCATGTCAATGTCTGCTAAATCTTTATAAACTTTAGCATTGCAAAGATGTGCAGGGAAATTTTCTTCATAAGCTTTACCGGCAAGTTTCCAAATTCGAACTAAATTGGGGATAAAGTTTTTTATATTATACAATGTAAGTTTTATTTTATCCTTACCTGTAAATACAAGCATAGGAAGATTTGTAAGCGTATCATAACTTATCAGATTATGGCGGACAGCGTTATTAATAACCCATCTTTGCGATGTCTGCTCTTTTGAAGCAACTTTTTTCAAATGATCCCAGAAATTAGATTGTTCAAAGGATTCAGCCCTGAATACAGTATTATTTCTGCAAAAATCCTTGAAGTTTTTAGCAAAATAAACAAATTCCTGTGGAGATGTTTTTACAACTCTGATAGAAGTAAAATTCTGATTAAATCTATGTTGATTTATGCTGCTATCTACTTTCATAAGATTCCTTTAGTAAGTTAAAAAATAATATAATCCAAATTTTTGTTACTTCAAAATATTTTCAAGTGTATTAATCATACAGGACTTAAATCTGTTGCATTCTTCTTTGTTTTTTGCTTCAAATCTAAGCGTAAAAACAGGCTCCGTATTGCTCTGCCTTATCAGCGCAAATCCGCCGTCAAAAACTATTCTCATGCCGTCAAGAGTAATTATTTCTTTAATATCTGAACCAAACATATTTCTGTTGCTTTCTACACACTGTTTGAATTTTTCAAGCACTTCTTTTTTCTTTTCATTCGGGCACGGGAAGCGGACTTCTGGCGAAGAACAAACTTCATCAAAAGGTTTGAGCATATCAGAAATTTTGAAATTTGGATTAACTTTTTTATGCTTCGAAATAATTTCAATAATTCTGCATCCGGCATAAATTGCATCATCAAAGCCGTAGTATCTGTCTTTAAAGAATGTATGACCGCTCATTTCGCCTGCAAGAAGAGCATTTGTCTCTTTCATTTTATCTTTAATAAATCCGTGTCCGGTTTTGCACATAACGGCATTTCCGCCGAGTTTATTAATTTGGTCATAGAGCACCTGCGAGCATTTTACTTCGCTGACAACAGTCGGACAGGTACCTGTTTTTTTGCAATCTTCAATCAGATCTATTGCGTAAATTAAAAGTAATTTGTCGCCGGTTAAAAATTTTCCATCTTCATCAATAATTCCTATTCTGTCGCTGTCGCCGTCATAGGCTATTCCGACATCTGCATTATTTTCAACTACAACTTCTTTAAGTGTGTCAAGTGTTTTTTCAACACTCGGATTAGGGTGATGATTTGGGAAAGTACCGTCAGGCTTTGAGAACAATTCTATAACATCACACCCGAGTTTTCTGTAAAGTTCAGGTCCGACAACACCTCCTGTTGCGTTTGCACTGTCAACTACAACTTTAACCCCTTCTCCTTTTTTACCGAAACGTTTTTCCATATCTTTGATGTAGTCAGGAATTATATCATATTGTCTTACAGCAGAACTGCTGACCTGACTTGATGAAGGATTATCTATCCATTGCTTAAATGTTACGTCTTTTACTTCAGCAATTTGTTTTTCTGTAAGCGTTCTTTTGTTGTAAGTCATTTTTAAACCGTTGTATTCTTTCGGATTATGGCTTGCAGTAATAATTGCAGCAGCAATAATATTATATCCCGGAATTCCGGCAACTTCAGAATAATACCCGATAGGAGTAGGGGCAAGACCGAGCTGTATGACATTTGCCCCGGTAGAAGTTATACCTTCCGTTAATGCTTTTTCCAGTGCAGGAGAATGAAGTCTTGCATCTCTTGTGATAGTAATCCACATATCAGATTCTTTTTTACCTGACTGTTGTTTTAACCATTCAACAAAACCGCGTCCTGTATTGAAAAAAAGCTCCTCTGTGATATCTTCTCCGTAAATTCCTCTTATATCATTTTTGCCGAATGCATGTTCATATTTTTTCATATTAAGTTCTCCCCTTATAATTATTGTATAATTATAGCATGAAAAATTTTTTGGCAAATTTATCTGATAACGAACGATTTACAGGCTGGATTTTTATTCTCCCTGCACTTATCGGAACATTAATTTTTATTGTAATTCCTGTTATTTGTTCGTTCGGGTTAAGTTTTGCAAAATGGGATCTGCTAAATCCTATTCAGTTTGCCGGTTTGAACAACTATAAAGAAATATTTTCTGACGCTCTTTTTTACAAAATACTTTGGAATACTATAGTATTTGCATTATCAACATCAATTTTCGGAGTGATTATTCCTCTTATTCTTGCCTGTATTTTAAATTCAAAGATAAGAGGGGCTGAATTTTATAAAACTGCTTATTTTTTGCCGTTTATAACACCTATGGTTGTTATTGGTGTCGTTTGGGAATGGATTTTTGATCCTAATATCGGTTTTTTAAATCATATCTTACATGTGCACATAAACTGGCTTTATGACACGCATTATGCAATGCCGGCACTGATAATAGTTTCTGTATGGAAACTTATCGGGTATAACATGCTGATATTTTTAACAGGATTATCAGGAATTTCCCAAAGTTTATTTGAAGCTGCAAAAATTGACGGCGCAACTCCTTTTCAGACATTTAAAAATGTTACTGTTCCAATGCTTTCACCTACAATATTTTTTGTTGTTATTATAACGGCAATCAGCTCTTTTCAAGTTTTTGACTTGATTTATTTAATGACGCAGGGTGGACCTTTTGACAGTACTAATGTTCTTGTTTATGCAATTTATAAAAATGCTTTTGAATATTTTAACGCAGGCAAGGCATCAGCCATTGCCTACGTGCTATTTATGATTATCTTAGTGCTAACCTTAATACAGTGGAATTTTAGAAAAAAACTTGTTTATAACGAAGATTAAACAGTGTAGTTTTTCATGATATCTTCTGCTTTAACGCTGTTTGTTACGTTTCCACCTATAAGTTTTCTGAACTTACGTCCCAGTTCACCGAGTTCAATTATCCCGTTAAATGAGGTTTTAGCAGGAGATTCATCTCCATAGTTAGTTACAGATTTTTTCCCAAGACTGAAATTTGAAAATATTCCTGATGGAGTTTCTCCATGAATTAATAAAATATCGCCCTTATTTGCGTTTTTAATATTATGCAGAGCGCTGTCTAAAGTGCCGAGCTGTTTAGTTTCTTTTGCATATTCTACAACTTCTCTAAATGCTCTGTTAGGTACAAATTTTGCAGTAAATGCAGGATGATTGCATGTCTTTTGAATTTCCATATAATATACCTCCAAGTCTTGTTTTTTATAAAATATCCATAAATAAAAATTTTTGCTGTTTGATAAACTTTTGTTACAAAATTTATTTATTTGTTAAAGAATTAAAAAAACATTCCGTATTAAATAAAAGTGATAGGGAGTGTTAATCATGTTTGAAGATTTAAAAAAAGAAAAAATAGTTGTTGAGATAACAAATCTTGTGGAAAAAGCCGAAAAAACGCAACAAGATATTGATTCTTACTGCGAGTTTATGAAAGGTGTAATATTAAATACATCAGGATTAAACTAACAGCGTGATGAAAAATTTTCATAAAAATCATATAGTATTTTTATGAAAATTGTAATTCTAGGCGGAGTAGCAGCAGGCGCAAAAGCTGCGGCAAAAGCGGGCAGGCTTTTACCTGATGCGGAAATAAATTTATACACTGATGACACGCATATTTCATACTCGGCGTGCGGTCTGCCTTACTATATAGAGGGAAATTTTGAAGATTATGAACAGCTTCTTGTAAGATCTCCAGAAGATTTCGAAAAAAAAGGAATTCATATTCATCTTAAAAGCAGGGCAGTTAAAATAATTCCTGAATCCAAGCAGGTGCTTATTCAGGATTTGACAACGCAGCGCGCTTATCTTGTAGAATATGATAAATTAATTATTGCAACAGGAGCAAGACCTGTTATACCTAAAATTAAAAATGTAAATCTGCCTGATATATTTACGCTTAGAAAAATAGAAGACGGAATTGCAATAAAAGAAAAGGTTCAAAAATCAAAGCACGGAACAATTATCGGCGGCGGTTACATTGGCATGGAACTGTTAGAAGCGCTTGTTAAACAAAACGTAAAAGCAACACTTGTAGAATATGCTCCAAATATAATGCCTATTTTTGATGAAGATATCTCCCGACTTATTCTTGAACAGCTTAACTCTATTAACAAAGGACGTTTTGAAATCCTCACTTCGGAACTTGTTACAGAGTTTTCAGGCGACATAAACGGAGTTAAACTTGTGAGAACAGGTACAGGTAAAGAATTTAATACTGATTTCGTAATACTTTGTACGGGTGTAACTCCTAATGTTGAGATAGCCAAAGATGCAGGTGTTGAAATAGGCATAACAGGAGCAATACGTGTAAATGAAAAAATGGAAACCAGTATTCATGATATTTATGCCTGCGGTGATTGTGTGGAAGAAAATCTGATAGTCAGCGGCACTAAAATATGGATGCCGCTCGGTTCTAATGCCAATAAAGAGGGTAGAACTGCGGCAATAAATGCCTGCGGAGGAGACGAGAAGTTCCCCGGAGTTTTAGGATCAGCAGTTACAAGATGTTTAAATCTTACTATGTCTATGACGGGCTTGACGGAGAAAAAAGCTTCTGCTTTAGGATTTAAGCCTGTATCAGTAACCGTTACAAAAAATGATAAAGTCGGTTATATGCCAAATGTTAACAATATAACTTTGAAACTTACAGCAGATTATGAAACAGGCAAACTTCTCGGCGGTCAGGCTGTCGGGGCGGGAGATGCCGATAAAAGAATAAACTCTCTTGCTGCTGCACTTCTTGCAGGTATGACAGTGGAAGAATTTTATAACAATGACTTAACTTACGCACCGCCGTTTTCACCGACAATAGATCCGCTTCTTAACGCTGCACAGATGCTTATGTCGAAAATTATGCCAAAAGATTAGCAATATATTTGGCCACGCCTTCGCCCATAGAAAAACAGCTGCCCTGTACACGCAAAGCACCCTGCGACATAAAATCAGCAGAAAGGCATCTGCCGGCGACAAATAGATTATCTATATCTGCAGACATAAGGCTTTCTATAGGAAGCTGATAATCTTTTACAGCCTTTAATGTTGATTTCCCTCTGGTGTTTGAATGAACATCAACAGGATAATCAGAAACTACCACAGGGTGTTCAAACTTTTTACCGCTCAAAAGGTCATCAATTGTATACACATATTTCCCTTTAATTCTTCTTGAAACCCTTACGCCGAGCATATCCGCAATATTTGATATAAACGCATTTTCAAATCCCGGGAAATAAATTCTGCAAAACTGCAGATATCTGTATATGTTCTGACGCGCCAACAGCAAGGCTTTTGAGATATTTTTCACCTCAAGAGAATTTCTGTAATCAATTATGCGAGGGCAGTTAAAAGCAACAGTATCAGGCATTCCCGGAACCGTAAATATCTGAAAATAGTTAGTATCATACTCATTTAGTATGCCTTTTTCAACTGCGTCTTTAAATAGAGGCGCTAAAGCCCACTTTTTGTCAGGATCCCACGTATAAGCCGTAGAAAGATGAATATAACCGTCAATATGCTCTACAGTTGTAACATTTCTATCTTTATCATATTCTTCAATCCACCTGGCAAAAGTGTCAAGATCAATACCCCCCATCATAAATCTAAGAGTTACAGGCTGAAACTCGTCAGGTTTTTCCAGAAAATTACAATTACAAATTTTTCCGACGACACAATTTCCTGTTGCGTCAATTACGTATCTCGCTTCGACAGATACCGATAATTCTTTTTGAGGAATATGTAACTCTTCGTTATATGCCGATAATATTTCTTTGGTTATTTTAATTTTTTTTATTTTTTTCTCTTCTATTTTTATACCTAATATATTTGTATCAAAAAAGAGTTCAACATTTGCCCTCTTCATCAAATTATCAAGCGCTATTTTTGTTATTTCCGGATTAAACCAGGCCGGGTTACCCATATATGTTGTCTGGCCGCCAAGTCTGTGGCACTCGTCAATCAGCGCATTTTTAAAATCAGTATTTATCTGATTGTTACCGGATTTCATAACCGGAATTACAAGCCCTGAAGTAATTGTGCCGCCCAGATGAATATTTTTTTCTATTAATAAAGTTTTAAGCCCGAGTTTTCCTGCAGTATAGGCAGCAGCACAACCTGCCGTTCCTCCTCCGATTATTACAACATCATATTTATTCATAATTATTCATTATACGTATTTAGATAAAAATTGTAAAATAATTAACTTATATTACATTCTTAATGTGCATATTTGCCTTTTTACACTGTTTTATGTACCGTGAACTTGACATTAGAGAAGAATTTTCAACCTCTTTTTGGTGAGCGGTTATTATTTCCTCATTAGTAAGGCTTAAATTTTTATCACGATAAAATATACCTGCTTTAGTTTTTAAAAGCCCTAAATCGTATTCTGAGAGTTCATATTTTATAAGAGATTTATTTTTGACTGCAATTGTACCTGTAAACTTATTTAAGGATTCCGAAAATATTTTTCCAACTTTAAATCCTGCATTAAGAAATGCGTTTCTGACTGCAGCAGAATTTGAATATGTTAAAATCATTCCATTGTTATCCAATAGCCTGTACAGTTCTTTGAAAAAATCTGCCGTCCACAGGCAAGGACATTTAGCAGGTGTAAATGCGTCTAAAAATATGTAATTATATAACCTGCAATCATTTTTTACAGACTGTCTTGCATCATTAATCTCGAGGTTAAAATCAAAATCAAGCAAATTAAGGGCTTTAAATGCCATTTTATAACTCGAAGAAATATACTTATAATATATATTATGTAAGAAGTTAATTAAATAAGATAAATGGCATAAAATATCATTTGAATTTTTAAAAAGACCATAATGAGGCAATAAATTAATCATCATTTTATCAAAAAACGGAGCATACTCTTTTGTATTTAATATCTTTATTACTTCATCATCAATTTGAGATATCAGCTTTTGGAGAAGCAAAATATTTACTTCTTTTTTTAATTTATATTTTGACTCTGTTTTTCCAGATAGCATTTTTATAATTTTTTCATTTACAAATGGTAATTTGTTATTTTTTGAAATTTTTTTATCAGTTACAAAAAACGGAGAAAGTAATGCTAAATTTTTATCATTGTCCAGTGCATGTATGAAAACTTTATAATTTTTATTATCAGTATATATCTTGTCGATATTATTAATTTTATTTGTACCTATCGTTTCGTTATAGATAAAATCTAATAAAAAATTTATAATACTTTTTGAGTTATATCCGATTCCAAAACAAATATCCAAAATTTTTATTTCGTTATTTTTTTTCAAAAAATCTTTTATATTTGAAGGCAGTATAAATTTTTCGTATGCTTCTGTTAAAGCTCCGTATGTTGAATGATAAATATCATCGGCATCAGGCGAAAAAAGCCCGACAGAACCGTCATTTGTAAAATAAGGGTACAGCTTGTACATAAGCTTATTATAGATTATAGTGTTAATATTGGCAAATAATTATCTTTTTGCTATACTATATTTGTAAATTTCTATAAAAGCCTAATTTGGCTTTTACAGAATACACACGATAATGAGGGAATTATGAAAATTAGCGTAAAAGTGCCGGCATCGACCTCAAATTTAGGCCCCGGCTTTGATTGTATCGGTATGGCATTGCCTGTATATAACACAATAACGATTGAAGAAACAGTACTGCCCGGCACAGGAATTGAAATTAATGTAATAAATGAGAGTGAAAATGCAGATGATCTTTTAACAGAGCACATGCCTCTGGATGAAAACAGCATTATATATAAAGCAGTTGAGATTCTGTATAATTCAATAGGACAGACTCCCAGTGAATTAAAAATTACCGTACAATCTCAAATTCCTATAGCAAGAGGGTTAGGAAGCAGTGCCTCTGTGATTGTCGGCGGATTGCTTGCCGCAAACGAACTTTTAGGACATCCTGCCGATGAAGTTGCTCTTTTATCTATTGCTGCTGAAGTTGAAGGACATCCTGATAATGTTACTGCATCAATAGTAGGCGGTCTTGTTCTCACCTCATTGGAAGATGATGGAAGTGTTGTGTACAGAAAACTTGATTGGCCTGAAGAATGGCAGATTACTGTATGTATTCCGGATTATGAACTTTCTACCGAAATTTCACGCTCTGTCTTGCCTAAAGAGGTTCCTATACAGGATGCAGTATTTAATGCTAAACGTCTTGCAATGTTTATTCAGGCTGTCAATACAAAAGATGCTGATTTAATGAAAATGGCGCTTCAAGACAGACTTCATCAGCCGTATAGAATGAAGCTTGTTCCCGGACTTGATAAAATAATGGAAAATTTAAAGCACGAAGAAAATGTTCTCGGCTGCGTCTTAAGCGGTGCGGGTCCTGCAATTGTAGTAATTTCTTATAAGAACAATCTGGATAAAATAAAATCAATTATCAAAGATACCTGGGAAGAAATGAATGTTAAGGTTAATATAATGACTCTGCCTGTAGAAACACAGGGAGCTCAGATTATTAGAGAATAGCAGTATATATCTTTATTGTCATCATGCCATTTAATCAGTTCCTTTCTCTAACTCATTTCCCAAAGGGACTAAAGGGCAGGATTTTCGTATGCAATAGCTGCACTAATTATGGATAAAAACGTCATGCTGAACTTGTTTCAGCTTCTCACAATATAAGATTCAGAAACAAGTTCGGAATGACATTATGACTTTTTTAGAATATCTGGTGTAAATTGTGATATAAATCCATATTATTTTGTGTTGCTTTAATTGTGCAAATATGATAATATAAACTTATGGCTGTTATTGACCTGGCATCTCTTGAAAATGCTATTAAAACTTTAGATGAAATAATTTTGCGCTATGATAAAGAATTTTATGATAACGCCATAAGAGACGCGTTAATACAAAGATTTGAATATACTTATTCATTGACCCTGAAATTTATTTCGCGTTTTTTAAAATTAATGCTTCCGGAGCTTGAAGATAATTTAACATTTAATGAAATTATACGAGAAGCAAACAACTATGGTCTTTTACGCTCCGATTTGGAAAAATGGACTGAATACAGAAAAAAGCGTAATTTATCATCCCATACATATAATGAAGAAGTAGCAAAAGATGTTGTTAGTATAGTTAAAGATTTTAGAGATGAAGCACACTGTGTGCTTGAACAGCTGAAAAAGAATAATGATTGATCTGGAAGATAAATATATTGTTTTTATTAAAGAAATAATATCTAAATATTTAATTGATTATGAGTTATATTTATACGGTTCACGCGCAAAAGGGCTTGCGCGGAAATATTCTGATGTTGATCTTGCGATTTCTTCACCGATGCTTACACAGGAAATAAAATCGAAAATAGAATTTGATTTAGAAAATTCAACATTTCCGTATAAAATTGATTTAGCAGATTTAAACAATATAACCGAGCAGTTTAAGAAATTAATTGAAAGCTCGCTTGTAAAATTGTAAATTAGTATTTATTATTTACTTCCCTTGCCTTTTTTAGGGGGAGGGAATAGGCAGGTGTTCGCAGCAGAGGCACGCTACAAAAAAGCTCCCCTTATCGGAGAGCTTCTAATATTTATTAAGCCTGTCCTGTGTAATCCGGAGTTAATCCTTTTACGCCGGCTTTTTCTTCTTCTTTCTTAGCATCGTATTCTGCCTGTGCTATCTTCAGTCTGGATTCCAGATTATCTTTTTCGGTCTGTAAGCTGTCTTCCAAATCTTTGAGAGGCTGCAGCATTGATTCTCTCTGCATTTCAAACATATTCTGCCACATACTCTGTGCTTGAGCTGTCTGCATTGATATCACCTGTTGAGCATAAGAATATTCATTTATTTGATCTTTAGACAAATTTCCAAATGCAGCTATAGCATCATTAGATGACATTCCGGCAGAAAAACCGGGAATACCTAAGCTTTGCATAGCTCCATATATACCATACTGCATTTGCGACTGCATAGCAGCCTTCATATTTCTTTCCTGGGTCTGAAACATCTTCTCCATGTCACCAACCTGTCTGGTAACACGACGCAGTCGACTCTGAACGCTTGTCATTTGATACTGTAGATCTCTGACAAGTTTTCCGGCCATTAATTTACCATATGCGCCTGATAGAAAACCCATGTCTCGTGTCCTTTATTTTTTGTCCTCGTAAATATATAAAGTATTATATATATGCAAAAATTGCTTTTTTTTACTGATTTGTTAACATTTCGTTACAAAAAATATTTTTTGGTATTACTTTGCCTTTGTACTCTCAATGATATTGTCAGAATAATGAGATTGCTACGGTCGTTTCACTCCCTCGCAATGACATTTATTGGAAAAACTTTATAATAGTTCTTACTGCCTTATTGCCTTAGTATCCTTGTATCTTTCTTAATATAACTAACCTGTTATAAAATTGCATGTAATATAATTTCTTGATAAAATCATTTTAAAGGAGGCTTTATGCTCAAAAAAAGAATTTGGACTACAAAAAATATAATTTTTGCAATTCTTGTTATATGTCTTTTGCTTATTTTACCCAAAATTATCGGGATATTAATGTTATTTTTCGGAGCATACGTCATAGCATGCGCGCTGAACCCGTTTGTCAGAAAATTAATGCTTAAGATGAAAAACAGAACTGCCGCTTCATCAGTTGTTGTTTTTGGCTCAATTGCGTGTGTTATTGCATTATTTATTCCTATAGTTTTTGTGGCATATAAAGAAATAAAAACTTTTATGCTTTTACTGCCGGCTAAGATTACGGAAGTTACAAATTTTCTTCTTAATGCAGAATTTAACGGCCATAAGCTTCCTGAAATGTTTCAGACGGATTCAATTTTCGGGAGCACAACCTCTTTTGCACAAGGGTTTCTCAATCAATCCTGGAGCCTTACAGTTACTATTTTTCAGCTTTTAATGGTTTCTGTTGCCTTGACTATGATTGTCTATTACATACTTGTAGATAAAGCTTACTTAAAACAAAAATTTCTTGACTTTTTTCCGCCTGACTTGAAAGAAAAAGCTGATGAAATTCTCTCAAATATAAGCAGTAAAGTCGGCGGCTATGTAAGAGCGCAAATACTTTCAATGGCTGCAGTCGGAATTATGATGAGTGTTGTGCTTGTAATACTAGGAATTGAATATGCTACTCTATTAGGTCTTATCACCGGTCTGCTTGATATTGTTCCAATTCTAGGGCCTACAATTGCTCTAGGTATAATAATTCTTGTTGCATATCCTGCAAGTTTAGTAAAGATAATTTTAATTGTTGTAGGATTTCTTGCAGTTCAACAGATATCTAATTACGTGGTAAGACCTGTATTATTCGGGAAACTAATGGAATTACACCCGCTTATGATATTTCTCGCACTGTTTCTTGCTGAAGAATTTCTCGGGTTCTGGGGGGTAATTCTATCGCCTGCAATTGCCGCGACAATATGCGTTTTAATTGATGAACTCTATTTAAACCCGATTAATCAGAAAATCAAGGAGTCTGATGAAGAAGACTGAAAAATATCTGTATAAAACTAATACTAATAAAGATTCAGACTTTGCTATGTGGATGGCATTTCCTGGGATTTATTCTTTTTCTATGTCATCTCTAGGATATTTATGGATGTTTAAAACAATTGACAGCCTTTCTGATATAAATATTGAAAGAATTTGTCTTGATACAGAAAAAACTGTCTATAGTGTTTCAGATATAAAACTTTTCGGTTTTTCTTTTTCTTTTGATACTGATTTTTTAACAATATTTTCTATGCTTGAAAAATACAATATTCCGCTAAAATCAAAAGAAAGAGAAAAATTTCCGCTTGTATTTGCGGGCGGTCCTGTCGTTACTGCCAATCCTGAACCTTATAAAGAATTTTTCGATTTTTTTATAATAGGCGACGGCGAAGATATAAATTTACAGGTTGTAAAAATATGCAGAGAAAATAAAAGTAAAGGTAAAGACAAAATCCTTAGGCTTCTTTCAGAAGTTGAAGGCGTTTATGTACCTGTATACCCTAAAAATGTCAACAAACTTACCAAAAAGCTTGACGAATGTATTTATACTCCGATATTAAGCGAGGATGCATTTTTTAAAAATACATTCATAATTGAAATGGCAAGGGGCTGTTATAACAGGTGCGGATTCTGTCTGGCATCTTATCTTAACCTGCCTTTGAGATGCGTTCCTTACGATGATCTTATAAAAACTATTGAATTGGGACTTAATTATACAAATAAAATAGCCCTTTTGGGTGCACAGATAAGTGCACACCCTCAATTTCACGATGTATGCAGATATATTTACAATAAAATTGAAAACGGTCATCAAATAGAAATGAGTGTTTCTTCATTGAGGGTTGATGCTGTAACAGATGATGTTATAAAAACACTTGCGGCTTGCGGGCAAAAAAATTCAACACTCGCAATTGAGGCAGGATCAGAACGACTTAGAAAAGTTATAAATAAAAATTTATCAGAAGAACAGATATTCAATGCAGTAAAAATTGCTCGTGAAAACGGTTTAAAAGGTCTTAAATTTTACGGTATGATAGGGCTTCCGACAGAAACCGGAGAAGATTTAGCGGCTACTGTCGAACTTGCAAAAAAAATAAAAAAAGAAAACAGAGGCTTTGATATTTCGTTCGGTTTTTCAAGCTTTGTACCGAAACCCCATACGCCGTTTCAGTGGTGCGGACGAGAAAATACTAAATCATTAGAAACTAAAAGCAGTTTTTTAAAAAAAGAACTTCACAAACTGGGTATTACATGCCATATTTCAAGTATAAAGTGGGATTACTGGCAGGCAGTGCTGTCAAGGGGAGATGCAAGCTTAAGCGACTTTTTGCTGGAAGTATACAGGCAAGGCGGTAAACTCGGCGCCTTCAAAGCCGGAGCAAGAAAATATAACATTGATACAGACAGCTTCGCGTGTGAAAACTATCCGTTTAACGCCCATCTGCCCTGGGATTTTATAAAAATTCAACCCGGAAAAGAGTTCTTAATAAAGGAAAATCAAAGACTGCTTACATAGGAGTATAATCGCAGTATACAAGACTTGACCATTTTTGGTAATAGCTTATCTGAGTTGCACTACCGGATTTTATATAAATTCTGTGCAGGGAGCTGTGCGGAATTTTTAAAGCACACGCAACAGCAGCTTTTATAATGTCTTTATGCGTTACAATTATAATTCTGCTCCCTAAATTGTTTTCGATAATATTGTTTATAGAATTTTCAACTCTGTTTATAAAATCAGTAACACTTTCAGCATCCTCAGGCACCGCAAGTTCAGGGCAGTTAATAAATTTTTCGAGTTCATCCGGATATTTTTCATCAACCTGCTCAAATGTTAAGCCGTTAAATTTTCCGCATTTTCTCGGATGGAGATCTTCAATGGTTTCAATATTCTGTTTAAACAATTTTGCAATCATTGATGCTGACTGAACACATCTTAGAGCAGGAGAAGTAAAAATTTTATCATTTTTGATTCCTCTGTTTTTTAAATAGTCGCAAATTTTTTCAATTTCTTCCTGCCCAGCATCGTTAATCGGAGGATATGATTCGGAATCCGTAAATCTGTCATCCTCACTATATACGGTAGATCCGTTACATATAAAAGTTATTTTACATTTTCTGCTAAAATACATAATTTCACCTCATGTTCTTTATTATATCACTATTTTGTTGTATAATCAAGAAAAAATAAAAGGAGTTTGGCATGAAAGGGAAAGCTTTTAAATTCGGAGATAATATTTCAACAGACCACATTGCACCGGGGAGATTGTTCCATCTGCGCTCAAATCTGCCGGAATTTGCAAAACATGTTCTTGAAGATGCGGATCCTTCATTTGCATCTTCTATGAAAAAAGGAGATTTTGTTGTAGCGGGTTCAAATTTCGGGCTGGGTTCATCAAGAGAACATGCTCCGCAGATTATCAAAATCGCAGGAGTCGGTGCAGTTATTGCCAAATCATTTGCAAGAATTTTTTACAGAAATGCAATTAATATAGGTCTGCTTGCGATTGAGGCAGATACGGATGCAATTGATGCAGGCGATGAACTTGACCTTGATATTGAAAAGGGAATTCTTACAGATATTACAAACGGAGCTATAATTCCTATAGAACCGCTTCCGCCTGTTATGATTAAACTTCTTGAAGACGGCGGTCTGGTTGAGCATATTAAGAAAAACGGCGATTTTAAACTTGTTTAAAGCATTACCAGTATCTTAAATCGTCAAGCATTTGAGCTGCCTGTTTATTATTACGATTTTTGAGCCTTATATATTTTTGCGTAGAAGGATCAAATACGCACATTGTGCGGCCGCAGTAATTCAAAAAAGAAGTCATTGATGAATAATCAGAAGCCCGCTGTCTGACTGCATTACATTCTTCAAGACTGTTACAAATTTTATCAGAACCGTAGTTACCTATATTCATACTGCTGAAACTGCTTTTCGAATATGCGTATAATTCATAAATAGAAGCATTCTTTTTAGTGCTTAAATAATTTTTTACAGCAGAATTAAATTCTTCTGAGGAATCATCATATATGTAAAATACAGTCTTTTTAGAACCTCCTAGCAAAAATGCCCACATACGTGTTGTCCGCACACCTCTTAACACAGCATCGGGGATTTTTGCAACAGGATACCCTTCATAAGTTTCGTTGCGTCCGGAATTTCCTGAACTAGAATCTATATTCTTGCCGGCATTCTTTGCTAATGATGAGTTGGAAAGATTTGCCGTTAAGTTATTGTATGCATCAACAAAATCTTGCGGTGCAAAACCTTTTAAAAAACCTGTAAAATATGCTATACCAAGTATTACAGCTACACATACAAGAAAACATCCTGCATCTGCTAATTTTTCTTTTGTTTCATTTTTTTTCATATTTTTATTCTCTCTTTGCTTAATTATATAGCATTATTAAGATATTTGCAAGATTTATTGACATAAAACTTTGCCTGTTGTTTAATAATAGTACACTACAGCCGGAATTTCGTGCTGAATTTACGGCAGGTGAGGCAAAAATAGGACGTAGGGTTCGCCAATATAAGATATACTCGCGCTGTTTATCTCAATATTGTGTAATAAATGAACCGGCAGTCCCGTCATAACCGGAATGCGTAAGGGTTTCAGGATATGATTTTGCCGGAAATGTTACTTAAAATAAAGGAGAAAAAAATGCCTACAATTAACCAGTTAGTGCGCAGAGAACGCAAAAAACTGACAGACAAAACAAAATCTCCTGCTTTGATGGATTGCCCTCAAAGACGTGGAGTATGTACAAGGGTTTATACTACAACCCCTAAAAAACCTAACTCAGCTTTAAGAAAAGTTGCAAGGGTCAGATTAACAAACGGATTTGAAGTTACTTCATATATCCCCGGTATCGGACACAACCTTCAGGAACACAGTGTTGTTTTAATCAGAGGCGGAAGGGTTAAAGATCTTCCGGGTGTAAGATATCACATTGTCAGAGGCACACTTGATACTGCCGGTGTTGCAAACCGCGCCCAGAGCAGATCTAAATACGGTGCTAAGAAAAATGCTAAAGGAGGTAAGAAATAATGTCAAGACGTTCTAAACCAGCTAAAAGAATACCTTTAGCAGATCCGGTATATAACAGTGTTGATATTTCTAAATTTATCAACAGAATTATGAGACGCGGGAAAAAATCATTAGCTGAAAAAATCTTCTATGCTACTTTATTGAAAATAGAAGAAAGAACAGGCGAAAAACCGCTTGATATTTTCCAGAAAGCAATGACAAATGCAACTCCGCTTCTGGAAGTTAAAGCAAGACGTATCGGCGGTTCTACTTATCAGGTGCCTATTGAAGTTAAAGCAGACAGAGGATTTGCACTTGCTTCATCCTGGCTTATTGAAGCAGCTAAAAAACGCGGCGGTAAATCATTTATTGACAAATTAACAAATGAAATTATCGATGCTTCAAACGGTTCCGGAGCTGCTTGCAAAAAACGCGAAGATACGCATAAAATGGCTGAAGCTAACAAGGCTTTTGCTCATTACAGATATTAATTCAATATTTGCAAAATTTATAAAAGAGGAACTTTGTTTAAAGTTCCTCTTTTATTTTGGCTAAATCATCTTTTGGATTAGAAATAGCATTAATCTTGAACATTTTGTTAAAAGCTCTCAAGACAGCCGGATTTATAACAGTCGGCGGGCAATCAGACAGAAAGATATTTTTTGCACCAGAATTTTTTAAGTATATAATGCTGGAGAGAGAATTTACATCGCATTTTGTTAAAAAAAATACGAGTTTATCAGAATTTACAGGTATTTTCTCAAAAATTTTTGCAAGAACTCTACCAAACAAGGGATAATTATTTGCAAGATTTATTGAATAAACATTATCCGTTTCAGGATTATAAGAAAAAGACAGCACAAATGATTTTCCTGACATAAGTTTAAAAAATTGCTGAAAGTAGTCTTTTTGATTTACTGACAAATTTGAAAAACCAAGAATATAAATTTTATCAAAATCTGAACTTGCTATTTTATTTATTATTTCTTCAAGCTCGTTGAAATTGACCCCTGTATCCGCCGAATTTCTATGCTGGCCTTTTGCAAATCCTTTTGCCTGTAAAGCAGATTCAATAACAGGTTGAAAATTGTTGTCTTTTATTTTTATTACGCCCTTGGGTACTGATTCTTCTGTAGAAAAAAGACGGCCTCTATAAAGATATTCAATATTTTGAACTTCATTTTTTGTTAAAAGTATTGAGCCGGGGAATGTTGCAAAATCAAGAATTGTGTTAAAAGCTGGAGATCCAAAATGTCCTTTTAAATTTGCCGAATTTTTAAAATACGGGAAAGCATGCGCAATTAAAAGATTTCCGTTTGTGTAAACATCAATTTCCTGCCCTTTGACAGATTCAAGTAATAACTTCAAATCCTCTAAATCGGAACCTGAAACCATAATTGCTTTTTTCGGACTCGTAGAAAAAGAAACTTCCACTTTTTCAATTTCTCCGTATTTCTCGGCCTGCAGGCAGCTTATAATTTTTAAAAGTTTAATATTTGTCTCTGCAAGAGAATCTATGCAAGATTTAATTTTTTTAAGCTCTGCCCTTGAAGAATTAAAAAGATTTAGGGCATGCAATATTTCATTTTCAGCTGAAACTGAATTTTTGTTATATTCATAAAGATTTATAAGGTTTATACAAAGACTTTTTATAACATTTTTCAAAATTTCCGATGAATATTTTTTTTCAAAGTTAAATTTTTTATATTTGCTTAAAAATTCTTTGTTTCCCTTTCGCAATATCGTTGAAAGACTTGTTTTAGGCGAAAATTTCAAAAGATTATGCAAATCCGCAGACTTAACATCTTTATCATTGCAAATCTTTAAATATTCTTTTCGTACAGCTACAAGGTTTATATATTGTTTAGAAAAAGCATTGAGTATTTGCGATTCTGACAAATCTTTTGCCAGATCTAATGAAGCAATTTCCGTAACAATATCACGGATAATATTATCTTTGCGAATTCCAATTTCAAGAAGCTTTATAGTATAATAAGCTTCCTGCCTCAAAAGAATATACATAACTTCCTGCATTGAAGATACATTCGGCGAAACAGAACAAGCGCCCTTTCCAATACAGTCATTGTATTCAAAATTAGAATAATACATATTAATCCTTGCTTTTTACATAATTTATAATGTCATCAGACTCATACATAGAAACATCGTTTTCCTTATCGTCAAGAAACGGCACCTGTGCCTTACCGCCTAATTTTATAAGCATATTCAGATTTTCAGGTTCTGAAACATCTTTTTTATAATATTTAATATTGTTTTCATCTAAATAATTCATTACTTTTCTGCAATAAGGACAAGTTTCGGAAATATATAAATCAAACATAGTGTTTCTCCTTGTGTTTATATTATAAATCGTGAATTTAAAGATAAATTCACCGCTAAGCTAATATGTAAATTACACAATTGCATAAGAAGAATTTTTATATTAAAATTAAAGATATGAAAAATATATTATTTGTATTCGGCACGCGCCCTGAGGTTATAAAACTTGCACCTGTAATACTGGAGCTAAAAAAATATCCCGATAAATACAATGTTATTGTCTGCAACACTGAGCAGCAAAAAGAGCTTTCAAACCAGACTCTTGAATATTTCGGGTTAAAAGCTGACCTGAATTTAGACTGCATGAAACCAGATCAATCGCTTCTCGAAGTTCAAACAAGAATTTTGACGGCACTTGATAAGGTTTTTACAGAATATAAAATCGATGCGACAATCGTACAGGGAGATACAATGACAGTGCTCTGCGGGGCTTTAGCAAGTTTTTACAAAAAAATTCCCGTATATCATGTTGAAGCCGGGCTACGCTCATACGATATTTATGAGCCTTTTCCCGAAGAAGTTATGCGCCAGATGACCTCGCGTGTTGCACAAATAAATTTCGCTCCTACAGAAAAAAACCGACAGGCGCTTTTAAAAGAAAATATAGCTGATGACAAAATTTTTGTTGTTGGAAATACCGTAATTGATGCACTGTTCTGTTTGTCAGACGAAACTTTAAACAACGCAAAATTATATTTTGAAAGTTCAGGAATAAAAATTGATGACAAACTTGTTTTAATTACTGCTCACAGACGTGAAAACCATGGCGAACGGATTGATAGAATTCTTGATGCCATAGAACACCTTGTTAATAAATACAAGGATCATACTTTTGTTATTCCTGTGCATCCAAATCCTAATGTAAAAGATAAAATTCATTCAAGATTGGAAAATTATAATAATGTAAAACTGCTAAAACCGCTGGATTATCCATATCTTGTCTATTTGATGAAAAACGCAAAATTAATTCTTACCGACTCGGGCGGTATTCAAGAAGAAGCTCCGTCATTCGGGTGTCCGACTCTTGTGATGAGATACGAAACAGAACGTCAGGAGGGGATTGATGCAGGTGTTTCTGTTCTTGTCGGTGCAGATTATGATAAAATCATATCTTACAGTGAAGATATTTTATCTAAATCCCGTGAACAAACCCGATTGAAAGCTCAAAATCCCTATGGAGACGGTACATCAGCTAAAAAAATAGAAGAAATAATTTCAAAAATCTGATATTTAATGAAATTATATTTTTGTTGTCATTCTGCTTTCGTAACTTCTGATGGTTTCGCCTTTCAGAACGTGTTTTGAATAACTTTTCAACCTGTAATTCATGCTGGGCAGAGAAGAAATTTCTTTTTGGAAATTTTTATACATTGCTTTCTCACGTTCTTTTATAATAGAATTGATATCAGGTTTTACAATCTTTTTAGGTTTTCTTGCAGAACGCATTACAAGTAAAAGCAGAGCAACAGATATTATACACCAAACGACTTTGCCTTCGCTCACAACACTTTTTACTGTTACCGGAGCTGAATCCGGCGTTTCAAAAACAATATTTGCCATAGAAATTCCCGGAGCTTCTATATATATTTTTAATTCGTTGTTCTTACCGTTTTCAATAGCAAGCCCTTTTACTTTTGATGCATTTTTATACATGGTGTTTATGTCCGGCGACTGTGAGATGCCTTTTAATGTCAAAACTATTTTATCAGGAGATTCTATATCTCTTTTAATTTTAGTTATTTGATCGGAACGTAAAATTACAGATGTAACACCTTCATTGTTATCAACAACAACAGAGTTTAAAAAATTATCTCCCGCAAAAGCTGAAAGTCCGGTAAATAAAATTATTGTAACAAATATTTTTTTCAACATATCCTTTTTATCCTCTACAATAAAAGATTACGCCATGTCATTAAAGTTAGCATCAATCACAGGTTTTAAGTATATAAATCAACAGATTGATAATATTATTAAGTAATGTAACAAAAGAAAGGCATGCCGAAATTGAACAAAAAAATAATTGTTTATATAAATGTAAGACACGAGATATTAACAGGAGCAGATTATGAACAACATTTCAGCTAAATCATCAGAAACGATGGCAAATAATATAAGAAGCACAAAACCGGCAGAGTCAGTTGAAACAGCAGGTTCACTCGCTTCAAATGAGTTACATAGTCTTTTTAATACAAATGTTTATGATGTCTTTACATCAAGCAACCCATTTTCAGTAGATTATTCACAGTATTCATCTTCAGGTGAAACTGTCGCTTATACAGGCGGATTTTTAAGCAGCTTTTCAACTGCAGTGTCAACATTAACTTCTTCTGGAAGCAGCTTTACAGGCACTGCTGCTGCAGCTGGAGCATCATGTGCAGGAGGCGGTTTTTCAGGCGGTTCATGCGGATCATCCGGCGGGTTTAGTTCAGTATGTTAGTAAAAATTGAGAAATAAGAAAAAGAAATACATTAATTGACGGTTAAAAAGACCGTCATTTTTATTTATAAATATTTTATGGAGAAAAAATATTATACTTATATAATTTTAACCAAAAATAATACTTTATACTGCGGTTACACAGATAATGTCGATAAACGCTTTAAAGCTCATCTCGAGGGCAAAGGTGCTAAATACACGCGCATGAATAAACCGCTGAAACTGGTATACCGGAAAGAATTCTTAACCAAATCTGAAGCAATGAAAGAAGAATGCAGAATTAAAAAACTATCACGAAAAGCAAAACTTGATCTGTTGACAAATATAGAAAAATTATAGATAATGAAGAAAAAATTCGGAGGTAAAAAATGACAATTAGAGAAGCTTTGAATTGCCCCCCCCCCGACAGGATACGATTATAAAGAGGGTTTACGGGGTTCACAATATACTAAGATACTATGAGAGTAAGGCAGTAGAAAGTGTCAAAAAAATTTTATGCAGCACCCAATGTGGCGGGTGGAGAGGCACACTCCCCCCATCTGACACAGAGTGCCACCTTCTCCTACAAAGTGGAGAAGGAATAAATAATTCCAATTTAATTAAAAGTGAAAATCAGCGCTCACCTCAACCCTATCCCATAGGAGATGGAGTATCCCGTCATTCGGAACTGTCAGCCGAAAGAATCCAGCTTGTTCAGAATAACCGAAATGGTAGGAACGCTTCGCATATTTACACCTACAAAATAATGCTAAACATCCTTCCCTTATCAGGGAAGGATTATAGGATGGGTAACAATCCCTACCCACCCCTACCCTCCCTAATCAGGGAGGGAGTAATCAGTCATCCAGAACTTGTTTCGGCATCTCATCAGATGCTACAGCCGGCTTGCTCAGGTTCTGATGAATGTTACAATTACTTGAAAAATTCATACAAGACTCAAGTTGTTGGTGCAGCGGCTACGCCGCCGAAACGAACTTATTCACCTATTCACTTATTCTCATATTCACTTCAAAAAAAATCCGCGTTTACGTTAGCAGAAGTCTTAATAACTTTGGGAATTATCGGTGTAGTGGCGGCAATGACAATGCCTGCATTGATTAACAAGTATCAGACGCAGGTATTAAGAACACAGTTTTTACAGGCTAATTCTATTCTTCAAGATGGAATTTCAAGAATGCGCTTTGATGAAGTTGATTTGAATGAAGTTATAAATAAAAGAAATTCTGCAATTATTGCGCAATATTTTGAAAACGGACACTGTACATTGCCAAAAGATGAGTATGAAGCCGGCTACTACAATTTTTATGGAACAAAACTTGCTGCAGATGCAGCTGCAAGTGATTTAGTACAGCCATATTGTCTTAAAAATGGTATGATTTTATGGTTTGGAAAACTCCGACAAATGGGACCAGACGGAGGAAGTTCCTGGAGTGATGATGACAGATATTCTCTGCTCGCAATGGATATAAACGGCTGGAAAAAGAAACCTGACAGGTACGGACATGATGTATTTTTCTGGTACCTTGATCCTGATACCAATATGGTAAAGCCTGTTGGGGACTATGGAGATTTTCCTACAAGTTTTTATTACACAACATGCCCCGGCGACAGAGAAAATTCAAGTGAAGCCGGCATAGGCTGCACTGCAAAAGCCTTGTCAGACCCTGAATATTTTAAAAAGATAGGTTTATCTAAATAACAGAAAATTATTGAGATTGTTGTCTGCTTTTTTCACGCTCTAGCCGCTGCAGCTCTTTTTGACGCTGACGTTCAAGCTCCTGCTGTTCTTTAAGTTCCTGCTCGGCTTTTATTTGTTTGTATTTTTCTATTGCTTCATTGCCCGATGTTGAACCTTGAATTTTTCTTCTTAAATCATAATCTTTTTGAGATTCTTTGAATTCTTTATCCATTTCTTTAATTTTTGCTTTATATGATTTTTCAAGAGCTTTAATATCTTCCTGCTTTTCTTTTTTTGCCTGTTTTTGTCTGTCTTTTTCAATACGTTTAAGCTGTTTTTCTTCTTCTTCGGATATTGCAGGTGAAACAACACCAGCTTTGACAAGTTTATAGCCGTTCATCCCGATATTTACCGACTGTTTGGCATTTAAAGTCAAAAGTTTCGGTCTTTCGCCTTTTGATGTAACAGCCCATGTTCCGAGATTTATAGGCTTATCTCCCGTATAAGCTTGAGCATTTACAACAACCCAGTTTGGATTATCTGCGTAAAACCCCAACGGCGTTACATCCCATCTTTTATCATCCAGATTAAGTCCGTGATTTTCTTTCCAGTAATACACAATGGCATCACGCACTTCTACAAGTTTGTATGAAGTATTAACAGTAAAGTCATAGACAATAGGAGTTGTTTTCCAGATTCCGTCTTTTGTATTTCCAATTTTTTCTTTAACAAGAATTTTGGTACCGTCAGGTGTAAAATCAACAGGAGTAAGTGTTCTGAAAGTATAGTAATTATCATTTGTCTCATCTGTTGATAAAATAGGTTCGGAGAGCCTGTGTATTGTATTTGCCGTTAATATTTTATCTACGTTAGACTTCGCTTCCTCTAAATTTATAACAAAGATATCACATGCAGTTGAACCTGTATTAGGATAATAATAAACAGCAGGGTACACAAGTTTTGTAAAATCGGGAGACACAATCCCCTGTGCATTTTGCTGGCGCCTTTCATAAAAAGCATTAGTAAGAGTGATTTCAGGACTTCCCGGCGGATTATTATAACGGGTAATTTTATATGACGGCTGCGGCACATAAACCATATCAGCAGGAGTCGGAATTTTAGGGACTTCAATTTCAGTTTCCATTCGATCTTTCGGAGCAGAAAGCTGCTCGTACTCTTCAACAGTCATATAGGCAGTAGTAGTTCTGCGTTTTAAAACTGCTTTTTTGTACTTTTCTTTTTCCTCCTGCTTATTAACATTCAAAACATATTTTGCTTCCTGTTTATTAACATCCTTATCGATAAACGGAACAGGAATCTCATCACCCCATTGAATATATGCACAAAATGCAGCAGCAATTCCAAGGAGTGCATAAATCATATTATACCAGTCCTTCTTTCATTGCCATGGAGATAGCCTTTGAACGCGTATTAACGTACAATTTCTGTAGAATACTGTGAACATGAGTTTTAGTTGTTGAAATAGTTATAACAAGTTTTTCTGCAATCTGCGGATTTGTCAAACCGTCAACAATCAAAGCAAGAACTTCCATTTCACGTTCAGTTAAACCGTACAAGTTTTTACCGAGTTTGTAGTTGATTTCTCCCCGTTTTTCATTTACGGAAGAACCGCGTCTTATATTTGTAAGAACAACTTTAGCAATTGCCGGATCAAGCCAGCCTGCACCATCCGACACTGCCAGAACAGCAGAAACCGTCTGCTCGGATGTAGCACCTTTAGTAATATAGCCGTCCGCTCCTGCTTGAAATGAATCGAAAATATCGTCTTCGCTTTCTCTTGATGTATACATTAAAACTTTTATATTTGGATTTGCATTTTTAATCCTTTTGGTTGCTTCAATTCCGTCAATAGTCGGCAGGCCGATATCCATAACTACAACATCGGGCAGGATTTCGAAAGCTTTGTCAACACCTTCCAGCCCGTCAGCACACATTCCTGCAATTTCAATATTAGGATTATTGCCAAGTATTACAGAAAGCCCCATACGAGCCATATCGTGATCTTCAACAATTAAAACTCTAACGTTTTTAGCCATTAGAAACCTGTCTTTCTTTAATTTTAGCATCTATAACAACATCAGTCATCAGGAATGAAAATTCGCTGCCTTTATCTACTTTACTGTCAACCCAGATTTTCCCGCCATGAGCATCAATAATCTGCCGCGACAGGTAAAGCCCGAGACCGGTTCCCGTAGAACGCTTTCTTGCAGTTCCTTGAGAAAATCTTTTAAATAAATTCGGGATATCAGCCTGAGGAATTCCGTTTCCGTTATCAGAAACCGAAAATATAAAGTCCCCGTTCTGAGCTTTTGCAAGCACCTTTACTTCTCCGCCTTTATTGGTATAATTCAATGCATTACCGCAAAGATTTGTAATCACACGCTTAATCTCGGCTCTGTCAGCAAATATATGCAAGTCATCAGAGAGTTCAAAAGTTACCAAAAAATTAAGATCTTTTTTAAGTGCAAGCGGTTTTAATTCACTGTAACACTGCTCAACTAAATCTTTTACAGGAAAAGCAGTTTTGCAAAGAGTTAATTTACCGCTTTCAAATCTGTAAACTTCCAGCAGCGCATTTACAAGTCCGAGCAAATCTTCGTTGCTTTGAAGCATTGTAGATAAAAGCACCTTTTGCTTTTCATCAAGAGTTCCTATTGCACCTTCAAGGAAGAATTTTAATGTCTGAATAGCGGCAAGCAGAGGCGTTCTCATATCATGGGTAAGAGTCGCAATAAAATCATCTCTCAGCCTTTCAGCCTCTTTATGTGCGCTTACATCTCTGATAACGCCGACAAATTTATCAAATTTATTATCATCGCCTGAGATTCCAGCAAAACTTATTTCAACTGGAATATGAATACCGCTTAAAGTATTTACTAAATAATAGTCGCGCAGTAAAATCTCAGAATGTTCTTCTCCGAGTCCGAAAATTTCACCGGATTGATTATCTTTAGATGAATTAAATTCTTTTACATTTGAATAAGCAATTTCCTGAAATTTCTTTTTACTCAATGATTCTGCAGAAAGTCCTGCCATATTTTCGCATGCAGGGTTAACCTGCTCGATTTTGCCATCACCGTCAACAATAATTATTCCGTCCGCGCAATAATTAATGATGCCGGAGAGTTTTTTATTAGCTTCTTGAAGATCTGCCGTACGCTCTGCTACAATTTTTTCAAGGTTAGCGGAATAATCTTGAAGCTTTGATTTAGCATCTTCAAGTTCGGAAATCTTATTGCGGAGATTTTTCAGCAGATGGCTTCTTTCTATGCCGTTTTTTATATTAAGAATAAGATCATCATTATCCCATGGTTTTTCAATATATTTGTAAAGTCCGATTTCATTTATTGCCTTAATAGCATTTTCTTTATCTGCATAACCAGTCAAAAGAATCATGCTGACTTCAGGATAAAGCTTTTTAGATTCTCTTAAAAATTCAAGTCCGTTCATTTCCGGCATAATAAAATCAGAAATAATTAAATCTGGAACATTATCATTCAAAAAAATAAGAGCATCTTTCGGGCTGTTAAATAAATGTATATCATCAAATCCCTCAACTTTAAACAGTGTTTTAAAAGCCGAGGTAACCATTTTTTCATCATCAACTACTACAATTTTACCGGTATTCATACTTTATATGATACGCTATTTTAATTCGCAAGACAAATACATTACAAAATTGCAATAATTACGGGGAAATTTTATCTCCCCGCAATTTTATTTATAAGAATGAGCTTTATACTCTCTTTTGCTTAAGTCTTGATCCAGATGATAAAGCGAAGCTTTTTCATTCCCGAACATTTTTAATTTTGTTATTACATCTCTTGCGTTTGCTTCTTCTTCAACCTGCTCTGTTATATACCAGTTTATAAAATGACGTGTTGCAAGATCGCACTCATCTTCGCTCATAGAGGCAACGCAATTTATGCTTTCCGTAACAAACTTTTCGTGCTCGAGAATTTTTTCAAATACCTGCAGAGGATTTTCAAAATTTCGTTCGGGGGAGTCAATCTTATCAAGATTTACTCTGCCGTCTCGTTCAATAATATAATCAAATAAAATCATTCCATGATCAATTTCTTCCCGTGCCTGAACTTTTGTCCAATTTGCAAAACCATACAGGCCAATTTCGTCAAAAAAAGCAGACATAGCAAGATATAAATAAGCTGAATAAAATTCTTTGTTAATTTGTGAATTAAGAACATTTTGCACCTTTTCGCTAATCACTTTTACCCTCCCATAATCCGTGCAGATTACAAAATTCTCTTGCTGTAAGATTTTTAAAGTCATCATTCAAAAGCATTTTGGGTTCATCTCCCGGATATAAATATTGTAACTGTACTTTATTTCTGTCTTCGGAAATTGTTTCAATAAACACTATATGATGTTCTTCTGTCATTGGATGCAGAACTTCACCGACACGAATTTCATCTTTATTATCCGAATTTTTTATAAATATCGGAATATGTTTTTCTAGCATGGCGTCTTCTTGCTCTTGTGCTTCGAGTTTTTTCATAGGCTGACCGCAGCAGACAAGCTCGCCACCGCCAACTAGAATCACTTCAACCATATTCCCGCAGATTTCGCACTTATATAAATCTAAGCGTTCCATTATTTCTCCTTTCAATATATATTATCTTTTTTCTTGCGATTTTTACATTAACCTTACGGCTATAATATTTTTATTAATTTTTCTTAATATAATGACAAAAAATATATTTACTGTGTTTAAAATAGATTATGAAAGTGCACGCGGTTTCTTTTAGTTTTTCAGGTATAAAAAAAAGGGATAAGCAGGAAAATAATTATCCTTTTATGTATACTGCAGATCTTGCACATATAAATTCAAAACACGATTCAAGAAAATTTAAGGTTGCTACAGGACTTCTTGCACTGGCTGCGGTTATCATTACTCTTTTTAACCTTAAAGGTCCTAAAAAACTGCCGGAAAATATTGTAGAAATAACAGATATGAAAAAAGGTCTCAACCGTATAAAAGATTCGCCAAATACAGTTGAGGAACTTAAAAATAAAGTTCTTTATCCGCTTAAGTGCGCTATTGAAGGTAATAAGGAAATAACATTAAGTAAAAAATTTAAATCAGGCGTAATACTTACCGGCGATAAAGAAGAAAAGCTTGCGGAAATTATGAACGCTTTTGCCGAACACACTCAGGAATTAGGGATTAAAACGGTCAATATTGCCCATACTTCATCAAGGACAAATGCTCAGGGCAAAACTTTTACGCGCAGATTAAAAAGAAATGAAATAAATAAAAATATTTTCTACGAATTAAAAAATGCAAAAAAGAGATATGATAATGAAGGGAAGTACACAGTTATAAATCTTGGCGATATTGGAAGACTTACAGATTTGCAAATAATAAAATCTCAAAAATCAAATTTCGAAGCAATGCTTGAAAATATGAATTCAAAATCATATCCGGGAGTTGTATGGTCGGGCTGGACAACAAAATCAAAATCGCTTCCGTTGTTTTTCAGCGACTTGCCTATATTAATTACAAAGCTTGCAGATTAAAGTTTTTTTGTGCTAAGATATATTCAGCCGTGCTCCACGGGGAATTGCAATCCCTTGACCCGAAGTTAATGCGGGGTGCAGAGCCTGTTGTGAGGATCCGGTGAATAATTTTGATAAATATGTTATTGTTGACGTTTAAGGGCATGATGGCGTAAGCTGTCGAACCGTGTCAGGGCGGAAACGCAGCAGCACTAAGACAATCCTTGCGGGTGTTGTGTCATTAAAAAGAGGTAGTGTATTTAAAGATTTTGTTTAACGAATTCGATAGACAGTGGCACGGCTTTTTATTTTAACTCTTTATCTTTTATGTATCTCGGTCTTGCTTTAACTTCCTGAAATACCTGCCCGACGTATTCACCTATAAGTCCAAGGCAGAAAAGCTGAATTCCGCCGAATATACATAATAATATTATAGCTGTAGCCCAGCCGTTAGGGGAATTATGCCAGAATATTTTTTCTGCTACAGTCTCTAAGCCAACCAAAAAGCCCAAAAATGCCATGAAAAAGCCTAAAACAGCAACAAATCTTAACGGGACAACGCTATACGAGGTTATTCCGTTCAATGCAAGCGTCATTAATGACATAAAGTTGAATTTTGATTCTCCTGCAGTTCTTGGTTTGACATCAAATTTTACATAGGCTGTTTTTAGACCGAGCTCATTAAAAAAGCCTCGTAAAAATAAATATTTTTCTGGATAAAGCTCCATAATATCAAGAGCTTTTTTGCTGACAAGCCTGTAATCCGAATGGTTAGGAGGTATTTTGGCACCAAGTATATTCATTGTCTTGTAAAATGCCATAGCTGTAAATTTTTTGAACAATGAGTCCGTTTTTCTGTCATTTCTTATACCACAGACGATATCAGCACCATTAATGTATTCATCAATAAATTTTTCAATTGCTTTCTCGTCCTGTTGTAAATCAGCATCAATTGAAACGGCACAGTCGCATCCAATATTTCTTACCCCTTCAAGCCCTGCAATTAGAGCCTTTTGGTTGCCGAAATTATGAATAAATTTTAACCCTTTAACGCGCATATCATTGTTATGCAGCTCTTCTATAATATTCCAGGTATTATCCTTTGATCCGTCATCTACTAGATAAAGATAACTGTTTTTATTGATTTTTTCTTTTGATAAAAGTTCATCAAGTAACTTTAGAAGTATTTCTGCAGTATGTTTGATACACAACTCCTCATTATAACACGGAATAATAACTGCCAAAGTCGGTTTATCCATAAATCCTCTCTTATAATTTGCCAAAAAGCACAATTTTATACTATAATATATATATTAAATAAGCAAGGATTTTTTACTATATGGTTAACAAAAAATTTATACTGAACGCAGATGATTTCGGCATGTCTAAAGCATTTAACAGAGCCGTGTTGGACGGTTACCACAACGGCTTTTTAACAAGCGCAAGCCTCTGTGCCAACGGAAAAGCATTTAATGCGGCTGTAAATGAAATTATACCGGAATGTCCTAATCTCGGCATAGGAGTTCATTTGAACATTATTGAAGGTCGTTCGCTGACAAAATCTCCGCTTCTAACCAATAAACGCGGAAAATTTAACAACGGTTTTGCACAAATTCTTCTAAAATCAAACAGTCCTGAATTTATAAATCAGATAGAATTTGAGTTTAGAACCCAGATTGAAACAATTATGAATTACACAAAAGTTGATCACATTGATTCACATGTTCATACGCACGCCATCCCAAATCTTTTCAAACTCACTGCCAAGCTGGCTAAAGAATACAATATTCCATTTATAAGAACCCAGTTTGAAGAAATGTATTTTGTTCCATCAATGAAAAAACATCTAAATTTGAAATACCCGCCGAATATTTTAAAAATACTTTTATTGAATTATTTTTCTGCAGGAAATAAAAAAGTTGTAAAAGAATATGGATTAAGAACTAATGATTATCTGCTGGGCGTAGGCTACACGGGGCTTATGGATGATATGACCGTTGAATACGGGCTTAAAGTTTTGGAAGAAGACTGCATCGTTGAAGCGCTGATTCATCCTTGCCACTATGCAACATCCAACAAAAACCAGCATTATACGGAATTTTTAATAACACAGAACAGAGCTTTGAAAGACAAAATAGCCAGACTCGGCTTTGAAATAACAAACTACAAAAAAGAAATTGTAAACAAAGAGCCATAGAATTTAAACAATCTGCATACGTATTAAAAATGCTGAGGCCGGAGAGTAAATATGCACTTTAACAAAATTATTTTAATACTGCTTATTACCGGAATGTTTTCGATTTTTTGCGCATTTGAAGTAATCAGAAAATCTGACTTTGCTGTTTTAAATGTTGTTTCCGCAAATAAAATTGAAGTTGATTTAAACGGGAATAACATATATGACGCAGGTGAAACAATATGTATACCTGATATTGAAACTTTTACATCTGATTTAAAAATTAATCAGTCAAATTTATTAAACAGTGTAAAAATTTCTGCCGAAGACGGGATAAAACTAGGCTATCTTACGGATAATTTTGCGGATAATACTCTTTCAGACAGACGTGTAAGACTAAAATTTACAGGGAATGAAAATTCGGAATGCAAATTCGCAGATATTATAACAGACAATCAATCTTACCGGAAAAAGCTTGTAAATTCAGGATTAGCATTTAACAGAGGCACGCCGTTAAACAATGAAAATTATGTTGAACAGCTTAAAAAAGCACGGAAACTTAAACTTGTAATACTTAATCATAAAAGTAATAAATATCACAAACTTGACTGTAAATACGGTCTTATCGCTCATGATGCAATTGTAGTGCCTGCACAGCAGATTCCAGAAGATGCAAAACCATGCAAATTTTGCCACATAACAAAGACAAGAACATTTTTGAAAAAGAATAAACAATATGTAGAAAAATTACTTACTTATCCTCTCGCAATTTCAAACGGCAGTTTAAAATTGTATCTGAGCGATATGACAGTAAAATTAAAGCCTGATGACAAATGTTCCTCACTTGCCTGCAAAGAAATTCTTAAGCAGATAAATGACAGCAAAACTTCAATAGATATTGCTCTTTACGGCTGGGATAATGTTGCACAAATTACAAATGCAATAAAAAATGCAAAATCAAGAGGCGTTAAAGTCCGTATAGTTTACGACACAAGTCCTGCTGAATATTATCCTGAAACAAAACATATCGTTGAACTTGCCGATGAGTCCGCAAAAGATTCTCCAAATGTTCTAATGCACAATAAATTTATAATTTTTGACAATCAAAAAGTTATTACAGGCTCAATGAACTTTGCGCGAACAGGATTTTCAGGTTTTAACAGCGACTGCATTATTTTTTTGAATTCTGACGAAATTGCAAAAATTTATGAAGAGGAATTCTTGCAAATGCTTTCAGGAAAATTCAGTACATCAAAATCTCATGTAAACCACAAAACAATTATGTTAGGTTCGGCGAAAGTAACACCGTTGTTTTCACCTAAAGATAAAATTATTACAAATAACGTAATTCCAATCATTAATAGTGCAAAGCGTTACATTTATATTCCGACTTTTTTGATTACCCATGATGAGCTTGCTCAGTCTTTAATAAATGCAAAAAAACGCGGAATTGACGTAAAAATGATAGTTGATGCCACAAATCCGTTTATGCCGAGAAGTAAAGTCAAAATGTTGAGAGCTTCAGGTATACCCGTAAAAATTGAAAATTACGCAGGAAAACTTCATTCAAAAAGTATTATAATTGATGACAAATATATTATTGCTGGTTCCATGAATTTTTCAAAAAGCGGAGAAAACAAGAATGATGAAAACGCATTAATTATAGAAGATGAAAGACTTGCAAAATATTACCGAGGATTTTTTGAATATTTATGGAACAAAGTACCTGATAAATATTTAAAACAGGTTGTCAGAGCTGAGGGGAAATTCTCAATAGGTTCCTGCTCTGACGGCATAGACAACAATTTTGATGGCAAAATTGATATGGAAGATAAAGCTTGTAATTAGTAATCTATTTCAAAGACATAATTATAATCAACTTTAATAGGCTTTTTAAAAGTTGGTTTTAATATAAGCTTACCTGAATAATCCTTTATACCCCATAAACCGTTCTCTTCAAAAACAAAATAATTTTTTCTGAAAGCATCTTTTCTTTTTTCATTCAATGCCTGTTCTTTCTCAAAACATTGCTGCGATATTCGTAATTTTTTACCACTTTCATCTATCAAATAAGGAACATTTTCTTTTTCGTCATAAACAATAATTTTATCATCAGGAGTGTAAATATAATCCCAACCGTAATTATTTTTATAGGGTATTACCACTTGTCCTTTATTATTTAAAATTTGAGCTTTTTCACCCATTTCAGGAGTAGAAGCAATGAAATAAATTTTCGACATTGGAAGCTTTTTTAAAAAGCAGTAATATTTGCTTCTTGATCCGTTAGTAAAACAAAAATAATACCCTTTATTATCTTTTAAAATAAGAAGATTTTCCGAGTAGTAATCAATTGATACATCGTTACGCTCATAAACTTTTTTACCTTGTAGATTATAAACAGAATGGTAAGCCCAGGCATAAGCATTATGCTGCATAAAAAATAATATTAATACAACAAAAATATATTTCATAATCAAATTTTACATAAAAAATCAAGGGTTTTCAACAATTTTAGCTTCAACTTTTTTAACACTGTTTACGCTGCTGTTCAGGCTTTTTGCAAGCTGGGCAGCTGTTTTTGCATTATAAAATTTTCCGCTTGTAACAAGTGATGTACATTCCAGCTGTGCCAAATCCTCCTCATCATAAATATTAAATGCGATCACATCAATCGTAATATCTTTACGCTCTTTTATTAATTCCAGAACGTATGTGCAGGGGCTTTCATCACAATTTTCACCGCCATCTGTTAAAAGAATAATATGTTTTTTACCGCTGAAACCTAAAAAATCTTTTTTTACTGCCTGCTTTAAGGAATACGTAATAGGAGTCATTCCTCGCGGCTTTATATCCAGCAGAGAATTTCTTATATTTATACCGTTAGCAGCAGAAATTGGCGCAACAAGTGTTGATGCTCTGCAGGCTTCAAAAGGAGTAAGCCCCATTCGATGTCCGTAAACTCGCAATCCGACAGATATATCCGAATTTAAATTCGGCAGAATTGATTTCATTGTATCAATCATCAAATCAACTTTACGGCGTCCTTCGACATATTCAGACATACTGTTTGAAAAATCCAGAATAAATAAAACTCTTTCACTCTCATTCATTTCACCAACAGGAAGCTTATCAGGTCTGTGCACACTGTAACCTGCGGCAAAAACCGGTATTGCAAGGCACATCATTAAAAACATTATTATTATATTATTCATAGAAATATATTAATAATAAATATCATAATTTTTACCTGAACATGCAGGTATAACCTGTTGACGATTATTTTTTGTTGCAATATTATAAAAGTAATCAGATTTTGGCGGAGAAATTATGAATAGCAAAGAAGTTATTAAACAGGCAGAAAAAAGTCTTATCAATGAATTTGAAAAAATTGAAGAAATAAGAGATTTCAATCAGGAAAAAGTTCTGAATGCATTTATAGAAAATAAAGTTGCACCTGAACACTTCTATACCGTTTCTGGCTACGGGCATGATGATTTGGGGCGCGAAGTTCTTGATAAAGTTTTTGCAGATGTTTTTAAGGCTGAAAAAGCACTTGTAAGAATTCATTTTGCATCAGGAACCCATACTCTTGCCTGCTGTCTTTTCGGAAATCTTAAATACGGCGACAAACTTATATCTGTTGCAGGTGCTCCGTATGACACAATGCAGGAAGTCATAGGAACAGCCGGCGATGAAGCTGTCAGAGAAGATTCTCTTATAGGACACGGCGTTTTGTATGACGAAGTACCTCTAAAAAACGGCACAGATATTGATTTTGAAAAGCTGGAGCAAATGGTTGATAAAACCGTAAAAATGGTTTTAATTCAACGCTCTAAAGGCTATTCAACCAGAAAGTCATTGTCTATTGAAACAATAGAAAAAATTTGTAAAACTGTAAAATCAAAAAATCCTAATTGTATCTGCTTTGTTGATAACTGCTACGGTGAATTTGTTGATACAAAAGAACCGCTTGAAGCCGGAGCAGATCTAATCGGCGGTTCACTTATAAAAAACCCCGGCGGCGGGATTGTAGAAGCAGGGGGATACATTGCAGGCAAAGCGAAATATGTAGATAAGTGTGCCAACCGACTGACAGCCCCTGGTATAGGCTGTGAAGGCGGAGCTATGTTTAACCAGCACAGATTAATATTTCAGGGACTTTTTATGGCACCGTCTGTAGTCTGCGATGCTGTCAAAGGAGCAGTTCTGGCTGCCAAAATTTTTGAGGAAACAGGATTTGATTCTTCTCCGAAATATTATGAAAAACGGACAGATATTATTCAAAATATAACATTCAACTCCCCTGAACCACTGGAACATTTTTGTCAGACAATTCAGGCGCTGTCGCCTGTAAACGGCTATGTAACGCCTATACCCGAATACGTCCCCGGATATGAAGACCCTGTAATTATGGCAGGCGGAACATTTATAGAAGGTTCTACAATTGAACTTTCAGCTGACGGGCCTATGAGACCTCCGTATGTTGCTTACATGCAGGGCGGGTTAAATTATGCGCATGTAAAAATTGCCCTTGCGAAAATATTAGATAAAGTAAACAATAATTAATCTCATTTTTTCAAATTTTCATTATAAAAATAAAGATTATTAAGTTTTTTTAAGAGTTAAATAGCTACTTATAACTAATTCTTAAGGATTAGACCAAAAATTTTTTGGAAATAAACTTGAAACCGTAATTTTTGTGATATGCTGTTGATGTACCCCGAAAATTTGGGTGAAGTAGTTTACACAGTATAAGAAGAGGAAGGTTAATATGTCATTACCAAATGTAGCATATTTCTCAATGGAAATCGCAATGGATCAGTCTTTGAAAACTTATTCAGGCGGTTTAGGATTTTTGGCAGGTTCTCACATGCTGTCAGCTGGTTATCTGCAAATGCCGATGGTCGGTGTAACTATGTTATGGTCATACGGTTACTATGACCAGAGAATTGCACAGGATGGTCAGGTAGAAGTTGCTTATATCAGAAAATATTATGATTTCTTAAAAGATACAAACGTTACAACAGAAGTTGATATCTTCGGAGAAAAAGTTAAAGTTAAAGCTTATTTAGTAGAGCCCGAATTGTTCGGTGCCTGCCCTGTATATCTGTTAACAACAGATATCGAAGGAAACAGCGACTGGGCAAAAAGTATTTCTCACAAACTCTATGACGGAAATGAAAAAATAAGAATTGCTCAGGAAACTGTTTTAGGTATCGCAGGTATCAGAATTTTACAGCAAATCGGCTATAAATTTGACGTTGTACACATGAATGAAGGGCACGCTCTGCCTGCAGCTTTCGAATTACTTAGACAATACAACGGCAACCTCGAAGAAGTTAAAAAGAAAACTGTATTTACAACTCACACCCCAGTTGCAGCAGGTAACGAAGTTCACTGGGTTGATACGCTTATGGAAGGCGGATTCTTCGCAGGCTGTTCAAGAGAAACTGCAGTTCAATTAGGCGGTGAAAACTTCTCGCTTACTGTTGCGGCTTTAAGAATGTCAAGAATTGCAAACGCAGTATCACAGCTTCATGGTCTTGTTGCTAATAAAATGTGGGAATGGGTTGAAGGCAGATGTCCTATCCGCGCAATTACCAACGCTGTAAACCTTCATTACTGGCAGGATGACAGAATTAAAGAAGCAGCAAACGATTTAGATAAACTTCTCGCTGTAAAACGCAAAATGAAAGCTGAATTGTTTGAATATGTTGCTAACGTTGCAGGTAAAAGATTTGATCCTGATGTATTAACTATCACATGGGCAAGAAGATTTGCTGACTATAAACGTGCATGGTTGATTCTTATGGACAAAGACAGAATTAACAAACTTCTTGATGCAAACAAAATTCAAATTATCTTTGCAGGTAAATTCCATCCGGATGATGTTATGGGCAAAGAAATGTTTAACAAACTTCTTAACCGTTCTCACAGCATGAAAAATGTTGTTGTATTACCTGGTTATGAACTTGAATTATCAGGCAAATTAAAACGCGGTTCTGATATATGGCTGAATACTCCGTTGAGACCGTTTGAAGCTTCAGGTACTTCAGGTATGTCTGCTAATGCTAACGGTACCGTTCACTTATCTATCTATGACGGCTGGACTGTTGAAGGTACATTTAACGGAATTAACGGTTACACTGTTGAATATCCGGGTCTTGATGATGAAATGCCTTGGGAAGAACGTCATTGGAAAGACCATGAATGTGTTATGAACATAATCGAAAACGAAATCATTCCGACATACTACGAAAACAAACAGGAATGGGCTCGTTTGATGAGACAGGCTATCAGAACATCTGAAGCTTACTTCAACTCTGACCGTATGGTAATTGAATACTATAACAGATTGTACAAACCTATTGCGCATAACGATTCAAGCTCAGGTGAGAAGAAAAAAGAAATGAATATTTCTGAAACTCCTACATTTGATGCCTGGACTTTTGCAAACATTAAATAGTCAAGATCCAATCAATATAACTAAAACAGACACCTTATAAAAGGTGTCTGTTTTTATAAAAATTGTTTCAAATGTAACGAAATATTAACAAAATAAATAAAAAAATTAAAGATTTTATAGAACAATGCCGTTAATAAAAACATAAGGAAACAAAACAAGAAAGGGATATAGTCATGGGTATGGCTGCTTCGCAGGCTCGG
>ULJB01041262.1_pt1 | contig 54410 bp, 71 predicted proteins | sample 1950771 | NCBI WGS metagenome assembly ULJB01 (sample SAMEA4835461, study PRJEB28245) | human gut metagenome | biome: gut microbiome; material: fecal sample | place: Denmark | collected 2008
TTACTCCTTTGTTCCCGGATGAGAAGTTTACTTTGTGCGGTGAGCGTTCAACTACAAACCTCAGCACTCGTATTGTTGACTTGTTCTCGCCGATTGGTAAAGGACAGAGAGCGCTTATTGTTGCGCAGCCAAAGACAGGTAAGACAATCCTTATGAAGGACATAGCAAATGCGATTGCGGCAAATCATCCTGAAGCATATCTTATGATGTTGCTTATTGATGAGCGTCCAGAGGAAGTTACCGACATGGCGCGTACGGTTAATGCAGAAGTTATTGCCTCTACGTTTGATGAACCGGCGGAACGTCATGTAAAGATTGCCGGTATTGTGTTGGAAAAGGCAAAGCGTATGGTTGAGTGTGGTCATGATGTGGTGATCTTCCTTGATTCAATCACACGTCTTGCACGTGCATACAATACGGTTTCACCTGCCAGTGGTAAGGTTCTTACCGGTGGTGTTGATGCTAATGCTCTGCAGAAGCCGAAACGTTTCTTTGGTGCGGCACGTAATATAGAGGGTGGAGGTTCGCTCACTATTGTCGCAACAGCCTTGATTGATACTGGAAGCAAGATGGATGAGGTTATTTTCGAAGAGTTCAAAGGTACGGGTAACATGGAACTCCAGTTGGATAGAAGTCTCAGTAACAAGAGAATATTCCCGTCTGTTAATCTTGTTGCTTCAAGTACACGACGTGATGATCTGTTGCAGGACAAGACAACTCTCGACCGCATGTGGATTTTACGCAAGTATATTTCTGACATGACGCCAATTGAGGCTATGAATACAATTCATGACCGTATGGCTCGTACTTATGATAACGATGAGTTCCTTGCAACGATGAATTCATAAATATTTTAGAGGTACTTGTATTCTTATTTAAAAGTTTTTCCTAAAAAATTTTGTTATAAGAATTATTTTGAGTACCTTTGCACTCGATTTAGGGGTTCCGTAGCTCAGTTGGATTAGAGCAACGCCCTTCTAAGGCGTGGGTCTTGGGTTCGAATCCCAACGGAATCACAGAAAGGACACTGTATTAAGTGTCCTTTTTTGTTGATAATCAGCGGTTTACGATGTAATCGCTATTTGATAGTAATTCCGAAGGTAGAAAATATTGGTATCGTTTTTTGCTGATTTTTGCCGTTTTTTGCCAATATGTTCTACTTTTGTTCTACCTTTGTGTTCTACCAAAGTACGATTAGTTATGACAGATTATCCTACCACACGATTCGTTTTCGATAGAAAAAATACCGCAACAAATGAGAAAAAGGCGTTGATTCAAGTTGAAATCCTTTTTCAAAGAAAGAAGAAATATATAAGTACTGGTGTTAAAGTTTTTAAAAATCAGTATAATAAAAAAGAGTTTGTATGCAATTGCTTTGAAATGGTTGCGCTTAATAAGCGTATAAATGCAGTTAAAGAGCGTATAGACAATTTTATATCTTCGCTGATGGAAAAGAACGAACCTTTTACATTTGAGAAGTTAGAGAGCTTTCTGGATTACGAGGATAAAAAGGAAATGAAGTTCCTGGAATATATCCTTATGAGAATTGATCAAAGAAATGACATTAGAGATTCTACAAAGAAGAATCATAAGAAACTCATAAATTCATTGGAACAGTATGGCAAAATCATTTATTTCTCCGATCTGACAAAAAAGAATATAATCGGATATGACGAATTCTTGCATCAGCAGAATATAAAGCAGACAACAATTTGTTCTTACCACAAATTTATGAAAACATATATTCATGATGCTATCAAACATGAACTCATATCAGCAGATCCTTACATCGGAATAAAAATAGTCAAAGGTGAGAGCGAGATAGGTAGATTCCTGTCAGAAAAAGAATTTCAAGCACTCAAGGCTGCAGAACTGCCGACAGAAAGTCTTAAAAAAGTAAGAGACTTGTTTGTAATACAATGCCTTACAGGATTGTCATTTTCAGATTTAATGAACTTTGACTTTTCCAGAATAGAGGAAATTGATGGACACCATTACATTAATGCAAAGCGAAATAAAACCGGAATAGAATTTTGTGCAGTGCTATTGCCTGATGTGATGGAAATTGTGAAACGATATGGTGACAATCTGCCAAAATTTTCCATTCAACAATATAATATGAGATTGAAACTTATTGCTGATTATGCCGGGATAAATAAAGATATTGCAAGCCACTGGGGTAGAAGGACCTGCGGGATGTTACTTTTAAATAGAGGCGTCAGCATGGAAGTCGTATCAAAAGTTTTGGGGCATTCTAGCATAAGAACTACTGAAAGCGTATATGCTAAATTACTTCCTAAAACTATCGTCAGAGAGATTACGGATAAAGTTCAATAAAATCAGGGCTGTGTAGCAATACTATTACACAGCCCTTTTATAGCTTACTTTTTTAGTTTGTATACCATACATCCCATTACAATCAAGACTATTATAATGATAATGCTTATAGCCCATCCTCCAACATTCAATTTAAGCTGTTCCCATTTACTCAGTTTGCATTCAACAGGGTAGGGGACATTTATTGTATCTGAACGCAATATGGCCACCGTGTCATATTTTACCTTGTCACGATAGACGTACTTCCAAACGACCTTATCCTGATATATGGTATCTCCAGCTATCCATCTGTTGACGAATACGCTGTCTCGTTGATATATGCTGTCACGCTGGTATCTGTCGACATAAATACTGTCGGTTCTAACAGTCTCCACAGGCACATACTGAACAGATTTGCATCCTGCCAACGAACTCAATATGATGTAGGGGATAATGAGATATAACAACCTTTTAACCATTCCCATAACTATATACCTTTATATTCTGTTATGGCATCAAAGCAAGGACATTCCTTTATCCTCTCCCATGAGTCAACCTTGCCGTTATGATTGGTGTCAGGGCTGATATCCCTGTGACCGAGTATCTGAGCCTTCGGGTAACGGCCCCTCAACTCCTTAAGCAGCTTTACAAGGCTTGCCTTCTGGGCTTCCGTCCTGTTGTCCACCGCCTTGCCATTTGCGTCTATACCACCCATGTAAGCAATATTGATTGATGTCGAGTTGTAGCCCTGTACTCCGTTGCTCACTTTTTCCTCTCCGAGCATCTGTTTTATCGTGCCATCAGGCATGACCACATAATGGTAGCCGGGGTTCTTCCAGCCTTTGTTCTTAAACTCTTTTCTCAAATCCTCTATTGTCTGCTTCTGACTTCCTGCAGTACAATGTACAAAAATTCTTTTAATGCTTCTCATAACTTTACTTTTTATCTATTTCATCAAAACCGGCTTCCAAGGCTTCACCTATGTCTTTGTTCTTGCGCTTTGCGAAAGCAACGACAAACGCCCTGAAAAAGCCCTTAATACTCTTTTCTTCAATCCTTACCCCATGAAGCCAAAAGAAATGACCAAAGAAAGACTTTGCTTCACAACCAACAGCAATACAAGTGGCTACAAAACCACCCATCATGTAATCAACGCCGATAGGCTTAAGGAGAGCCATTCCTATAAACGATCCAATACTCACCCACATTATGTAGTCCATCAGCTTATTGATTGACCTTCTGATAGCCCTTGACGTGCGCCACTTATACTGCGACATCACTATCTTGTCTCCCTTTTTCTTGGCCATATTGAACCTCTTGCTGCTTTCGCCCCAACCATAGCGGAAGTCAGCTAATACACATAAAACCAGCGTCGCCAAAAACCAGCGTGCATCATATATCACGGCAACAAGCTCGTTGCCCATCATGGCGAACGTAAACATTCTGGTGCCGCTGTTCATATAAATATCTTGTTCAAACATATCAGTAAATTTATTTAGATATTAAATTATAACTTCCTCAATCGCAGCAATCTGGCCCAGTGTCCAGTCGTTGCTGGCAACAAGTTTTCCGAATACATGCTCTTTGAGCGGTTCATAATCCAGTTCGTTCTCTTTCAGGCCCTCGTCCTTCAGACATTCGGAAATCTTGTTGTTGTAGTCGTTAAAGTATCTGTTTATCTCAATACGCTCAGACTCACTCAGAGTTGTCTTTTCGCCCTCCGCCTGCCACTGTTGTGCCTTCTCCAGCATATAGTCGTGATTATCGCCTTTCAGTTTGTCTTTGGCAACTTTTTTAAAGTCTTCAAAATTCGTTACTACCGGTTTCAAGGCACGGATAATCTTAATCATTTTGAACTTGTCGCAGTCCTCCATCTTTGTGAGTTTTGCGTCACTTATGAGGTTATAGACGCTCAGGATTTTCTCTGTTGTTATCTTTTTCATGATTTTGTTTATAAAGTTTTGATTAAATTATTTTTATCTTGACATACAAATTATAGTTTGTATTATTGTTCCACACTCACGGGTGTCCCGTTATTGGTAAGATCAATTCGTGTATATTGAGATGAAGGCGAAATCATTACGGTTACATCCAATATATTATCAGAAACAGCGCCTTCGAGGTTAGCATCCGCGTTGTTATATTCTACATTCTGGATTATCGGCATACCTCGCATCCATTGTATGTTGCTTTCTCTGTTAGCGTCTTCCTCTGTGGGATAGGCCGGGAATGTGATATAGTTAAATTTATCTCCAAGTATCAATGTCTTGTTTGATGTGCCGATCATTCCTGCACCCTCATTGTATGCCAAGGCGTAGACGAGATTTATCTCTGTCAGTTGTCCTGTATTGCTGTCCTTTACCTTGCCCTTCTGTACGATTGTGGCACGTAAAGAATCATACGCAGTGCTTCCGCTTGTGAGTTTAACGGTAACTTTTGAGTCCGGGTTTGAAATTTGTTCAACAGTCTTTCGGAAAGAGAAAATGTTTCCGTCGCTGTCTTTGTAGTACCATGTCTTGCCCCAATCAAGGATGTTTTCTGCTTCCAGGACATACGTAAATGTACCCGTGAAAATCTTGATATTATGGCCATATCCTTTATATCTCCTGTAGATGTGCATATCGGGAGTAAGAAGGGCACTGTATTTTGTCATGTTCTCCCAGTTTGTCTCCCCTGCTGATGTAGAAAGAAACAGGTACACATCTATCGTGTCTGACTCTGATATAGTCTGGCCGGCGCCTCCGTTCTCAATAGATGAGCCGTTGTTAATGACAACAGGTATAGCCCAGCTATCTCCATTATTAGCGCTCAAAGCAACGGTACTAACGTATGCTGATGTTATTCCGCGGGTAATATTCTTGATGATTATGCCTATATATACTGCGCTCAGATGCAGTATGTCGCAAATGTCCGACAAGTCAAGTTCGCCTTGCTCTCTGTCCGGCATGTCAACCCCAAAATAGGTGAAGTTGTCAGCTGTCAGTTCTGTAGGAAGGTTTACCGTGAACGGCGGCCTTGCGTCATGCCTATATCCCACAAAATCGGTAAGTCTGAAAGGAAAGTCAGGATGTGCTGCAGAAGCATCTTTGCCTGTCGGACCGTTATATCTCCACACAGCCTCGCTATTCTGGTTGCCGTTACTTCCCATATCTGCAAGTTCACTTATGACAGGTACCGTGTATGCCGGCTGGTCTCCGTCGCCATACCACCAAGGCTTATGCGTGCTTGATTGCGGGGTACCGTTCCAGTCCGAAGAACCTTTTAAGGTGTCTTCCGGGAACATAGCACGCAACGGCACAGGCTTGAACTTTGCCCACATGTTGATGTTGGCGTGCGTGCAAAGAGTGCCCACGTCATTTGATGCCGAGCCAAGGACAGATCCGACATCCCTTGTGTTAAGCGGGGCAGATACGATGTTTCCTTCAATTATTCCCATTTTATTCCGTAATTCATTTCCAACTCCATGTTTTCTCAATCTCCGCCAGCCTTTTCTCCAGTGCGGCGATCACCTTTCTCTGCCTCTGCAGTTCCAGCATAATCAAAGCGGTATAATCTACAGCTTTGTATCCATTGGCATCCTCTACAACAAGATTCTCAAGTCCAACTTTTTCTAAGTCTTGAGCTATGACGCCATAAGATTTTGTTTTATTTACATCATCATTCAGATTAAACTCAAAGAATTCAATTTCTTTTATCTTATCTAAGTCTTCAGTAATAGTATTTATATTCTCTTTTAATCTTTTGTCAGATGTTTGTGTCACTTTTGGCGTTGTAATAGAGCCGTCAGAATAATTTATGGTGGTCCTTTGATTAGCCAGTTGTATATTTCCATTGGCATTGTAGACGATATAAGTATAATTTCCTTGTCCATCTGCAACATCAACATTAGCTTTTGTCTGACGAACAAATCTTAATTCACCATTTGAAGTATATGTTTGAAAACTGCATTCTGCCTTTCCGCCAAAATCATTAATGAAGGATTGTGCAAGCCAGCTTTCATATTTGGCATAATAATTAACTGGTATTACTAATCCATTGGCTGTTATTTTCCCGTTAACGGTTACGTTTCCGTTAACGGTTCCACCACTCAATGGTAAATATGATTTATTCCCATGTGAAGTATATAAACTACTTAATTGGCTTGCTTGAGTTTTTGTCATATAGCCATTTCTTGCAGAAGTGGCATCAAGCATAGTGACTTGTATGGTTTGAATTTTGGGCCTACTTGAATTTATGGGGTCGGTAGAAGTCACGTATGTCGCAACTAGTGGGGATACAAATTGAAATCCTACTTTGTTGCTAGTAATATTAATGTCGTGACTAACAGTATTGCTTGGAGATGTTACCGATGAACTTTTATTAAAGAATATATGCTTTAGAGTCGTATCTCCATCTACAGAGTAGTCTGTTTCTTCCAGATAGCTCCCATTCCATATATATGTCTTTTTTAATTCTTCATCATAATATATGACTTCTGTTTTAGGGGTGATTCCGTTTGTGCCATCCTGGCTGCCAAAAGATGAAGAGGCCTTATATGCTTCTTCTGATGTCTGAGCCCAAGCAGCTTGACAACTTGTGTATACAGATGTTGATGCATTAGTGGCAACAAATCGTTTTTTACTCTTATCATAAACTACTTGCTTAGGATTTATAAGAGAAGTACCAACAGAAGCCATGGTCGTGCTTGATACCTGTTTTGTGAAGTATATAACTTCCTTCGACCTGTACAATAGCTGATCCTCTTCTACAAAACCGTTTTTATCAAGTCCGGCAAAACCATTATCAGCCCCTTTTAAACTTTTCAGCTTATCCAGAAAGTGTGAAAGTCCTGTTAAATCTAAAAATTTCATAGGCAAGTTTTTAATGAAAGTGGAGCATTCTATTTTGATACCCTGTTTAAGGGTTGTTATGAGAATAGACTGTCTATTTCTGATTCAGAGATAGATCCGTAAGTCGTGTTGTTGTCTGTCCATGGGACATTAACGAACATAGCACCGTCACTACTCATTTGCACGTGATAATATTTGCCTGATGTAGTCGTTGCTGTATTTATTGTAGGCTTTGTAATAACGGATGCAGGCTTAACAAGACCGGCCTTAGATGCCGTTGCGATACCATATGTAGTGTCCTGTGCAGGTATTCCTAGTGCAGTAATATCGTTTTTTGTAACTGCAGTTCCTTTTGTTACATGTCCTTCTGAATTGGTTGTTATCTTATATAGCTTTTCTGTACTTAAAGCCACACCCTTTGCCTGCGCATGGTTATAAGCTATCTTACCATAGTCACCCCTAAAAGCCGTACTTGATGTTTCTCCGAGTGCTAAGTCAGAACCTGAAGCTACCAGTTTTGCGGATGAACCGGCATATCTGTAGTTCTTGGCATTTCCCAGATTGACATATATCACTCCGTCTTTAGGAGTAACCCCCTGGCCCACTACGGTCGTCCCGTAAGCTTCAGACCCTCTGATTTTGTCACTTTCACCCCAAGCCGCATAATACTCATTGCTCAGCGCGTCTTTCTGTCCTAAAAACTTATCTTTATCCCTACAATAAACAACTCCTACAACCGATTCCACCGAGCCTATGATTACTTTTAGCGAGCTGCTGTCCGTTACCTCATTGTCAAACTCTAAGGCATCATCCATAAACATTGGCAGCTGAGATGAAGGAACCTTTCCGTTTTCATTAAGCGTGGCTACACCATTCTTAACCCCCATCTCACTGCGCTTGACCTGAGCGTCATTTGTCACATTGCCAAGTATGGTAGGATTGCTGCTTATCTTCTGCCCGTTAATTGTATAATTACCTACTGTTGTTTTTGCTGCACTTACAGCACCGTCTACATAAGCCTTTACTTTACTCCAAAAATGGGTTAAGCCTGTCAAGTCTAAAAATTTTGCCATAATAACTTTTTAATTAAAAATATTACTAATATCTGTTTCTGATGCTGCATTGTATGCAGTACCGTCTATTGCCCATACGCCGATAGCGTTCTGAACATCATCTATGTCATTGTCTCTGATTCCTTTTATACGCGCTATGCCGTTCTCACCGGCCTTTGATCCTATTACAAGGCACCATTTACTCCATGTTCCTTTCTCCGTTACGGCATTTGGAGCGTTAAAGTTGTAATACCTGTAATAAACATATATCCTGTCGTCCTGATGGGTGTTGCTGTCAACATCCATCAGCATATTCGTTATAAATAACTGATTTGTGCCATGGCTCATAATGTCGTTGCTCACTAATAAAGTGCCGACACTATGGCCGCTAGAATATACATCAAATACTCCTGATTTTCCTGTGCCGTTTATCCGGCAGTTGTCCATATCGGAAAACTCTATTCTCATCCTGTCCAGCAGGTCTTTACCAAGATAAGCTGACAGGGCAGTATTCTTTGCCGTTGAATCATCATATTTATTCCAGTCCTGTAGAAGGTCGAAAGAAGAGCTGCCGGAGCTGCCGCCGGAATTCATGCCGAGTGCTGATACGAAAGACTCCGAGTAGAATCCTTTGGCGTTAGCGACAAACACATTGCCTTCAGTGTCTTTCTTAAACCAGTTTGCCATCTCTGCGGCAAACTTGCTCCCGAAATCATTTATGTTCAGTTTCTTGTCCAATTCTCCTTGCAGGCCGCTGATCTTGGATATGTCGAGCATAGGGATATCTCCTGCACTCAATGTGGCATGACCGGTTACGCGACCGTACTTGTCTACTACTACCTTTGTGTATGTACCTTCGGTCCCTACTGTTGCAAGAGTCAGTGTAATATCCGCCGACAGTCTGCCGCCACCGGCAAGTCCGGCTCCGGCATTAATCCTCAAATTTTTGTCAGCCTTTACCTCAAGTAATTCAGCAAGTGTGGACGTCTGCGTCTGTCCTGCAAGAAATGCTTCCAGTTCCTTCCACCGGTTTATAATGTTGTCAGTGTCCGTACCCTCAAGAAAATCATTTACCTTCGTCGTAACGGCATCTGCCTTTTTAGAAACTTCAGCAAGGGCTGTTGTAGTGGCGTAACCGCTAAGATCTATGTTTCCCTTCGTGAATGTAAGGGTGCCGCCGTCGCTACTTTCTTCCACATTAACAACGACATTTCCAGAGCCTGATATGGTAATCTTGTGTCCTTTTTGTCCTTCTTCAAGCGAGATAACACGGTCTAACAGGTCTTTGCCTAAAAAAGCTGACAGAGCCATGCTTTTAGCTGTTGAGTCAACATATTTATCCCAGTCCTGTAGAAGGTCGAATGAGCCTGTGCCTGAAGAATCTTCTGATGTATTGGTCCCTAAAGCAGAAATGTACCCGGAACTCCATACATTATATTTTGATTTTATTGTTTTTCTCTTGTCACCATTATTGTCTGTACTCCAATGGCTTTCATCATTGTCAAATTCCCATATATTTTTTATTGCGGCAAAACCTTCAATCATTTCACGCTGTGCGTTAGCGTAAGCGTTGGAAAGAGATGTGGAGAGTTCGTTGAATGCCTTTATGATATCAATATTCTGATTTACATTTGCAACTTCTTCTTTAAGTTCCTGGGTATTACCCTTAATATGCTCATTGCCAATTCTTATGGTCTGTTCATATTGGAAGTCCAGATGTTTCTCGACCATTAGGATACGGCTATTCAAAATATTGTCTCCATTGTAAAAATTTACTTCTTGACCAAGATGAGTGTCATAACTATGTTCATAGAAGTTTTCAGGATAACTTTCCACTTCATATGAATTATTGTCCTTACTTGCATCAGAGATTGCTTTATCCAGTTCTTTTTCAAGTTCATTCTGAGCAGAAGAAACATATTCGGAGGGCATTATTATGTTGAAAAGAATTATCTGGTCTCCGTTTTGTGGTATTATATACGATAAGCCTGGTATTATATTTCCGGTGCTTTCATCTATAATTATTTCATAATCTCCTGTTTTAATTTCGAAAGTAGTTACATCAGCTTCGTCATTTTTCTTTTCTGGCTTATCGTAGTATTTAAGTTCGAAATCTCGTCCTGCGAGTTGCCCGCTTTCAAATGAAACCGATAAATTTTTACCATCAATTATGCTCTCTTTGTCAAAAATGAAGTTTTCAATTTGAAAATACCATATAGCGTACTGTTCATAAACAGGTTCGTCGTCAGTTCCTCCAATCTTTATTTTATTGCCATTATTGTCAAGACGATATTTTAGTCTGGCTCTTACATCAGATATCGTTAATTTGGATGAAGGAAAAATCTTATCGAAAAACAATGTCTTTATGAATATTTCTCCAGGCATAAGGTCTGAAGTAAATACTCCATCTTCAAAATGTCCTTTTATATCCTTGAAGCCTCCGGGATATTTTGTAGGGTCAAGACCAAGGCGTTTGTTGGCAATATGGTTTGTTGCTTGACCGCTGTCATATTCTTGTGTGATGTTTCGTGTGGATCCAAAGGCATAAAAGCGTGTATAGTAACCGTCTTTGCTTTCGCTTACAGACGGCACGCTGACGTTTTCACCTACAATTAACTTTAGAGGTGTTCCATATTTGCATTCAGAGAGATAAAGGGTATTTGTTTTTTTGTCAGTCCACCATTCTGTCTCGCATTCTTCGGCAATATTATTAAGATTAGAGAAAATGGAGGTTGACTGTGACGATATTGTAATTGTAGCCGGAAGACTTTCTGACAGTTGTATGGTCCAGTCTTCTCCTGTTTCATTCTTGATGGCCTGTTTTACCATGTACATTGCATCTGCAGGAGAGCCTGTAAAGTCCCAGTCCATTTCTCGGCTTTTAATCGTCAATCCGTCACTTTCATATGTATATAAAGGTACGGGAATTTTGTCCCAGATCATTATTCTGGAATGGAATTGTGGCGTGTATTTATATTCAGCTTCATTCTCACGCAAAGGTAGATATGGCTCAATAAGTGAGTATTTCTCATCTTGATATATAATATATGCTCCTGCAGGCAATACTATAGTCTTGTCATCATTCCATGACAATTGTATATAGTCTGAGGTCATCAGTTCTTCATGGCTTACAGCATCTTTTGTTATAAGCACAGAACAGATAACATCTCCAGATATTCCGTATATATCAATTTTTGCATCCATATCGGTTCAAAGTTCGTTAAAGAAAAATGGAAGCTCTAATTTTTAGAACTTCCATTTGAAACAAGAAGGAAAATGTTTGTTATTCGCTTCTGTCTGTCGGGTTTGGCTCGCAGAATTTGCTCGAAACCTTACCAAAACAACGAGCTAAGTTCATTCCGTAAGATAAACTTTTCCCTAAGTAAACCAGCTTGTAAACTTCATTTCCAAGAGAAGGAACATTGATTTTTACGGTTCCCTTTTCCAGTTCAGCCTGAAAGGCTTTCTTCTTTGCCCGATAATCACTTTCAGAAGAGCCTTCAATGGTGAACTGTAGGGCTATTTCTCGTGATGCAACACGTGCGTTGTCTGTTATCATCCTTTTGCCGTGTTCAATACGGCTTTCATTTTCAATGTAGTCTTTCATCTCATTGAAGCCATCAATGGCATCGAGGAAGCCGTCTCCCATTCGTACACCCCAGGTAATAAATGCATCTTTTCCGTTAATTATTAAATCTCCTGTCATAATCTTGATGTATTTCGTTTCACTTCAGCGATGTCTGCTTTAATATCTTTTAGATATTTAGCCGAATATCCTGTATTTTCACGTATTTCTTGTAATTCCAAATATGAGTTGGCCAATATGGTTCTTGTTTCATCGGCTATATTATAAATTCCAACAGCTTGTGCTGTTAATGCACTTATATTACCTCTCAATTCTGTAATAGCAACTGTCTGTTGTTGTTCTGATGTCTCAATACGCAAATTCGATTCATATAAAGCAGTGAACCTGCCATTTAATTCATCGGCAGAATTTTGAGACATTGTTTCAAATCCTTTTGAAGATGCAGACTGTTGTTCTTCGCTTCCTCCCTTGTATCCGGTTATATCTGCTATGCTGTCACGCATTGATAGTGCCTCATCTACCATATCTTCCCATCTATCCTTCAATTCGTTCATTTGGTCATCTGTAAGGTTTCCATTTTGCCCACTCATCATTTGCGCCCAGTCGTCATACCATTTTTTCAAGTCTTCATCAAATACGTCTCCAAGCTGGTAGTTCAGCAAAGCCTTCATCATGTATTCTCCAAAGTCGTCAGCAAAGTCTTGTGCATCTGCATCCATATCAAGCAGTGTGTTCATAAAACTGTCTCTCAGGCTGTCAAATGACACTTGCGTGAGATTTTCATTTATTTGTTCGGTCAGATTTTCTAGCTGGCCGGCAAGATCTGCATAGTTTTCCCAATATTCAGACTTGTCATATTTGCCGATGTCGGTTATTTCATTCCATATTTCACGATTGTAGTCTCGTATATATGCCATCTGTTCTGGCGTCAGTTTGAACATGTCCTCATATGAATTAACAGAACTGATACTGTAGTTTGCGTTAGGGTTTGTTTTTAACCATTCGATAAGGCTTTTATTTATGCTGTCATATATTCGAGAACTTGTGGCCGCATTACCATCTATCGCCTCACCCCAATAGTATGCGTTTGAATGGTGTGCTCCAGTGTAAGACATTTGCGCTTTCAGTATTTCAAGAGTTTGACGATTCAGTTGCTCTTGTGCATCTTTTGCTTGTTCGTAGTTTTTTATGGCTTCACCTCCTGCGCTTTCGTCCATTTTGTCTTTTAGACGGTCTATGCTATCACGAAGTCTGTCATTGCTGTCAGTCAATTTCTCTGTAAGTTCTGTAACATATTCAACGTTTCCTTTACCTATTCCCAGGCCTAAGATATTGTTGAATCCGCTTAGTATTCCCTTGACGGCACCTATACCATTAGATAATGCTCCGACAAAATTGCCGCTCATAGCATCTTTTATGAAGTTTGATGCAGACTGAGATGCATTACCCAAATCGCTTATACCTTTGCCAAAATCACTACTCATATCAACACCTAATTGACTGAATAGGTCGGGGAGTGATTGAATGTTTGAATTAATTAGCGACATTATGTCACTTATGGCCTGTAGCTTATTGCCGAAACTGGTAAGGAAATTGTTGAGTTTTGTTCTTGCTCCGTATTCATCATTTTGTGCTTTTACCAATTTCTGGGTTGTGGTTGTCAGTTTACGTTCACTGCCAGCTATATCATCAAATGATTTCTTTACATTTTTATAAATATCGCTGTCTTCACCAAATAAACCGCCAATTTGTGATAGTATGTTGTCAAAGTTGGAAGTAATTATATCTTTTGCCCCGACACTTATTCCTGATGTCTGCAAATATCCTGCTACGCTTTCTCTTTGTTGGTTTAGGCTATTCTGCATTTCCATCATTTCGTGCATCAACGAATTAACGGTACGCTCAGCCTCTGCCACTTCCATCTCTATTTCTTTGCGTCTCTGTGTCATGGGCAGTATTAGCCCAAGTGTGTTCTTAACCTCATCGTTTTTTTCAACGATTGCAGTATTTATCTTATCTATCTGTTCTACGGCAGTTTTGTATTCTTCAAGTCCGAGATTTCCGTCTGAAAGCATGTTCCTTAGCTGCTGACGTATTCTTTCGAGTTGGCTGATTGTCATATCTCCGAGGTTACCGAATACATCTTCCCAGTTCATGTTTCCTTTTATCTGTTCAAAATCAAGCTTAGACAGTGCATCATCCATTGATGCTTGTAAAGAAAGGCGTTCACCTTCGCTTTGAGCCTTGTTGATCTTGTCTGAATATTCCTGAGATATTGCTAGGCGTTTCTGTTGATATGTGCCATAGTTCTTGAGGTATTCGTTTAGTGCTTCTTTTTGAGCATTAACCTCATTTTGGATTTGATTTTTTTCAGTATATTCTTTTAACAAGTCATAAGATGAACTGTCTACCGTGATATTGGAAGAGTCGAAACTGCGTTTTTTATACTTTGGATTTTGTTTAGCTCTAAGATCTTCTTTTGCATCGAAGATTTCTTTCTGTCTTTGAATTTCTTTTTGGATATATTCTTCTTTAGCCCGGTCTATTGCTTCCAGTTCCTTTTTATTATCATATTCTCTTTGTGCAATAGTCTTATCACTGCCGTCAGCCATAGCGTTTATCCGGGCTTGCTCAACCTGATTTTCCAATTCAACAGCATCTCTTTTACGGTCAAGAGATTGATTCTTCTCCAAGTTTTTAAGTATCTCCGCCTGTTTGCGAATGGCTTCCGCCCTCTTGAGAGCTTGATTTTCCACTTTAGCCTGTTTTTGGGAAAATAGTGTATCTCCACCCAGTTCTTTAAACGACTTCTCCGCTGTTTCCATTGCCTCTTTGGCCTTCACGACCTCGTCTTTTGTTGACTTGGCAGATTTTCTTAGTTTCTCATAAGTTTTCTTGGCGTTGTTCCATGTCTTTTCTGCCTTCTTATAAGCATCTTTGAACAGTTCTGGCTTTCCACTTTCATATTGACCGGTAAGATAATTGAACTTGCCTTTCTTCTGATTTGTATCCATTTTCAGTGAGTTCAACTTTAGCTGGAATTGGATAGGAACAGTGAAAATTCCGGTTCTTGACGATTCTTCCTTCCATTGTAGCATATATTCACGAATTTTCAACAAATCATCACGAACCTTCATTTGCTCAACTGACATTGGAATCTTATCAATCTCTTTAATTTTTTTCTCAATGTCTTTAATTATAGATTCCGTATCTATTTCAGCTGGTGAGCCGTCAACATGAAGCATCATTGTTCCTTCAACCTCTTTTTTCATGGCTATAACAAAGTCAGACATGTAATCCAACTTCATCTTGGAATCCTGATATTCTCTTTCTGCTACCGTTAGTTTCAACTCTATAGGTTTAGCGTCCTCCTCGGCTTGCTTTTTTAATCTGGAAAATTCCACCAACGCTGATTTCCATTGATCTAAGTCCTTTTTCGCATCTTCTATTTTAGACGTATAAATCGCCACTTGATTATTCGAATTTGAAGTCAAAGAAGCTGCCTGACGTGCTTCTGTATATTCTTTGATAGCATTTTTTGCTTTCTCTATATTATCAATGATGTTCTGATAATTGTTCTTATCCCGCTCTTCTTTTAGTCTTTTTTGGGCATCAGCAAGATTTAATGTAGCTATTTCTTCCTTGCTATAAGCTGACGTGAGGGCAGGAGAATATTTCTGTAATTCTTCATACGATTTTATTTTTGATAATTCAGTTTCTGTACTGTCCTGAATAACACGGATAAGCTCTTCTACTTTACGTTTTCGCTTCTCCTCCCCATCTATAAATTTCTGTTGCTCATCGTTGAACCTTTTCTGGGATTTTTCCGCCGCTGTCGCGCTATCATTAAAAGCCCACATAGCAGCTACGACTCCAGCCAAAGTTGTTGCTATAAGCACATACGGATTAGCTTTCATCACTGTGTTCAAAGCTGTTTGCGCAAGTGTCTGCGCTTTCGTCGCAGCTGTTTGTAAGGCTTTTGCTGCAGCATCCGTTCGAGCAGCAACAGCCCAACTTTTTGTTAATGCTATATTCGTAATCAATGCCGCTTTATATATTCCATAAGTGGCTATCAAACCTATCAGAGTCTTACCAACAGTCTCATAATTCTCTATTAAACCTTTCACGGCAGATATACCTGCGGATGCTATTCCCTGAGTGTTCTTGCCCATTTCGTTAAGCATAGAATCCCAAGCGTCTTTCAGGTTACTTATTTGTCCTGTAAGAGACTTTGATTGTTCCTGCATCAGGTTATAATAAATGCCTGATTCGCTGGTCATATTCTTGAAAGCTTGTTCTACTTCCTTGAATCCGACCTTTCCTTCTTTGACAAGTCCAGAAACTTCATCTTTTGTCACACCAAGGACTTTTGCAAGTTCCTCATATATAGGAATACCACGACCTGCAAACTGACGAATATCGACAGCATAAGCTCTTCCTTGTGTCCTCAATGTTCCGTAGAGATAGGCTATTTCACTAAGTTGTGAGCCAACACCAGCAGCCACATTGCCAAGCATTACAAGTTCATCACCTACATTTTCTGCCGATGAGCCATAAGCAATCATCTGTTTTGCTGACTGAGCAACCCCCTGAAGGTCAAAAGGAGTTTTAGCAGCAATATCAACAAGTTCTGTCATGAGTTTGTCTGCAGCCTCCTTACTCTTTAACATAGTAGAGAAAGCAATTTCTAGTTGCTGAAATTGTCCTCGGACGTTAATAAGATCGGAAACAAACCCTTTTAATGCTGCTGCACCACCGATAACCCCTAAAACTTTAGTCAACGAAAGCGTCATTCTCTCATTGACTTCAGCTGTTTCTCCCGCTTCTTCTTTAAAAGCAGAGTATTCATCCCTAAGTTTTTTTACTGAGAGACGGGCTTCTGCCTGTTGCTGCGTAAGACCGAACAAAGCATCTTTCTGTTCTCTTAATTTGGCTGTTTGAGCCTTTATCTGTTCAGACATTCCTGTAGTATCACCGCCAGACTTAATCGTTTCACGGTATTTATCTTTCAGAAGAATGAGCTCATTCTGTAACTGTTTGATAACACCTCTTTGTGATATGATATTCGCTGAAAGATTATTTACTGTTTGTGAAGCATTGTAAATCCCGTTTTTGAAATCATGCTCCATTGTAGCTCCAACTTTTGCCGCTTCTGTCACAAGTCCCATCATCTGCTGACGAGCGGCTGCTAATTGTGCTTCTAATGCCTTTGCTGCAGCAGGAGACTTGTTTACGTCCATTTTCTTTAGCTGTGCTTCCAGCTTCTCACATTCCTGTCTCAGACGTATAACCTCGTCATAGTCCGAGCTTACTTTAAAGTATAATATTGCCATATATATAACTGAATATTAAATGTCCGAAGTTACTCATCAATTCATTAATACCCGGTTATTTAGAATAATTAATACCAAACAAAGTGTCCATTGTTGCGTATTTGTGTCTTTCGGCCTTTTAATAAAAAAAGGCGCACCATTATGATGCGCCAAAATGTCAATTAATGTTTTGATTTATATTAAAGCCTCACGGCTGGAATATCAGAATTTCACAAGTGCCATCCTCTTTAGAATCTCATCGTAACGTGACTGTATTAGGGTTTTCTTTTTCTCAGAAACCGTAACAATCTTTCCCTTGTATTTTCGCATGACAGACTCATTTATTCCTATCTCCTTAGCAAACTTGCTGGCATTGATGAACGGAAATGCCTCAAAAAATCCGCTTAAGTCATACACATACTCAACAGAATATCCAGACTTATACCAACTTGGAAATTCACCATGTCTTTCTTTGTAATATTCCGCCTGCTCTTCTAAAACAGAAACAAAGTCATCTTTTGCTTCCTGCTCGGTAAGACCGAAACCATAGGCTCCGCTTACATCTTCAGAATAGATGGAAATTCCTCCGTCATTCGCTTTTTCGATAATTGCTTTAATCTTTTTCATAATCGTGCTCTTATATTTGTCAATTAATGCACCCACCGAAGTGGGTGCCGTCCTTTCACTTCTTCAACCCTGCTTTCTTCATCATGCTGTCAAGAGTACCTTTAGGTATCTCTTTGGACGGATGTCTGCCCACAGGGATAAAGTAGTCAAAGTCGGGATGAACATACTTGTGATGTTTTTTCCCTTTCTCGATTGTCCAGCCTGCTGACTCAATCAATTTGTAAAACTCTGAAAACTTCATAAAATCAAAGAACTATTAATTGACAATGCAAAGGTAACATTTTTGTTACTTCTCTGCAAATAACACAGACTTAAAAAGTAACATTTTTGTTACTTTTAACATCTTGTCTAATATTGCCATAATCTATTTTCTGTTTCTTCTTCTTCGTGAGGCCATATCCTTACCCTTCACCTTTGTAACCTTCGTCCCGGTAACGGTATGGAGCTTGTCACGCTGCATTAATACTAAGTTTCTGTATGGTATTTCATATACCACTTCCCGGTATGTCAGATGCAGATTTTCCATGAACGATGCGATCTGTCCTAAGAGAGTGTCATTTCCTACAACTTCGGTTTCGCTGCCAGCAGGCTTACGTTCTTCGCCAAGCTGGCAGCTTTGAGAAAAACCTTTGAGTCAATCATAGATAGTGCTTCATCCAATGCGTTCACATTCTCTTCATATGTTCCTTTTGCTAGTTCTTCACTTAAACTTTCGTCACCAGCTATCAGCCAGGAAAGAGCTTTGCTGTAAGCCTCGCTTTTTCCCAAGGAGAGCAGAACATCTTTCAAATTGTCTGCTTCTTGAACTCCAGACAGATAGGATATAGCTCCGGCCAATTTATGTATAGTAGGAGGGTAGACCGTGTAAACTTTCCCGGCTACAAATACTGTTCTGAAATCACTGCCGATAATGGATTCTGATATTATTCTTGCTCCTTTGTTCATATCTTAAAAGAAAAAGGGTGAAGCCGAAGCCACACCCGTTAAACATTCTGAAAACTAACCGCCACCTTCTTGAATGAGAGTAATTTCCTTTTCTATAGTCTTGAAGGCATCAGACAGAGAGGTTGGTATGCTTCCTGACTGAGTGGTATAGCCGGCCTTTGACACTTCATAAGAAACGGATGTCCCAGATTTCACCCTCTTGGACTTGACCGTTTGCCCATCCAGCTTTACTGTCGCATCAGAAGGCGTCGCTATGACCTTCACATCAGTTCATGCTTCTTTAACCTCTTCCGCATCGAACCAGTATTCTGGAGCAATATTAGAATCTTTCGGTTCCAATTCTACGGCACTTACAGGAATACCGATGGCCTTATCCGTTGTCGCTTCACGGGCGCCGATGTCAGCGCGTGGAACGACGCAATACTGGTCATCATCAGTCAAAGCAACAAGCAATTTCTCAATATTCACCTTACCTCTCGCTCGTTTCCATCCCTTGTCGGTATTGATGACATCGCCGCCCATGAGGTCTTTCTTGGTTGGATAGTCGTATTCACCAATAGTGAAGTTGACGGTTACATCGCCCATCTCCTTGTCACTACGATAAACCTGACCAGTGAGCTGGTTCTTGTAGTTTGTACGGCTTGCCTCCGCTTCTTCAATAGTCCATGTGTCCTGATGGATATTTTTCACTTCTTTCAAGGTTTCACCCTGCAAAAGAGTATGCAAGGCTTGTCCTGTTAAATCTTCTGTGATAGCACTTGTCTCGCCATACCAAAGTTTCTTGATATTAGCGGCTGTAATTTTCTTTGCTTCTGCCATATTATTTTACATTTAAAACTTCAAATAAAATTCTTACATTTACATAATGACACTTTAATGCTGTGTCCTCCTCTGTTCCGATTGTGTCGATGGAATAATGATAGGTTGTACCGTCATAGCGTCCGGTCACACCGTCAAACATTTCTTGCGCCTGTTTCTCCAGCTCGTTCAGACGTATTGTATTGGCTTCGCCTTCTTTTAAGTCAGGAACGCAAAGGTTCACTTCTACGAAAGACTTCTTCCAGTATGTCTCTGGCTGCTGCTTTTTAGCGTGAATTACAATCCTTTCAGACTTCAATTCGCCAGTCAGCTTCTTTCCGTGAGGGACGATGGATATGCCGAAAGTCTGACAATCACGGTAAAGTATGTTCGCGATGTCGGTAGTTACTATCATTTTATTTCCTCCTTCAATCGTTTCTCAGCATATAGGGCTGCACCAGTCAGGACTTCGTATCCTTTGGATTCTACGAAAGAAGCGTATTCGGCTTCATTCCTTAACTCCAGACCATCATCCTGAACTGAATATTTGTTTGACTTGCGGAGCGTACCGGTCCGGTTCTGATAGCTGCCATGTTCCACTGCATAATCGACAGCTTCTTTGCCGACCTTCTCTTCAACGGCTTTCACCTCGGCATAACCTTGCTGGAAGAATCTGTCCACATCCGAAAAATCAAACTTTACATCCATATTTCTGAGTAACTAAAATAATTTGTATTTTTCACCATGTAAACCTTGCCAGTTCCCCTGACATTCTCACCGTCCATACACCTTACTTCATCACCAGCCTTCAGTGAGATTCTTTTCTCACAGACTACATGATAGTTCGGTCGGTACACCTCGCCATTCTCCGAGGTAAACTCCTTTGTGGAGTTATCGTCACACCGGCACCGACATATTTCCTGCCAGCTTTCTTCACCGGTTCCGGGAATGGGCCGGCCGAACTCGTCTGTTTTCATCGGAGTAAAGACCTTAACCTGTAATGTATGTGGAGCAAATATCATAGGAATCTGACTTTAGGCTTATCTGACAGCGTGTCTTCAAGTCCGTACTTCTTACACAAGAAAGAATAGTATTCCTTCAAGCCCTGAGTATTCCAGGACATAGAGAAACCGTTTTCGCTGATTGAAGTGGCTCTAAGTAATAGAGAGGGGATGAACTTCGCCATAGCTACCGACACGAGACCGATGTTTGACTGGTCCATCTCATCCTCTCCGCTTATTCCTGAAGACAGACTTATCTCCAAAAGGTCAGCCTCCGACAAGTTGATGCCGAAGGTCTGAAACTTCTGTGATATGTAGTCTTTTACTGTCATGCGTTCATTGTTGTCAAGTCGATGTTCACAATCTGGTTCGGGTTCGCAATCTGCGGAATCCACTCCGCGGTGTATTCCAGATAACGGCCGTTGCCATCCTTGTAACCGGAGATGAGCATATCACCGTCAGCCTGAGTATAGTTGCGGCCCGGTACACCGTCAACAGCTTCGTAAGGAGTGTGGAAACGCATGTAACCAACCTTATCCTGAGGAAGCAGTGTAATATGGTCATCGGCGTAAATCTGCACGTTCTTGCCAGACTGGTCAAGAACATAATCTTCCTTGATTTCAATAGCCGGCAGGCCAATACCAGTAAAGACGGTGGAAGCCAGTTGAGAGGTAATCAATCCGGTTGACATATACATCTCGTTACCGGTAAGCTGCATCTTGAACTTATCACCGAACTCACTCGAACCGATAATATTTTTCACGAATGTTCCTCGTGACATAATCATCTTCGGGAAGTTGCCGTAAGTGGCCTTCAATTCATTAATCTGCTGCTGCAGGTATGTGATGAAGTTGGCCTTCGCTCCGGCTTCGGGGGTAATGAACTTGAACGGAAGTTCGATATCCAGCAGGTCGATTCCTCCGGCATTGTCGTCCTTGTTTTTCACTTGAGCCTTACCTGTCATCAGCAATGAACCGACAACGATGTCCATGCGCTTATGTGCGGCAAGGAGTACCTGACGATAGTCATCGTAGATGAAATTCACGATGTCCTGCATGGCGGCAACTTGGTCGGCAGCCTTTGCGGCATTGAACTTGTCAACCAAGTCCTGCAGTTCAGACAAGCGGTCAATGGAAATCTGGTAACGGTCACCTAAATAGGCTATCTCACCATATCCAGAACCGATGTTCCTGCGCTCACGGATAGGTTTCTCCCCGTAGCGTGAGTTGATAGAACCGGCCATCACGCCAGTAACCTGACCAATATAGTCTTTGAACACACGAGTTGTCGTTCTACGGAAGTCCAGGTACTGCTGCCAATAGATTGTATCCTTACGAGTCTGAAGGACGCGTTGGATAACGGCACTTACGATATTAGGATCGTTAAACAGTGTATAAATAGTTAGCATCATATCTTTGTTCTCCTTTTTTATTTACTTGCTATAATACCAGCTGCTCTCAATGATGCAAGAAGAGCATTAATTTTGTCTTTTTCATCTCCGCCTGCAGCATCATCAACTTTTGCACCCTGTTTTACCAGTCCCAAGGTGCTTGAGTTAGCTGCCTGATAGGTAGTGTTATTGTCTGTCCACGGAACTTCGACATAAGCTTTACCGCCTTCCAATGCCACCGGATATTTCTTTCCGCTTTGGGTAAATCCTAACTGAATTCCTCCCATTACGGAATCCGAAGCTTCAGGCAGTTCATATGAAACACCAGCTGGTGACTGAACACCTGCAGCGTTGAACTGGAAATGCGGCATGTTAGCCTTATCGATGTCTGAGAATGGCATGGCTAACTTGGTAGGTTCTATTTCAAACGCACGCATCAAAAGGGCAACCAGTACAATGCCATTCTCTACTTGTTTCCTCTCATACAAGGCGGAGTTTGCAATAACTTTAGGTGTAGTACCGCTAACTTCTGTAGCTTCATAAAGTATTGTGCCGGCCTCTAAAGTTTCGCCGAAGTCGGCAGCCAACGTCAGTTTATCGAAGGCTTTGTCTGATTTGTCAATGTCGTTAATGGTTGCTCCATGTGCACCGTTACCAAGATGCATACCTTTGTAAGCCAAAGAGTTTTTCTTAATCTTCAACGTGGTATTGGAGCCTGTCGTGAACTTCTCATATACTTCTACACGGATTGCCACCTGGGCTGTTTTCTTCACCAGGTCAGCGGCAATAGGTGTAAAGGATGGTAAAAACGAGCCAACAACAAGGTTGGTCGTGTCCAGCTTATAAGGGCCTCTGCGTCTTACACCTGTAGAAACATCATAACGTTCCTCGATTGACGGTTCCGGCTCAATGTTATACTTAAATCCTGCTGCCATAAATTACTTGTTTTTTTGTTCGACAATAGATTTTGTGTCCGCCTCAATCATTTTGGCGAACTCGCTTGCTTCCTTATCCTGCTTTTGTTCTGCAGTTTCAGGGGCTTGTGCGAATTTGAAGCCGCTGTTAGACATATCCTGTTTCATGTCCTTGAAATAAGTGTCCAAGTCCGTGTTCTCTGGAATGTTGCGGTCCTTCAGCATAAATTCGGGAATACCGTACTTTTTTGCTACCTCCGAAATCTGAGAATTGCGCTGCGCCTGCGCTTTTTCTGCTTCGTATGCAGACAGTTTTTCAGAAAGACTTTTATTGGAATCAATTAGAGCTTGAGCCCATGCAGGAACTTCGTCTTTTTTCTCATCTTTCTTTTCGTCTTTCTTTTCTTCCGGGTCCTCGATTGGTTTTCCGTCTTTCAGTCTATGCTTCTTCTCGTAGTTTGAAACAGCGGAAGTCTGTGCCTGTCCTGCACGGAAATCACCATAATTTTGCATCACGTCCTGAAATGAAATACCCTCAACAATAGAGGTTACCTTCGTTTCGTCCGTTACACCCTCAGCCTTTTTCGTAGCTATACGGGTAAGTGTGGCAGTATCCACCCCAGCGAATTTCTGTTGCAGTCCTGCCAGGATTTGTTCAAAGATTGTCATACCGTATGAGTTTGATTAATAATTTCATACGGTAAATTTACTTATAGAAAAAAAGAAGGGGAAATTTTAAGGCTAACGATACGAAACAATTTGGGAAATGTTCGTTTTTGGGTAAAAAGAAAGCGTGACTACCGGAGTAATCACGCTTATTTTAATTATTACAAATGCTATTTTTTTAAAGCCAAAAGTTGGACCATAAGCTTTTTCCCATATTCAGTTATCGTCCAAAAAGTTCCTACGCCCTCATACTTTATCGTATCACTAGTAATTAGTTTTAAAGCCATTAATTGGATCAATATCGTTTGAAAATCTTCTTTATTTATGTAATAATTTTCACCCAAAAGTTGTTTTTCTAATGTAGATTGTATAGTTTGTTCACTAACAGGTTGTAATAAAGTAGTAGCAATAGATAAAAAAATATGATTCCATGAGAATTCACTTTTATATTCTTTTTCTTCATACTCACCATCTATATTTTCCAAGCTTTTAAAATGTTCCCAAAAGCTACCATATCTAATGGTAAATTTATCGTTACCTTGTTGATATTCTTCCGTTCCTTTAGGAACTTGAGAACTTAATGCACTGATTTTAGCCTTCAATAAATCATTCTCCTTACGGAGAGTAATAAGTTCCCTGTTCGCTTCTGCTGAAGAAATTTCATCTGCTTTTACCCATCCTGTTCGAGGATAATTCTCAAACATAAAATCAAGAGTGGAATTGACTTTAAATGCTAATTCATAAGCTTCTCCCCAAGATTTACATAAATTGTTTTGCACTAACTTTTTGAATTCATCATATTTATGCTTACCTTCATCTGTCTGTTCAACCTTATCATACGATAAATCACCAATGGCTTTATGATAGAATGCAGCAACAGGAATATTATTGTTTAAAGCATATTCATATTCTAACTGTGTGTAACTTTTCCCAGTCTTTGGTTCTATAGATCCATAACGACCTCCAAGAATTAGAATATAATAATCGCATCTATCTATAAGTTTCTTTATAACAGCAAACTGTTCTTCACTTGCTGCTGGAAAGTATTCCATACCAACGGGAAAGCAATTCTTACTAATTAATGCTTCTATGACTTTCTGTCTTTCCTCAATTAAATCTTGGTAAGTAGAACTAACGAAAACCTGATACTTCTTATCCATAATCACAACAAATTTATAGCTGCCAGTTCCTCTGTCAACGCATTAATACCTTTTTGGATCTTCTCCAACTGCTGTTTACGGGGCTTGTGTACTCCAGCCGCATAGTGCCATAACTGGCGTTCGTTAATTCCTGTTATCCGACTCAATGCGGCTTTGGTAAAGATGCTGCTGTAATAATTAATGAAAGTGGCTGCATCTATCTTGAACTTCAGAGTAAACTCTCCTTTGAGAACCTCACAAGGGTTCGGATTGTCCTCCAAATACAAGTCTATGGCTTCCTTCATGTTCTCCTCAATTTCCCTTATGTTATTACCGACCGTAATAACTGGAGCATCTTCAATGTAAGCACTGAGATTATTCCCAGCATGTTCGACAATCACTTCTACAGTTCTCATATCAAACGCCAAGCACAATATTTGCATCAATATTCAGTTTATGGCTAATTTCACGCGCTACCTTTAATGTTGGCTCACATTTACCGGAAATATAATCACTCAAACGGGAAGGGCTAACACCAATCAGTTTGGCCAATGCTTTTTGGGTAAGTCCCATTTCATACATACGGAGTTTAAGAACATCAACAAGTGAAGGTTCCCCTAATGCAAAATGTTCTTCCGAATAGTCGGCAACAAGATTGGAAAGCAGTTCCAACTCTATGCTGTTCGGGTCATCAAGAGGGGTCTCGTCTGTAACCAATGGAAGCAATTCCTCAACCCTTTTCACTGCCCAATCATATTGAGCTTTTGTTTCTATCTTAGTCATATCAGTATAAATCTTAGTAGTAATAATCAGTATTAAAAATCGAATCAATCAAGCAAAGATTCTCTCTATTTATTATATTTTAGAGCAATCAGCTATTTTATCATATTCTGCATGAGTGCCAATAAAACGAATATAAACGAATTTTATAGTGAATTTTATCACTACAATCAGTCTGTAATTATTACCTTTAATGTTGAAGACGTAATGTTGGTTGCCAACATTATCAACACTATTGAAGGTCTTTTTTACATCAGCAAAGCATGTCCATTTGCTTCTCTTGACAATAGAAGTCCATTCTTGCAAAGCGGCCTTTGCATCAGGATGCGCTTCTGCATATTCTTTTATAGCCTGTTCTGTAAATATTCTCATTTGATTCACTCAATTATCATATTGCAAAGATAAGAATAAAATTCTATTTTTCAAAATTAAATTCTAAAATTTATAATAAAAATAGCGATGTCTCGAAAGATATCGCTATTCAACTAATCTGTATTTTAGATATTAATAATTTCGTTTTATATAAACCTCATGATTTCCTGATTAAATTATCCTATTCTTCAGGTTTACTATTGGGGATTTTAATAGTGGAAAGCTGTTTTTGTTTCTCAATGTCATTCTTCTGTTTTTCTTCCTGCTCCTCCTTGATGGCTTCAATCTCGTCCAAAACAGAATCAACGTTCCCCACAAAAGTAATAGCCCGTTGCTGCGACCATATTTCACCATCTTTGGCTTTGATGGCTGTGTCAATCTTGTCTTTGATGTCCTCCAGCTTATATGGCTGCATCTGAACATCTATATCAATTGTCTCGGAGGCTGCTTCAAGAGTTGTATTAACTGAGCCTAAAGCGGAAGTCAGGAAATTTACACGCCGTTGCATGAATTCGCCGACAGTTTCGTTCAGATTCTCCACATTCAGATGGGTGGACATAAATACATAATCGAAAGTTACACCGGAAACAGCATTGCCTGTACCTTTCAGCGCGTCGAATGAGATATGCGGCGTATTGGTTAATCCATAAATCTGACTCAGTAAGGTCTCAACCTCGAATTTAACTGTATCCGGGACCTGACTCCATGTCAGATATTGGGCATTAGCTCCTTGTCCGGTCAGCTCGACCACTCGGTTCTTGAATTCACCAGAGAAATTCTGCACATCTCCAAATAACATTAGGATAGGGAAGAAGTGGTAGTCGATACAGTCTGCATAATTGGAAAGAAGTTTCTCCAGTCTTACTCGGAGACTCTTGATCTTTTCACAATACGCTTCCGGACGGTACATGTAAATTACAGGGAGTTTCTTGAATCCATGAGCGAACGATCCTTTGTCTGTCCAATTACTTGTCAGTTCCCACTGATAAACCATATCCTTGGTGATGGTCATAAAGCAGGTAATCTCCACATCATCCAAATCTTTCTTCTTGTATTCACGGGAGAGGGCTACCAAATCTCCATTGTCATTGAAGAAAGGGTAGAGCTTGTCACCTCTAAACGGAGACCAGATGGTACTCTTCAAGCGATATTCTGGTTTTGATTTGCCGAAGATTCCGGCAACCTTGCGCTTAAGCTTTGCCCAGAAGCCGTCGTCCTTCACCACATACCAGTATTCTGCCACTTCCTGCTCTGACAACCATGCTCTGACAACCTTTTTGTTCTGATACTTCAGCTTGTTCTTCTTGAACACTTGTTTCAAAGCTGAAAGAAGACTTTCTTCTAACTGGTCCGGCTGACAGTCAAGCGTCGGCTCTGTTCCTACTGTGAAAGCTGTCTGAATGTTTACGATGTCCTGCTCTATTGGAAGGGCTATTCTATTTGGTTCAACTTCTTTCTTAACCGCCGGCTCAATGTATTCTTTACCTGTTGTCGGGTCGGTTATTCTTTCTTCAGGCTTGGTGGTGATTTTTATTTTTGGGTATTTCTCCTCGTCAATCACTATCTCATGCCTATTAGGATTCCAGTCATTATAAAGAGCATGAGCATTGGGATGTTCTGTTTTTCTTCCTTTCTTCAGATAGTAGATTTTTCTCTCTATCTCAGGTATCGCTAAAATTTCCTCTAAAGTTCTCATATACTAAAATTTAATGTCCAAATACTCCTGAAATGTCTTTCGGTTTCATAATCCTGCCTAGAAGTTCTCCCAGCACATAATACCGCGCAGCGTCAATGCCATGGTTATCGTGGTCTTCCGGCTCATTGATATAGTTTCCATCCTTATCTTTTGCCCAGACATAATTCCTAAATTCCCGTTGAAGGTTGTACGAACGTTTGGTGATGAAAATTTCCATGCCTTGCATTTTATCTATACCTGCGTTAATGGATCTTGGTCCCTTCTCGACGGGATAGATCTTGATTCCACCGTTACTGATTTCCTGAATGAGTCGCGGATCTGCACTGTCTGCTATCACTTTCAGATTCCAGGGGCGAAGAGTCTTAATAATATCACTAGATAGCAATCCGGTTCTATAATCCACTTCATCCAGATAAAGAGCATTGTCGATGATTCCGCATCGGATAGCTGCTGTGGGGTCATTGGTATAACCAAAATCCTGTCCGATAGCCACCTTCTTGCACCACATCGGGAACTCATCCACGATACCCCATTTTTTGAACACGGCACCTTCGGCAACGTCTGCCCATCGTCCGATGACAGTATGGGCGTACTTCTCAGGATTTTTTTTCTTCATTTCCTGCACTTCATTTAGGAATTCAGGAGAAAGGTTCTCAAGATTATCGAAGTAAGTCGTGTGGATATGAAGGACATTAGGGTGGGTGGATATTTGTACCTGCACTCCATCAATCTCCATAAGCTTGTGGGTGTTCTCGATGAACCGCTTGTAGACCCAATGGTTTGAGTCCGTGGGGTTCATCACAATAATAATGCGGTTCTGTATTCCTTTTTGGCGAATAGAGAGCATGATGGTTTCGAACTTTTTCTCCGACACCCACTCCTCGGCTTCATCTACTACGAATGTGGTTATGCCGTGGATGGATTTCAGCTTGGCTGTCTGCACGCCTGATGATGTCTTGATGCCTCGAAACATGGCACATCCGCCGCTGCGAAGGTTCTTCACATCCGTTTTGGTACTTCTGAAATACTTGGAGTGACCGTCCAAATCCACCTTCTCCATAAACTCAGGGATAACGGAGATATGGGCAGAGACCATAGTGTAACGGGTGTACAGAACCTGATGGACGATACGTTTTTCAGGCGAAGGGTGACGTACCTCGAAAAGCAATCGTTCGATGAACGTGGACACATTGAACGACTTGCCGCTGCCACGGCCTCCGGTAACGAGGATAATAAACTTGTCCTTGTTGTGATAGAGTGGTGCATATATTTTCTGGGGCTTAATCTTCACTTTCGTTCTCCTCCATCCATTTATCAATGTCAATGCCGTTCTCGCGGTGAAGGTCTGTTTCCTCATCCTGCCGACGTTCAATCTTTCTCCACTCTTCGTCATGATGATACAACCAAACAGACATGGCCTGAAGGTTGGGAGCCAATTCGCTTTCACTCACTTGAAGTTCTTCTTCGCCGGTTAGGTTTCCATTCTGGTCTTTCAGTTTCCTCACTACAGTACTCTTGGTTTTGATACCACCCAAAGCCATTGCAAGGAACTTTGCACGCACTGTGGCTGTTACTGTCGCACGCCCGCGCGCTAAAACTTCAGCTAATTCAGTGTACTCACTTTTCTTCTCGCAGAAAGTCTGGGGAGCCAACCCTAATGCAAAGGCAATTTCTTTGTCTGTGAATCCCTTTTTGGCATACGTTTCCACTTGAGAGAGAAACTCCTCGCTCTTGTAGTCAAATTTTGGTTTTCTTCCAGTATGTTTACTATGTCGAGATTCACTTTTCATAATCATTCAACCCTTTCTACCTGTTCATCGAATACTTCGCCTTTGATAAATTTGGCGTAAGGATCGTAACCAAACCTTTCACAGAACGCAGCTTTGGCTTCAAATGTGTCAAAGGAGAGCATCAAGTAAGCATCTATATCCTGAGCCTGCTTTTGGGCTGCTTCCTTTACCTGTTGCTTTACGTCCTTCATGTGTGCCACCTTTTCGGCTCTTTCCATCTGCTTGGCAGCTTTCTCGGCTTTTTTCTGTTCAGTTAATGGAGCCATCATATCCTCCAAAGCGTCCGCAATGGAGTTTTCTTCTTCTGTTTGGAGAAGGAAATCACAACCGATAATGTTCAAGTCTGCTGCCGTTAGTCCTGCATCCTGATAGTCAATATCAGGGACCAGTCGAGCCAAAGCGTCAAAATCCCAGGTTCCTTGCGCGTTCGGGTTGTTCATCAGAATGTTCAATTCCTTTTCCTGCTTTTCGTCCACGTCAATTACATCGACACGGAGCCTGTAGTCGTTTTCCGGGAATTTTTGAAGTTCATCCATAACCGTCAGGCGTTGGTGCCCAGACACAACAGTAAGTCCGGTCCGCTTGTTGACTACGATTCCACCAACCAAACCGAATTTCTTGATCCCCCGTTTTAACGTTTTTCGTGATTCCTCGGATAGCTTCCGGGGATTATAATCCGCAAAGTGAATGGCGGAACGGTTAAGTTCTACCGATTCACTTTTTATGTACTTGCTTAGTTCCATGCCTATTGCTTTTGTTTATGCTCCCAAATGATCCTCTCAGCCATCGGGAACACTTTGTATATTTTCTGTAAATCTTGTGGGTAGTTCTTCTCCAGCCATAGTATGCAATCCAAGTTAAAGCCTACACCAGAACTTGCTTTCAGTGAATATCTCACCGGTTCAGGCAATCCATTCTGTCTCATGTATGACAGGATATCTTTCTGCGTCCAGTCGGCCAAGGGATAGCACATGCCATTGTTCTCATACTTGTTGGCTTCATAACCTTTCAGCATCAGGCGGCGGTTCATGCCGTCGGCCTTCTTCATGCCTAAAAACGTGTAATAAATCCCATATCTGAGCTGCATGGCTTTTACTATATCTGCCAGTTTTAGAAGCTTTACTTTAGGATTGGGTACGCAATACATACCGCCACGAAGAATGTAGGTCAGGTTCCAGTGTGGCACCTGAATAAACTCTATTTTAGGATATTTGGCTTTTACCCAGCCTATCCATCGCTCAATGTGTTTTAAGCCTTTGACGAAGTACATGAACACACAAACAATCCGGTCAAATTTAGGATAGATCATGTCCAGCAAGACCAAAGAATCCTTACCCAAAGACAGAAACAGCATAACCTCGTCAGTATTTTGCCTGACGAGGTCAATATAGCTGTATGTCCTGTCTTGCAGTGTCATTATCCGCCACTCATACCAAGTCCGACACGGACGTTATAATACTGCTGTCTGCGGTTGATGAATCTGCCACGTTGCGACAAACCTCCATTTTCTGTGGTCAAGCCTCTACGGCCGCCACGATAACCGCCTGTTGAAAATGTGCTTCTGTTTACTCTGACTCAGCGTAAAATTTAAATTAAACATGTTTTTCTATCACTCTGCCAAGGTTATAGACTACCTGTGCTGCCAAATAAATCTCACCTTGATGGGTGTATTCAATCAAGTTGTGATTCTCGTCTTCAAACAGCTCAATCTTTGCGTCTTTGACTTCTACCAGTGCGCTGGTTCTGCCTTTGTTGTAGCCAACAAAGAACTGAATAGCATCATAGTGTCTCGGCTGCAGCTCACCATTAACCTCTACACAAAAACCGTCAGCGTCAAGCTGGCAGTATTTCTTTTGTGTTGTTGGTCTGATCTCTCTGTATTCTTGACGTTTCTTGCCTGACAGGATTTCGTCAAAGAATTTCTGTTTGATGATAAGATTAAGTATTTCCATAATCGTGATATATATTTTATTTAGTTGCGGATGCCGGATTCGAACCGGCGACCTCTACCAAGTCAAAGTAGCGAGCTGACCACTGCTCTAATCCGCGATGGTACCTTTTCACAAAGATACCTAATTATGAAGACAATTTTGAATAACAATTCTACACATACGAAACAATAAGCCAATTGTTCGTTATTAATTCACAAGCATGTTGCTTTATGATTTGGTCTGCTGTGTTTTCAGACCTAACAATTGTCTGGTTCTCTCTACGTCAATGAAGTTTGTCCATCCTGCATGATGCAGCTTTATGGCTGCCTCTTTTATCGTGATATCGCCACATGACACCTTTTCTTTCAAAGACTGTAATATACTTTTCATAACCATCTTAAATTTGAATAGTATATGCCATTCAGTATTTTATAATCACCAAATAATCTCACTTCGCCCTGGTACATCATGGCAAACCTTGAGTAACCGCAAATCTGCTTTATAGCCCAGTCTGCCTGCTTTGTTCCATATCCAAACCGCTGTATTTCTGGGTAAATTTTCATTCTGAAGGCAATTTCGCTGTCTGTCATGTCCCCAACGGGGTAAACGTTTAAAGTCCCATTGTGAGCGAAATAAACGCCATTCTCTGCAAACGGATGACAGTTGGCCCGGCATATTGAGCCATGAGTGGCAAGTCTGAAATGTATAATGCAGTCTTCGTCATCTCCGACCTCCGAGAGGTGGCGCAAGAATGTGCGATAGTCCAAACCCTTATGAAAATGATTGGTTGAAACAAAACCATAGCCGTTGTGGTTGAGTTTTTTGATTTTTGAAAGAATGTCCAGGCTCGGCATCTGGACACCTTTAGGCTTGTATATAATGCAACACATATTGAATTTATTTTAATTGTGCGAGGTTCATGCAAGAACCTCGGCACGTGATTTGAAAAATGATTTTTCTTTGGCTGTCAAGAAAGGTATCTCGTCAATTGAGCTAACCTCTGAACTCAATACGTTCTTCTTAGACCATGCAACCAGCTTAGCACAAAAGTTCACCCAGTTTGAAATCTTTTCAAAGTCTGTAGAGCCTTGATGCTGTCTGAACTCAATTGTTCTGTGGCGTGAATAAGAACATGCATTCACCTTGAAATACCTGTTGCCGTTCATGGCATCTAGTATGTCTGATTTTGTAGTACACCATGTAAAGTCATAGCCTTGCAGTGTTCTGCACCATCTGCTGTTGTTTGCACGCCTTGACCTTGCCATGAACGTATCAATAACTCTCTCTAACTTCTGATAGTTCTTAAATACGTTGATATAAGCCTCGTCAGACAAGTTCTGTGCGCCTATATGAACATGAAGGCCTGTAGACCTGTTGACCTGTGCGTTTGCCTCATTCAAAGCCTTGCAGCATGTTTCCAGGCTTTTCATGCCTGCCTTGCCTGTAAGTACTGGCGACACACATTCTATTGGGTTGCTGCCCATTATGGATGAATCAGACACGAACTTGTAGTAGTGGTTGTTGTCTGTGTGGTTGTAGCCCTCATACTGAAATGGCATTGCGTTTCTTGTAGCACATTCACGCATAATACTTGCAGCGACAAGGCATTCTATCTCAACGCCAAAAGTAAACTTGTGCGATTCTCTTACAGGCTTAGGCAGTTCTGAAAGCAGAAGCTCAATCTCATACTTTCTCAAACCTAACTTTATGAAAGCAGCTTTCTTTGTTGCCTTAGAGCCTTTCATGTTCTTAATCTCGTCAACTTGTTCATTCAATGTCTTCATAATCGTACGTGTTTAAATTGTTATTATTTATGTGAATCTCTGAAGTCAAACTCTATAACTTTGTGATACTTGTGTATCTCATACAAACCAGTTGCGCAGCCCATTGCAGATGCAAGCCTTACAGCTTCTTCTAATGCTGTCATCACATCAGCACTGGCATCAGCAGCTTCAGCCTTAGCTTTCTCATACTCTCGTGCATTAACTGTTGTTTCTTGTACCTTTTCAGCTTCTTGAACTCTTTTAAGTGCTTCATTGATCAATCTTACTTGTGCCTTAATCTCTTTGATGTATTCACTACTTGTTGTCTTCATAATTGTATGTGCTTAAATTGTTATTACTTATTGTTTGATGTTGCAAAGATATAGTATATATGCTAAATGTCAAAATAAATATTATGTTACATACTATATTTAACATTAATTATATAGTATCGATACTAAATCACTTTTTAAATACTTATTTAATAGCGCAAATAAATAATTTTTCTAATTTTCTTTCGTATATAAACTATATTATATATATTTGTGGCGAAAATTATAATTTTATGGCAAAAACAGAATTAAGAATTAAAGAACTTTGTAAAGAGCGTGGCATAACGCAAGCTCAACTTGCTGATAAATTAGGTATACAGGCTGTCTCTTTTTCTCAAGCTGTTTCTCGAAATAAATTTAATATGGACAGACTTGCAGAAATAGCAGATGCTTTAGGTGTGGAGATACCGGAACTCTTTGATAAGCCAAAAGAGGGCGTAATATATTGCCCCCATTGTGGAAAAGAGATAAAATTAAATCCAAATGTTTAATTTTAAATTTTGAAATATGAATAGATTCCTATTAATACTTTTAACTTGTGCATTATTATGTGGGTGCAATAGTACTAAAAAATATAATGAAAAATTAAAGAGAACAACCCAGTTAATGGCAGAGTTGACGTTTTATAGTGAGCATATTACAGATGATTACACAAATGTCTGGAAGGAGGCTATATATGATAATGAGTATCAGGGTGCATATTGTTCTGACTTTAATGAAGCATTATCTAAACATCAAGATTTTGTGAAAGGAACTTCTTTGTATAAAACGATTAATCTTAAAAAGGATACATTAGATATATTGATAAAAGAATTAAGGGAATATCCGTCGAATTATAAAGAAGCATATGACGACATTGTCAGTTTATATACAGATGTTGATGAATTAATTGGCTATGCCAATACACCTTCAGGGTCATTAATGACCTATTCTACAAAAACATCTAATTTAATAATTGATATAACTAAGCATATAAAAGAGTTTGATATTAAATACATTGAATAATAATCTTTTGTGTTTTTTCTGAAGTAAACGGCTTCCTTAAAGTAAAATGAATACTTTACGAGGTTCATTAATTTGAGGACTTAAGGAAGTTATTGGAATTAAAATAGCTACAAACTTATCATGCTATTATCGTGGTAAATATTTTGAGTGGCTTTCAGCAAGTGTATCAAATGCAAAGCAGAGGGAAAATCTATTGAAAAAATTTAATAATTTAACAAAGGTAAATCAATCAACGCATCTATTAAAAGATAGAATAGCAGAAATTCTATATGATATAAAACCAGATATGGAATGGGAACCTTCGTTAAAAATCAATGAACACATATGTTCTATTACATAAAGTGATAAAATTTGAAAAATAGCGGAGGCAATTTGCCTCCGCTATTTTTCAAATGATTTTAAGGCTATTTATGGATGTGTATTTCTTTACTAGATTTTATCTGTTCAAAGTTGTATTCGTCCGTCATGACCGCCGTATGGTCGTTTATGGCTACAAGCCTGATACTTTCATAGCTGTTATCCAACCTTGTAGAGAAGAAACGCCCCACGTGGAAACATCTTCAAAAATGCTGCGGTCTATTTAGCTGATAGGCTCCCCGAAAACTACTGTCATCGTCTGAAAGTCCGGTTTGTCTGCCAACAGTCGCAAATGGTGCTGCGTGCCGAACTCGTCCGTCTTGCGTTCCATGCCAATCTTCCGTGTACAAATCATCGCCCCACTACTGCGGCTCATCGAAACGCACTTTCATGATTTGATAGGTGAAATCTTCTTCGTCGTCATATTGTCCCAGATATTCGTCCTGAAAATCCCGTACAAGGTCGTCCGCATCTTCCTCGTCATTGCGAAACACCCGGTAGGATTCATAAAAATCTTACTTGTCCGAATTGTCCGACAGGTCAAGCCCCCCGAACAATGAACCGTTGTTGTACTTGCCATAAGCGCCTATCTAAACTCTTGCTTACGATATTGTTTCCGCTTCCATTTCCTGTAAATTTTAAGTTCTTAATTTTAATACGAATTCGAGAGTTGAGGGAGGTGTTTTTCCAACCTTATAAGCCCCCGTTTATCTGACACATTTTTAATGTGTCTTTCTGTCGCTTAGGTCATTTTCGTTTCTAGTGCTTCAAAAAAGCAGGAAGTGGATACTTCTGCCTCTTTACTTTATCACTCCTTTTATTTTCAACTGTTCTAAGACCTGATTGTAAATATACTCTATATCCTGCCGAAAGTTCTTGTACTGCTGATAGATAAAGGACACATCAGCAATATTATTAGAAATGACACATGGTGATACATCAGGGAACACGTTGGCTAACTCGGCTCTGATACCATTCGGCAGCCGTCCGCCGGCAAGGGAGCTTGGAGCATACAGGAACAGCACAATAAAAAGAAACTTCTTGCGCTGCATAACGCCGTCAGGATTTGGTGAATGATCTGCCTCTGCAACAATGTCCTTAAACCAGGAATAAATTTCAGGAATGAGTGATGTATCCTGCAATAAAGCAGATGAAAGTTCTCGTTCACGCTCTGAAAGTCTTGATTTTTGTTCACGAATAGCCTTTAATTCTATAATTGATGAAAATTCTTTTGTCATAGTATGATTCTTTTGGAAAAATGTATTATATTTGTGGCCTAATCGTGCGTGGAGTCGGTCTTTTTATCGTGGGGCTGGCTCCTTTTATTTTACATAATGCACATATACAAATTAATGGTTCTTCTAGTTCATGAAACTAGAAAATTCTTAATCAAGAAGTACTTATGAAAATGCGAAAACAAGATAAATCTGATTCTCTATTTCGAGAATACTCCAATATGCCATCAGATTATACAAGGATGATGTATGAAAAGGACAATATAAAACTTATGCAGGAACAATATAGAATGCTTCAGCTTCAACGAAAGGAATATAAGAAAAACACATGGCTTCTTGTTATTAGCATCATAATAGCTTTAGCATCGCTTATTGTATCCATTATTGCACTCTACAGATAAAAATACCCGATAACCGCCACATAGCAGTTATCGGGTATTCACAATGTTTTTAAATTTAATATTTATGAAAGATGCTGTTGTTCAAAATCATCTATTTTTAAAATTGCACGTCGAATAGATCTGTAATCATTTTGTGGAACATTACAAAAAACGAGATTTCCATTATCATCTTCATCTTCAAATAATCCTCTTGGATTGCGATTTGTATTAATCAAATCCACATAACATCCATAATCGATAGAATAGACATTATATCTAATACCAGGTGTGTCTCTACTTGAAACACTTTGCTTAATGATGTGAAGAACACGAGCATCGTATAAATAGTCGATTAATTCATAATGCACATCACTTTGTAAAAGGAATGCTCTTGCATGACGTTCGCCAATAACTGTATCCACAATCCAATTTAACAATGAACGTGCCTTATAGTGTGATCTTACTGATGACTCTTTATCTTGACTATACCATTTTTTCGCTGCAACTCTAACATCATGTACAGATACTTTTGAATAATAACTTTCAGCTACAGCCTGAGCTAATATATTGAATGTATCTCTTGGTACACCTTCGGATGCACGTACAAGTTCTTGAAATGCTAAATCTTGAGTAAATAAATCAGAAATCAACTCATCAGAGTTAGTATATTTATCATTTTCAAGTAAAAGGCTATTAATATGTTTTAGTAGCAGTTCTCTAAAGAAAAATAAAGCATGAGCTTCATTGTTATTAAATACCATATAATCGTCCAAATTACAACTATAAATATCTGCACCAATTTCTAATCCAATATATTGCCTATTATCGATCTGTTTTTTTAAGTTTGTCCTATGCTCTATCGCCCCAATTTTTAAAACCATATTTTTTAATGGAGCAATTGTTCTTCTGAGCATATCTGATAAATAAGGCTGTAATTCATAAGGAATCTCAGAAAATTCATCCAATATAATCCATATTTTGTGCGGCCTTATACAATATAACAAATCCTTAAATATATTGATGATTGTTGGAAAGTGCAAGTAATTTATTACTGTTCCATGCAAAATAGTACGGGTTGATTCTTTAACACTATCACTTCCTTCGTATTTTAAACCAATTCCCATACATTTTCCAATATTTAGATTCCCATCAAAAGAACTATTAAAAGAATTTTCTTCTGTCTTTTCCTGAGTAGTATCCCCCAAAATATGAATACTTTCAAACTCTTCTTCTAAAGACGATAAAATAGGAGTCACAGTCGATAAATATTGTTCTCTTAAAGTTTCATCCTCAGTAATATAACGAATTAGTTGGTCATGAATTTCTCTAAAAACATCAATTAGCAATCTTGTTACACGTTGTTCTATTGGTAAATTATTATTTGAATAAATGCAGCCAGTTGATCCTAATATTCTCAAATCTATGTAAACGGGAAAATCTTTTTCTGTCACTAATAAAGAACATAAATAAGATAATATATGCGTCTTTCCGGTTCCACGCCTTCCGTATAATATATGGTTATCATAACCGCGTAATAAAGGGATTAGCGAACCTAAATTAACAAAGGTATCTACCAATATATCTTTATCGCATTTATCAGCACGTTTGACAATACGAAGTATAGCATCTTTTGTCTTTTCTATCATAATAAATTTATATTTTGTACTACAAATATAATTCTTTAATTGTTTAATAACAAGATTATTATACACTTTTTTTGATGTCTTTTGTATCATGAGCGATTAAGCTCGTCTACGGCTGTTTGATGGATATTGCTTTCATCTTTTATATGTTTCTTTGTTTTTCCAATTTAAAATAGTATATTTGCATCGGCTAAGTAGCTCAGTGGAAAGAGCAACGCCCTTACGAAGCGTTAGTCCCGGGTTCGAATCCCGGCTTAGAATATTCATAAAATCTATATATAAGCAGGCTGATAATCAGGCCTGCTTTCTTTTTAGTCCTCCAATAAGTCCAATATGCAGCAAAGAGCACCTTCAAGAACAGATACCCTGTCTTCCATATCATTTCTGTAGTCTTCATATTCACTGTCCTCATATAGAGTTTCGCATTCTTCTTGCTTTGAAGTTGAGTATTCTAATCTTTCATGACACAAATCAGCAATATCATTTAGAAGTTCATTAACTGGTTTATCACCCAACATGGTTTCTACTGTTGTCTCTATTTTTACTTTTACTTGTTTCATTTCTTGTCTTTTTATGATATTCAACAATCGTCTTATTCAATGCTTCTATAAGGCGATATGTCAGAATTGCCGGCATTTCGTTTGTGTTCATTTTCTTGATACACACCAGCCCATTCCGATATTCAAGAATAGTATCAAGTTCTATTATTACGCTTTCTTCACTCATAGCTTTTCTCCTTCTTTTTCTTTCTCATAAACCTTGCTCCTTTAACAAAGCCCTCTATGAAATTGTCAGAACAGATACGCATCAGTTCAAGATTGCATCTGCCATTCCCCAAGGGGCATTTTTACATCGCTGGCTTCGTCCATTGGCCAGCTTTGCTTTCTGTATTATTGATACCATACATTAATTCTCATCTTACTTTATTACACACCGGCAATTATCTTAACTTCCTTCAGTGTTTTCCCTTCTTTTAACAGCTTTAATAGTTTATTGCGCCCCAAGACCTTGTATACAGGTATCCAGTCAGCATGTACAAGGTCTGCAGGCTCTCCTGGAGGAATAGCCATGTTATTATCTCCAACATAATATTTTGAACTTGGATTAGACAATTCAAAAATTGTAATTCCAGATTTATTGCAAAGCATATACATATTACCATTTATCTTGACTTGTCCATAATGTCGTGCTATGGATAGATGTGAATTCATCCATACGGATTCTTCTATTACAATAGGTTGTTTGCTCATTATACAGCTTGTCTTATCAGGTTAATATTTTTGTTTACCAACTCAATGATTTCATCGTGCATCGGTGTATTGCTGTTACATACGCCACGGCTCTGCACGACTTTAAAGGTTTTAAGGTTCAGCTCAATTGTTTCGATGCGGTTTCCAGCTTTGTCCTTTGCAGACAGAATCAGGCTTTCTTTTTTCTTGTAATAGCCACATGCATATACACAGTGGTGCATAGCCTCTCCTTCCTCGACCATTTCCGCAACGGACCGTATGACAGTTATAACGATGTCTTCGTTGCCGAAGCATATACCGAAGAAACGGCCTTTTTCCTGTGCGTAGGTCTTTTCCCATCCCAAGGCTTCTCTCATTCTGTCAATCTCCCTTTGTCTGGCTTCCTCGCGGTTCATTCTTTTTAGAAGCTTGTCATGTTCCTTCTTCAGATTGGCCGGACATACATATTTCGCATTGTGCGTGTCCATATTGAAATGCAGTAGCATTTGTATGTAGTCAATCCACATCGAAGCATCTTTCACCCTGTAGGCGTTTCTGTTGCAGATGTTTATTGAAGGTTTCACGTCCTGTGGTATGCCTCTTATGCTCTTCGCATAAAGCAGATTATACTGTTTTGTCTTGATAAGCATTTCGGCTTCGTTGTCTGTCAGCAACATGGCGGCAAGTCTGTTTACTGATATCCCTTTGCTGCGGAATGTAAAACCGTTTCTCTTTAACTTTGGGATAAGTCCTCGGACCGGATAAATAAATTCAGAGCAGATATCATATTTGTCGGGACTATATGAGTATCTCCCGTTTACTTTGTCCTTTATGCTCATGGGCTTGCAGAAGTCCCAGGCATCATACACCCAAGCCATAGGCCTACATGGTCTTGCCATGATATATTCCTTCCCATCCTCTGATATCCAGTTCTGTACCGCTTCGTTTATGCTGAAGTATGGTTCATACCCTTTGGATATGTTTCCAGACATCTTGTACATCTGTCTTTCGATTATAAAGTGACGAAAGACCTGAAATCCCCTGTATGTTGTCGCTATCGTGAAGTACCAACGCTCGATAGATTTGCGTTTCCGGCTATTTTTAAGCTTTAAATGTGTTCCACAATGCGGACATATAGTTTCGTCTCCTACGAGGTCTATACCGAGTGGAGAAACTGTTTTTTCGTGAACCATTCCACAGTTCATGCACCATACTTCGCCCTTGTTGTAGTAACCGATTTTCTCAAAACAGGTATCTTTAGCCCATTGTTTCTGTTTTTCAGTAATGGTCGGCAGCTTTGCACTAAGTTCGGCCACCAACCGTTCTGTTTTGTTACGTGGTTTCATAATCTTAAAAGTCGAATAGTGATTGCTCTGCGTGTTTACTTCTTTCTCTCTCAGCCTTTCTGCGTTCTGCAAGTTTCTTTGCCTTTTCTTCATCAGCTTCACGCATACGGTAGATGCACTGTTGCTGGTATGCCTTGACAGCCTGCTCGTGGGCTTTTGCTTTGTCTTCTTCCGAAAGTTCCACTGCTGATGCTGAAGTGTTCACATGTGTTCCTTTGGGCAGCTTGTTTATCATTATGTCATCTTCGTCGTAGTAGTGGACTGCCAGCCCGAATACTTCAGCGTCAGTCATGTAAACAGCATTACCATGCTTATGTGCTTCTCCAATGACATAATCGAAGCATTCGTCTATATTTTTGTTAGCTTTCGCATAACTCTGTGCAAATTGTTCGTCATTTTTAGCCCGTTCGTCCAGATAAGCCTTAATGGCATCTTTGACATGATTTTGTTCTTTGCTCATATTTTGGTATTAGTGATTTTGACTAAGTTTGAGGAAATTTTCTCAAAATTTCCCCTAATTACCGCAATTTTCTTCATTGCTTATTGCTTTTATGGTTTAACTCGTCCGCCTTATCACGTGCGTATATCCATGTGTTAGTGTCGCTCATAACATTAAGAACTGCCTTCAGACCTGTTTCAACAGACTTATCCTCCGCAATATTCACATTGTCCGTCAGTTTATCCTCAACAAGTATGCGTGCTATATTACGCAAACAATACTCAAGTGCAGAACAGGACATAGACGAGAGGCATGAAGATACAGTCTGTCTGCCTTTACCTTTCATAACAATTGTAAAGTTTGTAAACTTTGCGGAACGTCTCTTTACATATTCAACGGCCTCGCTGGCAAGCGACTGAGCAACAAGGATGGCTGCGCATACGTTTATATCCGGAACGTCGTATCGTCCTAAAGCATTTGCCAAGGCGATGCGTAACTTCTCTGTATAAGGCTGCACTTTTTCGTAGGCTGCATTGCCAAAGTCTGCCACCCACGCCTTGTCGCAATCGTGAGCCAATAACTCACCGATTGCAAGGGTTAGCTTCCGTATCTCGCCCATACTCGCTTTTGTACCAGTCATGCGATTAATATATTTTCTTATCTGTCTGTCATCGTATAACTCCGGCAAACGCTCTTGCATCATATCCATTGCGTCAGTGGCGTGTATTATTGCTATATAGGCCAACGCAGCAGAGCCGAATACAGAGCCTGTATATTCGTCTCGTGAACGCTCCACCGAAGGCAGTGCGCCACGCATAAGATATGCGTTTGGTTTGATTGTGTCATTCATTTGTTCCTGATTTGTATATATCCAAGTTTTTCAACTTCCTGTAATTCCTTATATTGAACTTCGTTAATTTCGACGGCATTTTCACCATTTACTGTCATTCCCTGGCAAATATTATAGCGCTTCCGGATACGATCAATAATATGGGTATCTTTGGTTTTCCAGTAGATAGTCGTCTTCATACTCTTTGCCCCCATTTTAAAGCTTCAAGTAGCATATAATACAGCTGTTTCTTTTCTTCTATCGTGCAGAAATCAAAGCTGTCTACATACTCTAAGGCATTAAACTTTATCATTTTCATATCTGTAATTCTTGTTTATTTTCTAAGGCTAGCACCACTGAAAAGAATGGTTTTTGTTATCGCTCTCAGTCTGTCAATGGTTCTTTCTCCGTATTTCTCTTTCAGTTCATCTATTGTGAGGTTTGTAGTGAGAATAAGAAGCTTTCCTTTCTTTTCGGCCTCGTCAGCCAGTTCAGCGAAGGCCAGTCTTTTCTCGCCGTATTTGATACTTAGATTTTCTGTTCCGATATCATCAACATAGATGATATGCTTCTTTTTTACTTCGTCAAGATTGGCGTTCATCTGCTGTGCATCGTAGCAGCTTACCACTTTACGGCAGTAATGATTAAGTAGCAATGGTATAATCTTACCACAAATAAGCGTTTTTCCCCTTCCACAGTTGCCGAAACACAGAAGTCCGCGGCCATTGTTGCCTGTCAACCAGTTTACGACTTCATTATATTCAGGGAGCCATTGGCTCTTATCTTGGGTGAAATATTTGATACCGGACCAAAGTATTCTTTTCGCTTCAGGAATGTGAATGTTCACGGTATTAGGTACAGGGGAGAAACCGGTATCTTTGAGCCTGTCTATTGTTTGTTGAAAATTAATATGTTCCATATTACCAGCCTTTAGTGTATTTTTCAGGTGAGTTGTCTTTGAGTACAACACCTATGTTTGCTTTTGAAGAGACTTTTTTCTTCGCTTGTGAGATTATTTCGTTGAATTTTGAATTAATATTAGACACACTGAAATTCTCAAACAGCCAACCATCATTGATTGATGATAGCAGATACTGAAGTGCGTATAATATTGAGTCGTCTGATACATCCATCTGTTTTTGCTTTCTTTGAAATCTCAACTTTTGAAGCAATTGCGTCATATTACCAGCATCTTTAGGTGTCCAATAGTAATCATTTCCGTACACTTTCTTAAAGTGTGATTCAAAAAGAAGACGAGCCTTAGAATTAATTTCCTTAGGCTCGCCTCTTTCTCTTTTACCTCCCCCTTTTAAAGGGGGTGAGGGGGATATATAATTATTTCTTTTTACTTTACTTTGTGTACTACTGTCGTCAGAAACCGAGTTATTGTATACAGAAACCTCGTTTTTGTTGTCAGAAACTAAATAATCCACCACATATTCAATTTCCTCACGTCTTTTAACTGCGCTTTTGAATCGGTTTTGAATACCGTTTGAAGTTAGGATTTGGTATTTGTCAAACAACTCCTTATTAAAGAATCCTACTTGTATCGCTTTCTTTACCACTTCTTCTACAGCACCCTCGGTAGTACCAACTGTGTCAGCCACTACAAAAGATAAGTTCTCGTCCCACTCAATATAATACCCTTTATCTTTGTAGATATTACATAGCAGGCAGATTAGTATTGAAGTCGAAGCTGGACCACATGCTCTCGATATTTTTCGAATCTTTATGTCTGAAAAATAATCCGTGTCAAATGAAAAGTATTCAAGACCTTGTTTCTTTGGTCTTGCCATAATTAAAAAGGATTATCTTTGTTTTTTGTTTTTCTTTGATTTGTGATATTGTTTAGATAAGGCTTTTTCAAAGTTTTCCTTCTTTCATATAATAATTTAATATCATTTTCTCGCCCCATTGCACTATCCTCACCAACTAAGTTATATATACAATCATCATGGCCTAAATATAAACTAATATCAATCGAATTAAGAGCAGATATAATTTCTCGCATTGTAACTCCTCTGGATTTGATTGATTCAATTTCATTTATAACGTCATCCATTGATGAATGTTCTTCTTTATGACAATTCTCACATAAAGTAATGAGTTCCCAATCCTCATATTCCCATATTTTCTTATCTTTATGATAAGTGAGGTGATGTACATTCAACATTGATTCCGTATCTCCACATAGTTGACAAGTGAAATTGTCTTTTTGCATAATCTCTAAACGTCTTTTCTGCCATTTAGGTGATTTAATTTGTTCTTTATAATCCATATGCATTAAATTCTGTTTCTGCAAATATATGTAATTTTTAGAATCTTACGTTGGTCAGCTGTCTATTGTTGGAGAATACGGCCCATTTACCATTGCCTCCGTTTACAAGGCGTAAATCCTTGACTTCACCGAAGCGTTTGATGTTGCCACAGAGATCAACAATCCATCCGGCTTCCTTGGTAGGGTGGGGGCGGATGGCGCGGCCCACTATCTGATACCAGAGAGCCAGAGACATCGTTGGACGGGCCATAACGATGGTGTCAAGTTCAGGATAGTCGAATCCTGTTGTAAGTACGCCGACATTGGCGACGACGGGTATCTCTCCGGCCTTAAATTCTTCAAGGATGCGCTCGCGTTCTTTCTTTGGCGTGTCTCCAGAAACGATAGCAGTGCCAGGTATAGACTGCGTAAGTCTTTGCGCCTCTTTTAAGAATCTAGTGAAAACGAGTATGCCTTTACGCTTGCCGCCAACTTTCGGATTCATAAGCCTACGGACGATGCTTACCAAAAATCCATAGAAGTCAATACGCTCATATTCTTTTACTACTGATTTGTCCGTATAGTCGGCACCTGTCGTATTTACTTTTAGGTTAAGCTCATTCCAGCCCAAAGGGTTCATGGCGTAATAGTTAAGCTTTGAAAGGTAGCCCATATCCAATAGGGTGGAGATTTGCACCTGATAGATGACTTCGGAGAATACACATGGGCGTGTTCGTGTGATGAACTTCAGCATCGATCCGAAGTCACGGCTTGACGATAAGCGGTATGGTGTTGCTGTCAGTCCAAGGACCTTACACTGCAGCATGGTAAGAAAATCTTTGTACATACCTTCTTTTGGATTGACAAGGTGGCACTCGTCTATGATAATGTTCCTGAAATGTTGGAACAGTTCAGGATGATTTTTAACGCTGCCAATGGTGGCGAACGTTATCCTTGAAATATCCTTACGTCCAAATGACGCAGAGTATACAGAGCAGTCAAGGATACCATAAGAACAAAGTTTCAGATAGTTCTGCTCGACGATTTCACGTGACGGACAAAAAATTAGCACATAGTCGTTTAATCTATGTGCTATATCCGCAATTACGATTGATTTACCCGCCCCTGTTGGCAGTACCATAACACCGTTACTTTTCTTACTCTTGTCTTTGAAAAAGGCTACCGCTTTATCAGAGGCAGCCTTTTGATAATCCCTAAGTATTATTGCCATAATAATCAACTTTATAATAGCATTTACAACCACGTGTTGTTTTTTGCTTACCTTTACAGCAAGCTGCAATTAACGAATGATTGAAACCGTCAATTTCCGCATCTTTAGCAGAACCGTATTCTTTTATCATTCCATTAGGATATACTATCACTATTGGCTTCTTGCAATTCTCATGCAGTGATTTAATATGTTCCCTACATTTGTTGCTTGCTTTATTAGAGTGAGAGATGTTTTTTCGAGCCAAATCAAAGTTCAGATTCTCTTTTAAAGAACACCATCGTAGGTTCACAGCCCTGTTGTCTGTCCTTATTCCGTTGATATGGTCAACGCATGACAATCCATATTCGTTTGGAATATGTGCCAGCGCAACCATCCGATGTACACTCAACTGTTTTTTGATATTGTTCTTGCAAACGCAAACTTGATAGTAACCAGCATTTGAAATTCGAGATTTTAATATTCTTTCCTTGCAATAAGTTTTTGACCCTTTCTTGCCTTTTCTGAATCTCTCCATGCTTTTAACACGTCCTAAATTGGAGATTTGATATAGTCCTTCATACCCGACTACATCTTTCCAAACTTCATAACTCATAAGCCCTTTTCCTTTTTTAGTTTGTCTCCCAAAGCCTTGTAATACTTGGTGAGTTCGATTAATTCAAAATCTGTCCATTTCCTTGTTTGTTTTGCTTTCCATGCAAGTTTGGCAAATCTCATCTGCCCGATTTTATATTTAAGGTTCTTCTCATATAGTATCAGATGGTCTGCACTGAAACGGTTGCACGCCCTGCATTCTGCGTGGGCATTGTCTTCATCAAAACGCGTTGCCATGTGGCGTCGCGAATAAAAATGTCCGCAATCGGCTTGTTTGTATGGTTTTATTTGGCCACACGATATACAGCGAAAATACCCGTTCGGCATACAATCGCGAAGCCGGACATAGCGGCTGAAAACTTTGTCGAGTTTGGCCACTAAATCCGGCTTCTTCTTTACTTTGATACCTGCCTTGTCAAATAATGGCAAGGGTTTTTCTTTATTCTTTTTAGGTTTCTTGATGTAGTACGGCATTATTTAAATCCCCATTCTTTTATATAATTAATATTATCAGGAAAACCCTGTATTGGTTCAGGACTGAGGAATATCTTTTCGCTTTTCAATGGTGTGCCTCCCCATACTGTTACAGAGCATTCTTCATATTCTTCTTTAGAAACCTCACTTACATTAAAATGGGGTTGAAAACCATATCCCATTACGCTTTCCCCTAAGTAAGTACCAAACTTCTTTAAAGCCCATTGAAATGCGATTTCTTTACTGAATATTCCATTTTTAGAAAATACAGCCACATATATTTTATGCTGGAAATTTCCTGTTTCTGTCAAATCAGGATGGCATCTGATACAGAAATACTTAATACGTGAAAGTATTCTTTCAACAAAAGTCTCATGTTTTTCGCAATCTTCTTTCGTCAAGAACTCTTTTCCATCATTAGCGATGTAAACAGTCTTAGTTATTTTTTTCGTTTCCATATTCTTTATTTTGAGATTATTTGTGGACGCAGCGGGAATCGAACCCGCCCAACCATCATGGTTTTACTTGCCTCATATATTAGCTAATTCAATGAAGCAAGTTCATGGAGATATTGCGCAATTACTCCACTCTAAAGCACGTCCTGTGCTTGCGCCCGTATGCCCGTCTTTCCGGGCTGTCAATTATACTTCGATGATTACGATATCAGGGGCTACACCTTTGATCGCTTCAATCTGTTCGTCAATCACCTTGTTCTTGTATTCTTCAATAGTCTCATTTGCACCTGCAGAGACCAAGGACAGAGAAACTTCTCGGCCATCAACATCTGCATAAATCTCAACTTCTATTTCTTCACAGGCAAAGCCCTTGAAAAGAGGAATATTGAGCTTGAACGATTTAGGAAGATTGGAATCTACGACCTGTGAATAATTGTCTGTCTTGCTTCCATTTTCTTCCTTGCTGCGCTCTATATCCTGATTAACCTTTGCCTTGAAGTTCTTCAAAGTGGACACAAGCATCATGTTCTCAGACTTATCTTTGAAAAAGGCACGATGCATCTTAAAAAACTGAGACAGCTTGATCGGTTCCCATTTCTTCTCGGTGTTGATGCCGAACTCCTGCATTTCTTTTGATGTTATCAGAAAGCCACAGACTTCAGTTTGATAGTAGTTGGTCTCATCAATGGTCAAAGCCAATCCCATCTTATCACGATTGACAATGATATTTGATGCTTTCTGATTAATTAGTCCAATGCGCTTTTCCAGCCATTTGAATGGTGCTTCAATGGTTCCGGCAATTGAAACTTTTTTAGGCTCTTTAGGATCAAGCGGTTTTGCAGCTTGTCCTTCTCTTAATACTACTTCGATAGGCGTACCATTATAGTCTTTCGGTACAATCAAATTGATTTTGTTCTCACTCATAATTAATTGTCTGTTCCTGTTTTACGGTTAATACTAAATACTGTTTTCTGCATTTCTTGTGGCATGATAGGGCGGCTATAAACCAATTCGCCCAGTCTGTTATAGAAGCCTGCCATTTTTTCGTCATGATAGAGAATCTTGGCGCATTCTTCATTGTCAACGAACTCAGTACCCCTTTTGATGTGGTCTAAAAGTTCTTGTTTTTCTTCGTTTAATGGTTTTAGGCGTTCTTTGAACTCTTGCATGGCTTCCTTTTTCTCTACTTCAATATCATTGATGGAGATAGAGACTTCTGCAAGCACTTCTTTCTTTTGTGCAAGTTCATCTGGCGTGAATCGATGTGTATATCCGATTTTCTCTATCGCGTCTGCATTATCTTGAAGAAACTGCCATCGTTCCTTCTCTGGAATGTCTTGTCCTAAAAATTTGTCCATAATCAAATAAACTCTTTATTGCGTTCAATTTCTTGTTGTGCAAAAATTAGCATCTGTTGTTCGTTGGCAGCAGGCAAGTATATTCCTGCGACGGATGAACTCCAGTTACGGAAGCGGTCAATGCTTAAAGTCATTTCGCTTGTGGTAAGCTCTGCTGAACTTCTCAGATAAGTTACCTCTTTGCCTTTTTTATTGACCGTCTTTCTCTCAAACAAATCACGGTTGCAAGTCCTTTTATAGAAGTCAATTTTGGCTTCGTCAAGGCTGCAACCGTACTCACTACCGAAATACCCTAAAAGAAGGTGCAGATAGCTGTTTTGTGCTAAAGTCCGGTTAGGATGTTTCTTTCTTAGTTCAACTACGGCACGCTCTTTGAACAGCTTATTTACATACGCCTTGAATTTGGGTACATCATATTCATTTTTTAAATTAAAAATACTCATGTCTAGAATGGTAAGTCATCTTTTGGGTTGCCGTTTGCATCCACTTCTGGAGGAAACTGTGGTGACATCGATGTTTGTTGGCTTATTGGTTGCTGCTGTGTCTGTGAAGCTGGCTGGATTGCCGGTTGGTGTGCCTGCCGCCTTGCTTCAAGTTTGTAGCATCTAATTGAAGTCATACGTCTAAGCTCGCCATCTTGGTTAGTCCAGGATCTACCTTGTAAAGCAAAAGAAACTGTTATAATATCGCCAATCTTGAACTGGTCCAATTCTGCGCATTTGTCACCTGAAACCTCTAGTGGCAGGATGTTTTCATACTCGCTGCGCTCGCCTGTATATGGATCATAGGTCGTTGCATCCAGCAGGAACTCACGCTTAAGAAATGGGCTGCCGCCGTTTTTGGAAGGTATCTGGATAATCTGGCTTATTCCAATTATACGCCCTGTAATCTGGTTACTCATCTTCAGCAAAAATTTTCTTGTCTGTTATCAAATCTCTGTTATCGTTCAAGAACCTGATAAACTCCTCGCAATGATCAGTAATAATAGGTATGTCACGTTCTGGTACAAATGTGTAGCTTTCTGTATAAGTGGATTTGAAGTCTGTGATGTTATACTCAAACGACCTGACATCATTACCATTCTGCATAAGACAGTACGGATAAATCATGTGCTGCCAGTGATCCTTGAACTTACCGACATAGTAACTGCCTGTTGTCTTTATATCGTGGACTGACATCGGTAAAAGTTCGTCTATGTAACCATATAGAAGTACATTACCAAAACACGTTGGCAAAATTGCCTCTACTCGTTGCTGAGTTAATGCGCCTTTATAATAGTCTGCGAACTCACGGCATAGAGAAATTGGAAAATCAAATTGACGGTTCTTATAGGTGGCTCTTAGTCCGATTATGGCCTGTCTGCCATCCTGCATGTCTGATAGTAGTCTTTCTACCTGAACCTTTTCTGATTTCCGATTTTCAATCATGCAGTCGACCACCTCATTGAAAGCCGTCCCCTTATCAGCTGCTTCGCTGTCGAACGGGACACGGTTTATCGTATCTATCAGGCGTTGGAACTGTAGATCTTTAAATTCGTCTGGGGTATGTGGGGGATTCTCACTGAATCCCCAATATTTGCCCCATACCACATCGCTTTTCAGATATCCGGTAAAGGTATCGAGAAGCGTTGCATAGAATTTGAATTTAGGCTGCTTTGTCTGCATAGGTCTTAGTTTCTTTATCGAATATAAGCCCAAGGGCATTTACCTTTGCAGAGAAAAGACGTCTTGCCATACTTAGAGAACTTCCTACATGTTCGAAGTTGTTTATCCTCGAAGCAAAGTCGTTGGCAGACTGTGCGTCCGTTATCATTTCTATATTATCTTTTATCTCTTCAATGACTTTGTCGTAGCGTGCACGCTCTTCTTTTTTAACCTGCAGCATGTTGAGATAAGGCATGATGACTTTTGTGCTTATAAAATCATTCTTTGCAGTCGGGTTGCCGTTTTTGTCTAGAATGCTTGGCACAAACATTACGCCCGGCAGGTTACAGGTGTTCTTGCCGTCGTTGCGTGATGTCGGATCGAACGTGACAGTACGTTTTTGTACACCGTTCTCGTTGTGCATCTCAAGATATCCGAGCAAGTCAAGTTCTGTAACGATTGAGTTGTATGATTTTTCACGCAAGGCAGGGATAAATACAGTGTCGTCTCCATCTTTTCTCGTGTCTCTGTGAGCTACAAATACCACGTTTTTGTTGAGCGACGAAAGCGTGCGTGTCATCCAAGAAAATTCGGCGTTGATGCCACCCCAGTCCCTGATTTGTGGCTGGCGTGTACCGCATTTATAGGTGATGATAAAATCCATCATCTTGCCGATTGTATCTACCACGATAGTCTGGTATGTAGATAAGTCTTCTTGCAATACCTGCTGGACATCCTGCCATGAACTGACCTGAACGATGTCAATACCATCCAAGTGAGCCATATTTACACGCTTCACACCATTGTCAAAGTCGAGTAGCAATGGTTTTGGTGCGCTTAATGCTACTGTCGTTTTTCCCATACCAGCTTGACCGTATATCATCATTTTTACTGTTGATGGGATTACTAATTCGTTTGATTTCTTAATAAGTGACATAATCCAAAAAATTAAATTGTTAATAGTATTTCTTTTGTTTCTTGTTCAATTCTGGTCTGGTCTATATATGGCATCTTGCCATTGTCATCAAGAGTGCATAATTCGACATCAATTATACGGCAATCAGAATTAGTCGGGATAAATCCGCCTGTACCGTTATAATAGTCGTCCTCTGTGTACCCGTCGACAGTCACATCAACTGTCAATATCAGCGTCTCGTCTTTCTTTTCGACTGACACTGCTGATATTCCGGCATTAGCGCAATCGGCACATTTGCGTGCCAAATCTGCGTAGTCGCGTTCGTAAAGTTTCATAATAAAATCTTATACCATATTTTATACAAGCTCTTGCCGTATTCGGCTGAGAACCATAGAAAAGCTACTGCTAAGGCAGTGGCATCGCCTGTATGGCAGGCATAAATAAATGCTATAATGTTTACAGCTAAAACCATCTTTTTCATATATTGATTATTTTTGATTATTCTACAATATCCTGCCGCGTCATCACGACGTAGCAGGCTAAGAAAAATATTCAGTTCTCAAGTAATTCTTAATAACTGACTGTTATGTATTTCATCTTGTCGTGGCCGAGAGAGGACTCGAACCTCTAACCTCGCGGATCATTCCGCGGCTCTATACTTTGAGCTACCCGGCCTTTGCATGAACTTCACAGTGGATGCAGTCAAGAAAAATGATAAAAACTAGAAACTTATAAAATTGGTACCCTGTGCCCGGTTCTACCGCAGTCTCAATGGACAGCACAAGGTTATTGTAAAAGATAAAGCATCAGCCGAAATGGTCGCCCAAACCATGCCCTTTATAACCTTTTCCTTTAGGATGGACATATTGCGTAGCATTTAGCTAAATCTTAGATCTTCAGAAATTCACGGCATTATTGCCGTAAACACATAACTGGTAAACTCATTAGTTACATGACACTTATTTTTTCATGCATGTCCAGTCATGATTTTAATTTTTGCGCTTTGTTACCGATTATATTTTTAGCCCTACTTGCGTCCTCGCATACGGCTATAGATTGTTAGTCTTGCCGTCTGCTTCGCTTTCGTATTTTTCAACATGTCAAAGAACGCCTGTCACGTGTGGTGTCGCCGCTCTCGCTGCGTGATGCGAGCCTTCAGCTCTCCCGGCACCTTCAATGCTAGCAGTTGTCCATCCACTCACGAAGCGCGCTTTCTTTGAAAACATGTCGCTTGCCCTGCTTAACATGAGGTATTTCTGTTACCTTCTTATATAGCGTGTTCAGCGGCATGCCGAGCAGCTTTGCGGCTTCTTTGGCGTTCAGATACCGCTCAGGTGTAATCATTTGCGGCTTGAATCCGTTCTTTTCAAATAACTTGAACAGTTCTTCAGCTATCATGCGCGCTTCAGTTCTCGTCATATCACATACAAATTGAAATTAAATTGGCTTTCTTAAAGCATCTGTATTCTTGTCTTTCAGTGTCGAAGTAAACCTGAACGGTGTCGTTTCTCTTTCTGTTGTCACCGCTTGTGGCTGGTATCAGGTTTTCTTTCAGAGTGCCGTATGCCTCACGTATAGAACCGTCAACTTTCTGAAAGTAGAACTTCACGATTCTCTGTTTCATTGCTGCCTTCAGCTTCATGTTGGCCCAGGCCACCTTTAATGCTTCACTCATTGTAAAGCCATTTCGCTTTACGAACTGCCATGCAAGGCTCATAATATCGTGTAATACATTTCTTTTCATAATCGTGCTTTTTGATTAATTCTTAATAATCTAAATCTCACTTACATAGCCCTTTTCATAAGCTGTCTTGCGTATGCGTTCAGCGAGATCTGTGTCTGTTATGTATGCCAGAGCCAGCATCACTGTGTTAGGTGCGCATTGACAGTCAGCTATTAGCTTCTTCATGCACCCTCTGCGTAGTTTTATTTTTTCTTTCTGTGCCATTGTATTTATTATTTTATTTATGTATATTTGCAAATAAATATCAGTGTTTCTTTAATTCTGATGCAAATATAACCAATATCACTAATATATCAATGATATTAAATAAAAATATTACTGATATTAATTTTGTTTAACATTTTGGCTAATAATATTATTAGATATGTACGATTTAAAAGGATTTAGACAAGCATTCGGCCTAACGCAAAAGAATATTGCTGATATTCTTGAATGTGGGCAAGCGAATATATCAGGAATGGAAAAATCTATGAGAGATTTAGAGCCGGAGCAGTATAGGAAATTATGTGCACGTTTCGATGTCGCCTCTGTGGATAAATTTAAAGTGTCAGATTTAGCTTTAGGCTCAAATAACAGGGGGACAACACCATTAATAAGCTACACGAAAGGCGTACCATATTATAATGTTGATTTTATAGGTGGATTCGACATTGTACTTAATGACCAGACAATCAGTCCTGAATATTTGATTGACTTCAGAAAATACAACGAAGCTACATGTTGGTGTAATGTTACTGGGCATTCCATGGAACCAGAAATTACACATGGGGATATTATAGCATTGAAAAAAATTGAAGACAAGTCTTTTCTTCCATTGGGAGAAGTGTATGCGATAGTAACAACCAATGGAATGAGGACAATTAAAAGACTTGGTCCATCAAGTGATCCGAAATGTTATACATTAGTTCCTACGAATAAATCTCCAGAATATGGCATTCAGGAACTTCCTAAAGATATGATAGAACATATTTTCCAAGTCCTTGGATGTATGAAAAGGCTTTAACTGAAGGTGGTAAATTATGAAAGGTAAATATTTACTGTTATTGTTTTTGGTTGTTTTGGTCTCGAGCTGCGGAAATAATAAACCTACGCCGGAACAGAAAGAGCTTTCTGAAAGATACATCAAAAAGTTGGTGGATGCTAAAGTTAATATATATGGTGGTGAGTTGACGGATGCTAATTTTCTTGTTCTTGCGGTAGATGCTTATCCAGGAGCTAACTTTGACAAATATGCAGAAAGCTACCTTGAGGATGCCTTACGGGCCGGGCTTGACATAAAAGGAGTGAATATTGTTGATGTAAAGGATTGCCAAATCGGTGACGGATGGGTGACTGGTAAACGCATAGGAAGAGCTTATAATTAACAGTTATATTAGCTATGTTCTGCTTATGTTCTACCACAAAATTCATATTGAGCATATATTACTGAACAACAAGATACACAAACAAATAAGAAAACTTTTTATCGTAGAGAATATATTGGCCATTAGAACGCAATTGTAAGTATAAATAAACAGTGGATTATGTTAAATTTTATTTCTTTCATTATAGTTGTAGTATCTGTCCTGCAGATTGTGTTATTCTTCAAAATCTGGAAAATGACAAATGATGTTAGGAAAATTAAGAAAAAAATTGATGCTGATCTTGAAATCGACAGAACTGACAAAATACGTATTGCATTATTGAAGGGTGATAAACAAAAAGCTATTGAATTGCTTACGGATAAACTGGCGACAGAGTTGGTTAGGAAAAGCAATGAGGAATATATGACGCCTGATGAGATAAGTGCTTTAAAGGAAAAGTATGCTAAAGAATTCCTTAAATTAGGCGTTAATGAATTGCCGATAAAAGATGTAAAAGAGCAAAGTGACATTTATAGTCTTATGAAGAGATTGTAGTCATGAAATTCAACTATTATCAGCATATATTCTACCAGTGTTCTACCATAAATTTATTGTTGTCTGTATTATATTGATAGACAGTGGAATACAAAATAAATACAAGTTCCAACGGAATCACGGAAAAGGAGCATCATGTGA